>Ga0315298_1003071_pt1 | contig 27078 bp, 24 predicted proteins | sample WHS_1_MG_FD_203077 | JGI IMG/M metagenome (GOLD analysis project Ga0315298, IMG submission 203077) | Extremophilic microbial mat communities from Washburn Hot Springs, YNP, Wyoming, USA - WHS_1_MG | ecosystem: Environmental > Aquatic > Thermal springs > Hot (42-90C) | place: USA: Wyoming... | reverse complement strand
TTCCTGGTACAGAATTGTTTAAACAAATGGAAAAGGAAAATCTACTTTTACATAAGGATTGGAGTAAATACGATGCCAACCATGCAGTGTTTAGACACAAAAAACTAAGTAAACAGCAATTAGAGGATGGACTGATTTATGCGTATGATCATTTTTACTCAATACCATCAATAATAAAGCGGGTTGTTTATCCAAGAGAGGATTTATTACAGGTTTTATCTCTTAACATAGCGAGGCATATTTCTAAAAAACGCTTTAAGGAAGGGGTAAGGAGTTAACCATTTATTCAAGTTTTGAAGTTCAGAGTCAGAGTGGAGTTAAATCAACTACTGCATTTTTTGGGTTAACCCAAAAAATGCATTTACAAAAATAGGGAGGTTTGTGTAAAAAGCCTGCGTCAAATCTTAGGTATTCTGCGGATATTTGCAAAAAAGAATTATTGTGCTGTCATTGCGAGCCGCAGGCGAAGCAATCCCTATGCTTGTAGATTGCTTCGTCATTTTATTCCTCGCAATGACAACCTTACATCGGGTGGGTACCCCGAGCGAATAAACAAACTTTCCTATTGTATTTTTTGGGTTAAGTGAATGTTCGGGATAGCTAATTAGGTTTAAGGTTTATAGTTGACATAATATCTCTTATGGGAAGTTAAATATGTTCCTTGATTTGCCTTCCTTTATATCCTCTATAGTGGATTGAAAACAATATAAGAACCCCCCATTTGATACAGCATAAATCTTATTATTAATGATAGTTGGTGGCGCTGATACACCAGAAACGATTGGAAAATGCCCAATAACAAAACCTGTAAATGGGTCAAGTAAAACCAATCCTTTGTATTTTCCTTTTTCAACGCCAAGTATTATTTTATTGTTGTATAATTCAGGTGGAGTTAGCCCCGGATCTTCACCAAGGTTAGTTTTCCATATAGAATCACCTGTTCTTAAATCAAGTCTATAAATCATTCCATTCACAAATGTAGCATAAATGGCTGTTTCGCTAATATATAAAGCAGTTGCACGTATCAGGTCATTGCGTTCCCAGACAAGGGTTCCATCCTTTTTATTTAAACAAAATATTCCATTATCGTAGCTTGCAAATAAAACTACCTGGCTATTGCCTACGGGTCTTACGATAATATCCTGTAGCTGTTTGGTTGTTGGTGGTTTTCGTAGCCATATTATCTGTCCATTCGTAGCATTAAGGGCTATTGCATCGCCATTAGAAAAGCCTGTGTATAAAACATCATTAGATATATATGGTGAAGGTGTTAAATGAACAAGTAAACCTTCGTATACATTTTTCTCGTTATATTGCCAGTTGAGTGTTCCGTCTGATATATTAAATGCATATAATGTATCAAGTGTCGTTTGCAAATACAACATATTATTATCTATAACAGGCTTTGATATTATTTCTTTATGGGTATTATACGACCATATTAGATTACCATTATTTATATCCAGGACATAAATAAAGCCTTTTAAAGTGGTTGTAATAATCTTCTCTTGTGACATAATAAGAGATGTAGGTTGACCAACTACATGGTATTCCCATAAAATTCTTTTATTTTTGATATCTTGCGATAAAATTGTTCCATCTGCTAAGCCTTGATACAAGATACCATTCTGAACAATTGGAGAACAAAGTTCCTTTTTTGGGGTGAGATTAATGTGGAAAAACAAAGGATTTCCAGGAACAATCTTATAAAAGTATAACATATTATACCGGACATTTGCTATGTTATTATGTATACCTGGAATTGTTGTTAATCCAAAGAACAAAGGGAAAAAAGTTAGTCTCAAAATGTTTCTGACTTTAACCTCAAAAATGTATTTGAAAAATAGATAAGTTTGTGTAATGAGCGATAAGACCGCGTAAAATATAGGTATTTTTAAAATGTCCAATAGACTTAGGTGGATCGCAGGATTGAGCGGATGAACAAACTTTCCTATTGCATTTTTTGGGTTAACATATATTTTTTTAACTAATAATATTAACATGTTATATATTTTTTATTTAAAAATTATTGGATTTAAAATTAATTATTTTATTATTAGAGCTTTGTTTGACATAATCTATAAGATTTGTAATTTTTAATACTAAATCCTTATTATTAATGTTATTTTTCTTCTCATTCTCTAAAAAGACTAAAGCCTTTTCTGGTTGATGCATTGTCAAATAACAATATACAGCGTGAACATAAGTTAATTCTAAGAAAGGATTATCTTTAAGATTTATGATTTCGTCTATGAGTGATAATGCCTTGTTACAATCATTTTTAGCTATGTAAGACTCTATTTCGCCATTATAGGCTATAGAAGCTATATAATTATTGTCTTTTCCCCATCTTGATAGGAATGTTTTGTATGTTTGTATCGCCTTATCATAATCACCAAGCAAATATTCACAACTTCCAACATAAAGTAGTGCAAATTTTGAAATATTTAAAAATTTAAAATTTGTTTCTACTGTTTCAAATTCATTCATAGCATTTGTTATATCCTTTTTATCCTGGGTTTTTAGTGCGATATCATAAAGTTGTAAAGCCTGCGAATATGCAATACTCCCTCTTTTTGAATAATCTTTATAATAGTAGTAGCCTATTGAACCAAAAATAAGTAAAAAAAGCAGGGTAATCGCTCCTACAACAAATCCTGTTTTATGTGTGCTTACTGCATTTAAGAACCTTTCTGCAGTGGTTATAAATTCATCTTTTTGCTTTAGCTTTTTCCTTGTCAATCTCTTCGCCATATTTCCTCCAATATCTGATTTAATTACATACCGAGGTATGCTGTTTTTATCCTTTCATCATTTTTTATCAATTTTGATGGTCCGGATAAGGTTATATTTCCAAGTTCAAGGATGTATGCTTTGTCGGTAAAATCCAGTGCTATATTTGCATTCTGTTCCACGATAAGTATAGAAACACCCATATTGTTTATTTCGTCAATGATTTTGAAAATCTTTGTTACCATAATCGGAGATAAACCTAAAGAGGGCTCATCTAATAACATCAACTTTGGATTACCCATAAGCCCTCTTGCGATAGCTAACATCTGTTGTTCCCCACCACTTAATGTACCAGCAACCTGTTTGCGTCTTTCCTTCAATGTTGGGAAAAGTGAATAAATCCTGTCTAATTGTTTTTCTATATACTTTTTGTTTTTAGCATTAATAAAGCTACCAATGAGGATATTTTCCTCCACTGTAAGCTTTGCAAAAATATGCCTTCCTTCCGGGACAAGAACAATTCCGTATTTTATTGCTTCATGTACATTTAAATTTGAGAGCTCTTGTTTGTTGAATAAAATTCTACCTTTTTTTTCCTTTATTATACCAACAATGCTTGCTAATGTTGTTGTTTTGCCAGCACCATTTGCACCAAGAATAGCAACCTTCTCACCCCTTTTTACTTGCAGATTTATTCCATGAAGTACCTCAATTCCATTGTAGCCAGCATGCAGATTTTCAATTATCAACATATTTGATATTCCGGGAATCCTGCACCTTTTAATAATCTATAAAATTACAACTCTTTATAGCTATTTGTTATAGGCATTCTTCTATCCTTGCCAAGTGCCTTTTTAGTTACTTTTACCCCGGGTGGTGCCTGTCTTCTTTTGTATTCACTTGCATCTATTAAATGTTGAACTTTTAAAACAGTTTGTTTTTCAAAACCCGCTGAAATTACCTCATCAACGCTCATATCCTCTTCTATAAGCATTGTAAGTATAGGATCTAAAACAGCATAAGGCGGCAATGAATCCTCATCTTTCTGATTTGGTCTTAACTCAGCGGTTGGTGGCTTTGTAAAAACCCTTTCAGGAATCAATACCCTTTGCTTAGCTCCAGCATTTTGTGCATGCAATTTATTTCTATATTCAGCTAATTTATATACAAGTGTCTTGAATACATCCTTTATTACCGCATAACCACCAGCCATATCGCCATACAAAGTTGCATATCCTACGCTCATCTCTGATTTATTACCAGTTGTTAATACCAACCAGCCAAATTTATTTGATAAGCTCATAAGGATGTTTCCCCTTATTCTCGCTTGAATGTTTTCTTCTGTAATATCCGGCTTTCTGCCTTCAAAATGTGCGCTTAGTGTATCAAGATACGCCTTGTATATATGTGTTATAGGTATTTCTTTAAAATGAATACCAAGATTTTTTGCAAGTTCTGAGGCATCTTCTTTACTTTCTTTTGAGCTATACATAGATGGCATAAAAACTCCTATTACATTATCTTTTCCAAGCGCATCCACGGCGATACAGGCAACTAAAGATGAATCTATGCCACCGCTTAAGCCTATAACAGCCTTTTTAAAACCATTTTTAAATAAATAATCTCTTGTACCTATGACTAAAGCCTTATATAATTCCTCTTCGTCCCCGAGTAAAGGATATATCGTCTTCTCAGTGCAGGAACTTTGTTTTTGATGTCTTAATTTTATTCCAACTTCATATTCTTTGATTACATCCTTATCAGGAACAAATGTTAACTTGTCCTCTCTTCGCCTTGGATCATGTAATCTTGTTCTCAAAACATTATTTATATCTATATCTGCAATTAGCAATTCTTCTTCAAACTGATGTGCCCTTGATAATAACTCCCCTGATTCAGAAAAGATTACACTACCGCCATCAAAAACCAATTCATCCTGACCACCTACCATGTTAACATATGCCACAACAGCCACATTATCCTGTGCTCTTGTAGAAAGCATACGCTCTCTCGTGAGCTGTTTGTGTATATGGTACGGTGAAGCATTGATATTTATGATTACCTCTGCATCTCCTCCAAGAGTTTGGTATAATATAGGACCATCAGGATACCAGATATCTTCACATATATTCACCCCTACCCTCACATTATCAAGTTTGAAAACAGAAAAGGTTGTTCCTCTTTGAAAATAGCGATACTCATCAAATACCCCGTAGTTTGGTAGAAAAGCTTTGTGTACAGTATTGATAATCTTTTTGTTACTTATAAATGCAGCTGCATTATAAAGATCTGCATCAAGCTCAACAAAACCTATTACAGCACAAATACCATCAGTAGCATTCACCAGCTCTACTAATGCATTTTGCGTTGCCTTTACAAAACCCGGCTTTAGAAGAAGGTCCTCTGGTGGATAACCAGTTACAGCAAGCTCTGGAAAGGCAACTATATCCACATTCTGTTTTTTTGCTTCTTTTATAAAAGCCTTGATCTTTTCAACATTCTTATCCAATGCGCCTACATGGCTATTGATCTGAGCAAGTGCTATTCTTAAAAAGCTCATATTTTTATACAAAGCCTCCTATAACTATATACAACAAAACATTAGATTACTCAAATTATACATCATTAACCCAAAAAAATGCATTTACAAAAATAGGGAAGTTTGTGTAAAAAGCCTGCGTCAAATCTTAGGTATTCTTCGGATATTAACAAAAAAGAATTATTGTGCTGTCATTGCGAGCCGCAGGCGAAGCAATCCCTATGCTTGTAGATTGCTTCGTCATTTTATTCCTCGCAATGACAACCTTACAGAGGACTTAAATCTCGTTTATAATAAACCCCTCTCCGCCTTTTTGCTAAAAAGGGGCAGAAGGGATTACGGGTGGATCGCACGACCCTTTCCTTTGTGTGGGTACCCCGAGCGAATGAACAAACTTTCCTATTGCATTTTTTGGGTCAAACAAAAACACGATCGCATGAATGCTACTGCTGTTTAAATTTCCTTTTTCCTATTGCCGTATTTTTGATATATTTCGAGCCTGAGTAGCGCCCTCTTTAGAGCAGCCTCAATAGCCTCATATCTGGCATCCTCTAAGGAGATCTTCTTTATTTCTTCTTCTGCCCGTTGCTTTGCTGCAAGTGCCCTCTTGTAATCAATCTCATGATCAAATTCTGCTGTTTCCACAAGTACGGTCATTTTTGTTTGATTTATTTCTGCAAACCCCCAGTTTAAAGCAAGGTGTTTTTCTTCATTTCCTGCTCTATAAGTAAGCTCTCCAATGTTAAGTAGTGTTATAAATCTTGCATGACCGGGCAGCACACCAAATTGTCCAAGCCACCCAGGAGCTACAACCTCATCCACATCCTTATCAACTATCACCCTTTCAGGGGTTATAATGGTTAATCTTAGTGTCATAAAAAGATACTTTATGCTGTTAATTGTTTAGCCTTTTCCAGTGCCTCTTCTATTGTTCCAACCATATAAAATGCCTGTTCTGGAATTGCATCATGCTTGCCTTCTGCTATTTCTTTGAATCCTTTAATTGTATCCGCAAGTTTCACATATTTACCAGGCGTACCAGTAAACTGTTCAGCAACGAAAAATGGTTGTGAAAGGAACCTTTGTATTTTTCTTGCCCTTGAAACTATAAGTTTATCCTCTTCTGAAAGTTCATCAATACCAAGTATAGCTATTATATCAAGCAAGTCTTTGTATTTTTGCAAGATCCTTTGCACCTCTCTTGCAACCTTGTAATGCTCTTCACCTATAATTAGTGGATCAAGTATTCTTGATGTGGAATCAAGTGGATCAACAGCTGGATATATACCAAGCTCTGCTATTTGTCTGGAAAGCACAGTTGTAGCATCAAGATGTGCGAAGGTAGTAGCTGGAGCCGGGTCTGTTAAGTCGTCAGCTGGCACATAGATTGCTTGAACAGAGGTAATAGATCCCTTCTTTGTTGAAGTAATTCTCTCCTCTAATTCTCCAAGGTCCGTGGATAGAGTCGGCTGATAACCAACTGCCGACGGTATTCTACCGAGTAAGGCAGAAACCTCTGAATTTGCCTGCGTAAACCTAAATATGTTATCTATAAATAGCAAAACATCCTGGTGTTCTTCATCTCTGAAGTATTCTGCAACAGTTAACGCAGAAAGACCAACCCTTGCTCTCGCTCCTGGTGGTTCATTCATCTGTCCATAAACAAGTGCTGCCTTACTTAACACGCCAGATTCTTTCATTTCAAGCCACAGGTCGTTTCCTTCTCTTGTTCTTTCACCCACACCACCAAATACTGAAAACCCACCATGTTGCATAGCAACATTATGAATAAGCTCCATTATGATAACTGTTTTACCAACTCCTGCACCACCAAACAAACCAATTTTTCCACCCTTCTGATAAGGAGCTAACAAATCTATAACCTTTATACCTGTTTCAAACATCTCTATAGTTGTAGCCTGATCCTCAAAATCAGGATGTTTTCTATGAATGGGGTACCTCTTTGTTGTTTTAACCTCTCCCATTTCATCCACTGGTTCTCCTATCACATTCAGTATTCTTCCCAGCACCTCTTTACCAACCGGTATGGTAATGACATCCCCGGTATCCATAACAGGCATGCCTCTTACAAGCCCATCTGTAGAATCCATTGCAATACATCTTACGGTATTTTCACCCAATTGCTGTGCCACCTCAAGTGTAAGGTTCCACTCTTTATCCGAAATAGATTTATTTGTTGTTTTTAATGCAGAAAATATCTTTGGTACTTCTGTATCAAATTCAACATCTACAACAGCACCAATTACTTGTTTTATTCTACCAATTTTCTCATTTGGCATTTTACTCTCCTCCTAAACATTGAATTATAATTATATAAATATGAGGTGTGTTCTTCTTCATTTCATTGCCTCTGCACCATTAACGATATCCATTAACTCTTTTGTAATTGCACCTTGACGAGCTCTGTTCATTACAAGTGTTAAATGTCCAATCATTTCATTTGCATTATTTGTTGCAGAATCCATTGCGGTCATCCTTGCAGCATGCTCACTTGCAGCTGATTCAAGTAGTGTATGGTATATCCTGCTCTCTATCATTCTTGGCAATAAACTGTAAAGTATTTCCATGAGTGATGGTTCGTATATAACCTTCACATCCACAAATTCTTCTTTTGTCTCGCTTATTTCAATCTTACTGAATGGAAGTAGTGGTTCTACTGAGGCTTTTTGTGATAAAATTGACACAAACCTGTTGTATATAAATTTTACTTCATCATAAATACCATCTGAGAAATCTTTGATAACTATATTTGCTATATCTCTCACGATACTGTAATCAGGATTGCCAGATGAACCACTTAAGTCAAGCCTTATATGTGCATTATACCTTCTTAAGAAATCCCTACCCTTTCTACCAACTGTGATAAAATCAACATCTCTGCCTGTGTTTTTAGCTTCTAACAATTCTCGCGAAGCTAAACGGATTACATTGCTGTTGAAGCCTCCACATAATCCTCTATCTGAGGTTGCTAATATAACCAAGCTTTTCTTAATAGTTTCTGGTCTCCTCATTAGTGGATGCATAGTTGTATCTATTCTAATGGTAATCTCATGAACCATTTCTTCTATTTTTTTTGAATAGGCTCTTGAATTAATTGCCTGCTGTTGCATCTTTCTTAGCTTCACAGCAGCAATCATCTTCATTGCCTTTGTTATCTTGGATGTATTTGTTACAGTTTTTATACGCTTTCTAATTGCAGCAAGTGTTGGCATCTTACTCCTTCAATTTAAACTCTGATTTAAATTCATTTAAAGCTTCTTTCATAGATTTAATAAGATTGTCATCAAGAGCCTTCTTTTCTGCTATCGTCTTTAATATGTCAGGATGTTTTGCTTTAATAAAGGCTATCATTTCTTTTTCGTACCTTCCAACAGCCTCAACAGGGTAATCATCAAGATAGCCATTTGTTCCTGCAAATATACTTAAAACTTGTTCTTCCACAGGAACAGGTTTATATTGGGGTTGTTTTAACAGCTCAGTAAGTCTTGCTCCTCTGTTTAGCTGCATCTGTGTAGCCTTATCAAGGTCTGAGGCAAATTGGGCAAAGGCTGCCATTTCTCTGTACTGAGCAAGTTCAAGTCTTAGCCTCCCTGCAACCTGTTTCATTGCCTTTATCTGTGCATTTCCACCAACCCTTGATACTGAGATACCCACATTAACAGCCGGTCTTATACCAGCATAAAACAAATCTGTTTCAAGAAAGATTTGTCCATCTGTGATAGAAATAACATTTGTAGGAATATATGCTGAAACATCACCAGCTTGGGTTTCAATTATAGGTATAGCTGTTAGAGAGCCACCACCATGCTTATCAGATAATTTTGCCGCTCTTTCTAACAGTCTTGAATGCAGGTAGAATACATCACCTGGATATGCTTCTCTTCCTGGTGGTCTTCTTAACAGCAAAGATAACTGCCTGTATGCAACAGCATGTTTTGATAGGTCGTCATAGAATATAACAGCATGTTTTCCATTGTCTCTATAGTATTCTCCCATTGTGCATCCTGAGTATGGAGCAATATACTGAAGTGGAGCTGGTTCACTTGCAGTTGCAGATACAACTATTGTATAGTCCATTGCTCCATACTGATTAAGTTTATCAACTACCTGTGCCACTGTTGATTGTTTTTGTCCAATTGCAACATATATACATACAATATTTTTACCCTTTTGATTTATAATTGTATCCAGAACAACAGCTGTTTTACCTGTTTGCCTATCACCTATTATAAGTTCCCTCTGTCCCCGTCCGATTGGTATCATAGAGTCTATTGCCTTTATACCTGTTTGCAGTGGTTCTTTAACAGGTTGACGCATAACAATACCCGGGGCTTTAATTTCAACCTTCCTTGTTTCTGTGTATTTAATAGGTCCTTTACCATCTATAGGCTCTCCAAGAGGATTTACAACCCTTCCAACCAAGCCATCACCAACAGGTACCTGCATGATCTTTCCAAGTCTTTTAACTGATTGTCCTTCTTTTATACCTGTAATTTCACCCATTACTGAGATACCAACGCTTTCCTCTTCCAGGTTGAGAACAAGCCCTTTTGTACCATCCTCAAATTCAACAAGCTCACCAGACATCACCTTTTCCAATCCATAAGCCCTTACAATACCATCACCCACAGAAATAACTGTTCCTATCTCGGCTTTCTCAACCTTATAATCATAGCCCTCAAGTTGTTCTTTTATAATGCTGGTTATTTCGTCATATCTTATCCCCAATGCCATAATCTTCTCCTTAAATTCTCATATTAATTATAATTGCTATAATTTTATTGAATAAGCAAAATCCTTTAAATGTGTTTTAATAGTTCCATCGTATATGGTCCAACCAACCTTTAACTTCAATCCGCCTATAATAGAAGGATCCTTTTTTATATTTATCACAGGTTCTTTATTAAAAAGCGCTTTTATACTTGTTTTTAAATTGTTTAGCTCATCTTGCGTCATATCATAAGCTGTATAAACTTCAGCCTTCACAATGCCTTTATAATCATTATACATCTGTTCATAATCTATTATAATATCATTAAGAATACCTTCTCTCCCTCCATTAACCAGGACAATAAGAAGATTTTTAACCTCTTTAGAAAGTTTAAGTTTATCAACGAGGGTAGTTATAATACTTATTTTTTTTGCTTTACTTACTAATTTATCAAAGAAAAATTCTTTAAGTTTTTCATTGTAAGAGAACATTGAATCTATGTCTTTCAGTTCCTGCATAATAGCATCAATTTTATTTTGTTGTTTTGCTATCTGGAACAAAGCTTTTGCATATCTAATACTTACATTCATTTTATCTTCCTAACAAAGTTATCTGTAACATTTTTCTGTGCATCAACATCCATAGACTTCTCTATATATTCCTTAGAAAGTTCATATAACTGCGTTTGAAGATGGGCATTAACCATTTCCTTAGCCTTTTGCACTTCCGCCTCTACTATCCTCTCCCCTTCTTTCTTTATTCTTGCGATCATATCCTCACCATCTTGCATGATCTGTTGCTTTTCCTTTTCTGCTCTCGCAGTCATATCATCAACAATTGCCTGTCTTGTTTTATCAAATTCACTTAAATGTTTTGTTACTTCGTTATGTCTGTTGATTGCCTTTTGTTTTACATCCATTGCTTCGTTTATCAACTTCTCTATGTTGTCTTTTCTTGTTTTGAAAAACTTTTCCCCATGAAATTTTTTATACAGGTAAACTAAACCTGCTACCAGGATGATAAAATTTATAATTGACCAGATAAGGTTCATTGTGAAAAAATCTTTAAAGCTTTCTTCACCCGCCTGGGCTATGGAAGGTAACAACAAATACATTACAATAAATATGAATTTTTTCATCTTAACATCATCTTCCTTGCAATTAAAGGTATAAATTGTTTAATATCTGAATCCACCTTTTTCAGAATCTCATCCCTTTCTTTTTCTATTTGTTCTCTCATATTTTTTATATGCTTTTGCATAGTTTCATTAGCCTGTTTTATCATATTTTCTCTGTTCTTCTTTGCCTCTTCTACCACAGACATCCTTAACTTATTTGCACTCTCAATAGTCTCATCTATTTTCTTTTTTAGTTCTGCCTCTAAATCTTCTGACTCTTTATTAAGAAGTTTTGCCTCTTCAATAGCCTTTACCGTTTTAGAGTTTCTCTTTTCATACACCTTTGAAAAGGGTTTAAAGAACAGCTGGTTTAATAAAAACCATATTACCCAGAATACAATAGCTTGTATTAACAACTGTGAATATATTATATGCATACTTTCATTTCTCTTTTATTTTTTAAATATTAAATTTCTTTCTTGTTTTGGTGTTACAGAATAGGCAATATCTTGTCAAGATTTTTCACAAGTAGTGCTTATTCAATGTATTTATAAATATGAATATCTATTTTTAAATATAGAAATTTTAGACGATGAAATAATATCCCAGGGTTCCTCATTGCAGGACAATATTATAAGTTTTATTTGCATATACAGTTTTATATTGTATAATTAAAATCAATAAAAAAATTAAATGGAATAATTATGTATAAAAAAATACTTGTTGCATCTGATGGTTCTATATATGCAAGAAAAGCTATAGAGGTAAGCGCAGATCTTGCTAAAAGGTATAAAGCAGAACTTACCGTCATAACTGTTATACAACACCCTCTGGACGCTTTCGGTACATTTGCCATTGAAGAGCTGGGCGCGGAAACCTACGAGATCCTGAAAAAGAAAGGAAACAATGTAATAAAAGAAGCTAAAGAACAATTAAAAGGATATGATATTACCCTGAATTATGTACTTGAATACGGCAACCCGGGTGACACTATCGTTCGTTATGCAAAAAAGAATGGTTTTGATCTTATTGTCGTAGGGAGTCATGGCTACGGCGAAATAATGGCTCATATGCTCGGAAGTGTCAGTGATAGGGTTAATCATCATGCCCATTGCAGTGTTTTAATTGTTAGATAATGCCACAGTTTATCATATCCTCATCAAGTATAAAACACGGGATGGTTGTCATTAATGGTAAAGACTATAAACATGTAAAAAGCTTAAGAATCTCCCCTGATGAACAACTAATTTTACTTGATGAGAATGCCAATCAATATATAGCAACACTTGTAAAGATTGAAGGTCACCAGGCTATTTTTAGGATTATAGATCACATACAAAAAAAACAAAAACAAAGTGGTATTATACTTGCTCAATCTATCATAAAATATGAAAGAATGCGCATAGCTATAGAAAAGGCTACAGAACTCGGTGTTTATGGAATAATTCCTTTTATTTCAAGGTACACAGTTGCGAAGGGAAACTATGAGTACCTTATAAACAAATACAGTAAAGTTATAAAGGAAGCTGTAAGTCAGTCAATGCATCAACACATACCAAAACTTTATCCTGTGATAACATACAAGGAGCTTATAGCCTTTATGCCTGATGTTAAAAAGGTTTTATTTCATTATGGAAAAGATGTTCTACCATTACAAAACCTCGTAGATACATTGGGAAAAGACAAATATATCATGCTTATTATAGGTCCTGAGGGTGGATTTTCTAATGAAGAGATAGAATATGCAAAGCTTAACAATATCTCTATTGCTGGACTTGGCGATAATATACTGCGTGCTGAAACTGCTGCTATTTCAGCTGTAAGCATTGTTTCTTTTTTAAGAAAACAAAAGTAGCTTGACCCGAATTTGAATATCATTTAACATAAAAAAAGAGGTTTAAATATGACTCTATATTGTATCATAATTTTTTTATGTGCATTTTTTTTGGGTTCTTTGCCCACGGGTTATATTGTAGCTAAATCAAAAGGCATCAACATAAGAACAGTTGGCAGTGGTAATATTGGAGCTACAAATGTTACACGCGCACTTGGTAAAAATTGGGGAGCCTTTGTTCTGATCGTTGATGCTTTAAAAGGGCTTGTCCCTGTGTTATTTGTAAAACTATATTTTAAACAAATGCCACAGCCACAATTTTACATCTTGATGACTATAACCGGTATTCTTGCTGTAGCAGGACATGTTTTTACACCATTTCTCAAATTTAAAGGTGGAAAGGGTATTGCAACAACACTCGGCGTAATATTAGCCATAAATCCTGTTCTGGCATTGCTATTACTAATTGTATGGCTGATTGCCTTCCTGATAACACGCATATCATCTGCAGGGGCGTTATCAGCAGCTCTATCCATGCCATTCATCGTTTTTTTCTTATACCGTTACCAATCTGTATTTTATATCATGATAACATATGCTACCTTTATGACATTGTTCATATTTTTTACACACAGAGAAAATATTAAACGACTTTATAAAGGTGAAGAAAAGGCTTTTCATAAAAAATGAAGTGTCCAAACTGTTCCATTGACATGAAACAATGCTCTGTAAAAATCACCGAATGTAGTTCTGTAATTGTTGACCAATGCAGTCTATGTGGTGGTGTTTGGTTTGATAAAAATGAGCTCTACCAATTTAGTGAAATACCAGATAGCATACTTGCTATAGATAAACAGGTTCTTGCCAAACCTGTTATTACAAAAGCCTCTCTCAACTGTCCTGTTTGCGGTAAACCTTTAACAAGATATAATGATCCGGTTTTTAAAAACATGGTTGTGTTTATGATCTGTAGAAACTGTGAGGGTATATGGATGAATAGCAAAGAGATCATGAATTACGCAGAGTTTCGTAAACATTTCAACAAAGATCAAACACTACAAAAGATTGTTCAAATTTATAATGATCCAGAATTTGTGAACAATTTAAAACAATCACCATCCCATTCGGATCTGACATCAATCCCTGATGTAATTATAAAAACAGCCCTTACTATTATACAATTGATGTTTGGCATTATTTAATATATATTCTTAAATGAAGAAAGGCTATATTTAAGGATTAACAAATGATTAAATTTTTATTTACCCTTTTAAAGGGTTAATTATACTAAAATGGAGTGAATTGGTATGTTCAAAAAGATTTTAATCGCCAATAGAGGTGAGATAGCTACCAGAATAATAAGAGCTTGTAAAGAAATGGGCATTAAGAGTGCAGTTATATATACAGAAGAAGATTCTACAGCACTTTACATCAAAAAGGCTGACGAATCTTATCTTGTAAGTCCTGGTCCGATAGAGGCATATTTAAACATTCACCGTATAGTGGATATAGCTAAAAAAATAAAGGCTGATGCAATACATCCTGGTTATGGATTTGTATCAGAAAATCCAAAGATGGCAGAACTTTGCGAAAAAAGAGGTATAGTTTTTATAGGTCCATCTTCTTCTGTAATTGAGCTCATGGGCAATAAGCTAAAGGCAAGGGAGTTTATGAAAGAACATAACATACCTGTAGTGTATGGAAGTGATGGTCCTGTAGAGAATGAGGAACAAGCTATAAAATGGGCAAACACCATTGGTTATCCAGTTATGCTAAAGGCTTCTGGAGGAGGTGGTGGTAGAGGATTAAGGATCGCAAATAACGAGAATGAATTAAGACGATATTATAGCCTCGTTAGATCAGAGGCTGAAAAATTTTTTGATAATCCTGAGATATTTATAGAAAAGTATATACCAAAACCGCATCACATTGAAGTGCAAATCCTTGCAGATCATCATGGGAATGTTGTACATCTTGGTGAACGTGATTGTTCTATACAAAGGAGGCATCAGAAAATCATTGAAATAGCTCCATCTTTGATCCTGAGCGATAAAAAAAGAAAGGAGATAGGAGCTACAGCTGTAAAAATAGCAAAATTGGTCAATTATACGAATGCAGGCACAATTGAATTCCTTGTAGATAGCAATATGCAATACTATTTTATGGAGATGAATACAAGATTGCAGGTAGAACATCCGGTTACAGAATCTGTAACTGGAATAGATATTGTTAAAAAACAGATAGAAATAGCAGCTGGATTACCCCTGGGTCTAAAGCAAAAAGATATAAAGATAAGAGGAAATGCGATAGAATGTAGAATAATAGCAGAAGACCCACAGAACGCATTTCTTCCAAATGGTGGTAGAATTACAGCTTATTATTCTCCTGGTGGAATCGGAGTGAGAATAGATGGTGCAGTATATAAAGATTATGTAGTACCTGATTATTACGATCCACTTTTGTTAAAATTAACTGTCATGGGTGAAACATGGGAAGAGACTGTGAGTAGAATGATAAGAGCATTAGATGAATTTGTTATACGGGGTGTGAAAACCAATATTCCATACCTAAGGGCTATTGTTAACAGTGAGGATTTTAAAAAAGGATATTTTGATACAGAATTCATAAACGAACATCCTGAACTTTTAGAGTATACAAATGCTGTTGACCCTACTGATAAGGTTATTGCTATTGCTTCTGCTATTGCCATGTATGAAGGAATATAATCTAAGTATGTATTATTATCTTTACTGGCTATTTTAATTTAGAAAGTAGGTAAACGAGATGATAAAAAAAATATATATAACAGATACAACTTTAAGAGATGCTCACCAGTCGCATATAGCTACAAGATTAAAAACAGAGGATATGCTTCCAATATGTGAGAAAATGGACCGGGTGGGATTCTGGTCAATGGAGGTATGGGGAGGAGCAACATTTGATACAGCTATGCGTTTTTTAAGGGAAGATCCGTGGGAAAGATTAAGAGAACTAAAAAAAGCCCTCCCGAATACAAAACTCCAGATGCTGCTTCGTGGTCAAAACCTGGTTGGCTACAGACATTACCCGGATGATATTGTATGGAAATTTGTAGAAAAATCCGCAGAGAATGGCATTGATATATTCAGGATTTTTGATGCCCTCAATGATATAAGAAACATCAGATCGTCAATAAAGGCTGTTAAACAGTTTGGCAAATTTGTTGAGGGAGCGCTCAGTTATACCACCAGTCCAGTACATACAATAGAATACTTTGTTGATTTTGCTAAAGCCCTGGAAGACCTTGGAGTGGATAGTATTTGTATAAAAGATATGGCAGGTCTTATTAAGCCTTACGATGCGTATGAGCTTGTAGGAAGATTAAAAGAGGTCATAAAAGTCCCACTTCACTTCCATACACATGATACAGCTGGTTTTGCCAGCATGTCTATTTTAAAAGCAATAGAGGCTGGAGTTGATATTGTGGATACTGCTATATCGCCCTTTGCTTCTGGAACTTCACAGGCTCCAACAGAATCCATAGTTGCAGCTTTAAAGGACACAGATTATGATACTGGATTATCCCTTGAGTTGCTTGCAGACATAGCGGATTATTTCAGAGAAGTGAAAAAGAAATATGCTGAATTTGAAAGTGAATACACAGGCATAAACACAAAGATACTGTTATGGCAGATACCAGGAGGTATGCTTTCAAATCTTGCTTCACAACTCAAAGAACAAAATGCAATTGACAAGATAAATGATGTCCTTAACGAAGTACCGGTAGTTAGAAAGGATTTAGGATATCCTCCTCTTGTTACTCCAACAAGTCAGATAGTTGGTTCTCAGGCAACACTAAATATTATCAGCGGAGAGCGATACAAGATAATAACTAATGAAATAAAGAATTATCTAAAAGGACTTTACGGTAAACCACCTGGTGAGATAAATGAAAATTTAAGAAAGCTCGCTATAGGGGATGAAAAGGTTATAGATCGCAGACCAGCTGACTATCTCCAATCTGAATTTACAAAGTTGAAGGCTGAATTGGGTGATAAAGCTAAGTCAGAAGAAGATGTCCTTTCATACGCCCTATTTCCTCAAGTTGCTACCGAATTTTTTGAGTTAAGAGAAAAAGGAGAACTGAAGGTCCTGATGCCAAAATTTGAAGCACCACAGAAAGAGAAAAAACACATAGAAAAACTGGCACCAAGCGAATTTAATGTTAAGGTCCATGGAGAGATGTACCATATAAAGATAGCGGGATCCGGACGTAGAACCGAAAATCCAAGAATGTTTTTTGTGTATGTAGACGGTAGACTTGAAGAAGTACTGGTAGAACCACTCGTAGAGGTTGTAACTTCTCAAGAAGGAGAGCTCATACCTAAAGCAGCTATTAAGACAGAAAGACCAAAAGCCACAGAGATTGGAGATGTAACAACAACCATACCCGGAAAGGTATCAAGTATAAAGGTAAAAAAGGGCGATAAAGTATCAGCGGGTGATCCAGTTATGGTAATAGAAGCCATGAAAATGGAAAATGAGGTTCATACACCTATTGATGGAATAGTATACGAAATCTATGTAACAGAAGGCGATACTGTTAATCCTGGTGAAGCCCTTATCCGTATAAGGTAAAATAAAAATCAGGAGGTTTTATGAAAAGGAATCCAGCTGTTGCGGGAACATTCTATCCTGCAAATCCTTCAACACTTGAAAGATTTGTAAAAGAATTCTCAATATCAAGGCAAAAACTACTTAAGGCTATTGGCGTTGTTTCTCCGCATGCAGGTTACATTTATTCAGGCAGTGTAGCTGGCAAGGTTTATTCAAGCATAGAGATACCGGAAACAGTGATAGTTATAGGTCCCAATCATACTGGTTATGGTAGCAAAGCAGGTATTGTGTTAGAAGGTAGTTTTAGCATGCCAGGTTTTGATATAGAGATTGATCACGAACTTGCAACATCCATTTTACAAAATTCCAATCTTATTGAAGAAGACATGGACTCCCATGTTTATGAACATTCTCTTGAAGTCCAGCTTCCATTTATACATTATCATAATCCATCAGCAAAGATAGTGCCTTTATGTGTAATGGGAAGGGGTTATGATTTTATTAACTCTATTAGCAATGCTATAACAAAGGCTATAAATGGATCTAAAAAGGATGTATTACTTGTGGCGAGTTCGGATATGACTCATTATGAACCACATAGCGTTGCAAAAAAGAAGGATCAGCTTGCGATAGACAAGATTATAAATCTTGATCCCCTGGGTCTTCTAAGAGTTACTGTTGAAAATGATATTTCTATGTGTGGTGTAATTCCAGCGGCAATTATGTTGACAAGTGCAAAACAGCTGGGGGCCAAAAAGGCAGAGTTAATTGACTATAAAACATCTGGTGAGGTAACGAACGATTATGAAGAGGTAGTAGGATACGCCGGTATAGTTGTTTATTAACCCAGGAAAAAATGCATTTGCAAAACCTGTTCTCATGAAAACGGAGAGAGGAAAGGTTGTAGCAATTTGATTTATCTAACCGAGAGAATGAACAAACCTTTCTTATTGCATTTTTTGATTAATCTTAAAAATCCTTACAGAGATCAAATATGTTTTTTATACCATCGCCAAGGCATTTGAGAGAAATTCTCTCATCAACACCATGCATTGAATCTATCTCTTTTTCACTTAGCAAACATGGAATAAAGCCATAAGCTATCGCACCCTTTTCTCTAAAAAACCTTGAATCAGTAAAACCTGAGCTGATTACAGGATAAAATGGTATGCCAGGATGATTCCTGGTAATTACCTTTTTTATAGCCTGCATAAATTTATCTTTTGGACTTGAGTAGCTTGGTGCCTGAAACTGTATAATTTCTAAATCTATATCTGGATTATCTATAACATTTCTAAGTTCTTCAATAAAGGTTTCTTTATCCTGTCCTGGCAGTAATCTACAATCCAGTATAGCCTCTGCTGTTGAAGGAATAACATTTTCTTTAAACCCGCTCTTTATATTTGTTACAGAGATTGTATTTCTTAATATTGCATTGAGCTTTTTAAAAGCTTTCAATCTTTTTTTAAATAGATTAAGAACAAGGTCATTAGTTATAAAAGGGATCAAAAATGAAACAGGTAATTTCATGTCTTTACCTGCTTCAATCAAAATTTCCTTTATTTCTGGTAAAAGATTTATCCTTGTTTCATGTTTAATAATATGTTCAAGTGCAAAAACGAGTTTATTGTTTGGGTTTTCTTCAATAGGTACTGAACCATGCCCGGCTTCACCCTTTGCTGTTAACTTTAGCCATAAAGGACCTTTTTCTCCAAAGCATGGCAACATCATATCCTTTCCAGATATGCCTTTTATTCCCATTCCACCTTCGTTTAGAACATAACCAGCGGAAACCTTATCCCAGTGGTTTTTAACAACCCATCCAGCACCAGCCTCGCCACCTGCTTCTTCATCTGCAACCGCCAGCAATATAATATCCCTTTTTGTAATTGCACCTGTCCTTTTCAAGAGAATAAAAGCCATTAACTCCATTATACCAGGTCCTTTGCAATCCAGAGCTCCCCTACCCCATATGTAGCCATCTTTTATAGTTCCAGAAAATGGTTCAAACTGCCAGTTTTCAGCAGTAGCTCCAACAACATCTATGTGACTCAAGAGTAAAAGTGCCTGTTCTTTATTTTTTGTTTCTCCCTTAAACCTGCATACAAGATTTGCCCGCTTGTTATTGTAAGAAAGTATTTCAGGGGAATAACCTTCTCTTCTTAGAATGTCTGCTATAAATTCTGCAGCTACCTTCTCATTACCCGGAGGGTTTGTTGTGTCAAATTTTATATATTCTGAAAGAAGCTTACTTGCTTCCTCAGTAACATTATTCCAATCTACATTATTCATAATTAAGATCACAAATAAAAGATAAAGGAGCGTTTGTCAAATTTGGTCATTTCATTTTTATTGATAAACAGCTTTTACCTTCTATTTCTACCTTTTTTATTTTAACCCTATAATTTATTTTTGACTATGTACTTTTACAAATGCTTGACTATTTAAATTTTTTAAATATTTTAGTAACTAATGGGCTGTTAGCTCAGCTGGTAGAGCAGCTGACTCTTAATCAGCGGGTCGCAGGTTCGATCCCTGCACAGCCCACTTTATTTCTCAAGTAGTTACGAACTTTGCTAATCATACAATCTCCTCACTGTGCCCGATTTGTGCCTTAAACACACTTTCTCTGTTGTCTAATAAATTTATAGTCGTTTGCACTCGTGTCCACTAAAAATCCATTCCACCTGGGTATACCCCTAAGCTAATGAGCAGGCTTTCCTACTGCAATTTGGGGTTAACAGAGCTCCCCGACTGTTAAAAAATACCAGCAGCTCCTTAAAACTTATCACCTCTTATACCAGTTATATAACCTTATTTTTACTCTCCTTACGCAAAATCTTCTTATTTATTTTCCCCACCATGGTTAACGGCAGCTCCGTTCTGAACTCAATGATCTTTGGTACTTCGTAAGGTGCTAACTTATCCTTTGCAAACTTTGAAATATCTTCTTTGAGTACACTCTCATGGCCACCATAATCGTATCCGGGACTAATTACTACATAGGCTTTTACGATCTCAGACCCTGGACGCTCAGGATTTGGTACGCCTACAATCGCGACCATGCTAATAGCAGGGTGCTCTGCAAGTACTTCTTCCACTTTTTTCGAAAACACCTTGTACCCACCAACATTGATCATATCTTTTGTGCGGTCAACGATCCACAGATACCCATCCTGATCCTGGATCGCAACATCACCTGTATGAAAATAGCCCTGTTCGTCGAAGGCATTTTGGGTCTCTTCCGGTTTTTTATAATAACCTACCATTACCTGTGGGCCTTTTACGCAGATCTCTCCAGGTTCTCCGACGGCAACCTCTTTGCCTGTATCAAGATCCACCAGCCTGATATCCGTATTGATAAGAGGAAGTCCAACTGATCCCAACTTCTTCTTTCCCTTGACTGGATTCATGGTGATAATAGGTGAAGTTTCGGTCATGCCATAAACCTCTAACAGCTTACCCGACCCAACAATTGATTCCAACTCCTCCTCCGCCTCTTCAGGAAATGGAGCAGCCCCAGAGACACAGATGTCAAGACCTGAATGATCAAACTGCTTGAACTGCTTGTTTGCAACCAGCATTGAATACAAAGGTGGCACATTCACAAGTACAACTGGCTTATATTTTTTTATCTCCTTGCAAATATGATCTGTATCTCTGGGGTCCGGTATCAAAACTTGCGTGCCTCCGAGATAGATAACGAGTCCATTAAAAAACAAACCTGCCAAGTGAAAGAACGGAAAACCGGAAAGTGCTACACCTTCTCTGCCCTGCTCCCACTTAAGCCATGACTGCACAATGAGTAAGTCAGAAACCACATTCCTATGCGAAAGCATTGCTCCTTTCGGGGAACCTGTTGTACCTCCCGTATACATGATATAGGCGATGTCATCAGGTGTAATATCGATATTCGGTAGAGAAGGAGCGTATTTACTTTTTTGTATTATATCCTTAAAAAGGAGCACAGTCTTCCCTTCAAGTGGTGTGATCTTACCCTCTGGAATCTTCTTGAACACCTTTCCCAAAAACCACTTTATGCGTGGTAAAAATCCTCCTACACTTGCCGCAACAACAACCTTCAGTTCATGGAGTCTTTCTGCAAAACTTGTGAGTTTGAGTGCAAAAATAGCATCCAGAGTTACAAGTCCCTTTGCATTGGAATCATTGAGCTGATATTCCATCTCCTCTGCAGAAAGCATCGGAGACACACCAGTAACCACACATCCTGCCTTGAGTATGCCTAGCCACGCAATCACATATTCTGGGATATTAGGCAAATTAATACCCACTACATCACCTTTTTTAAATCCATTGGAAATCAGCATATTAGCAAACTGGTTTGAATAGTGATCCAATTCGGAATAGGATATCTTAACACCCATAAAAGCAAGCGCAATCCTGTTAGAAAATTTTTCAAAGGTCGGTTTGACAGCTTCTATATACGTAGTTTCCCATTCGCTGGGGTTAAGATCAGAAACTCCTTCATCATACGATTTTATCCAAAATTTTTTTGTCATTCTTAGAAGCGCCCCTCTCAAACCGAATTATAAACCTTCATTTCTTACTGACCAGCAAAGCCTGCGCCTTTTCTATTTTCCTTTTTGAAATGACTTCTTAAAGTCTTTATAACATTCTAAGGGATGTGATCTATTACATCGCATTCTATTACTAAATAGGTATTGTATGTTGAGTTTTGAGTTTGTCAAGTTTTTGTAGGAGTCCATGACATATTGGACTGAGACGGTTGTTTGGTAAACCCATTCACACAACTCCCCTAACATAATAATCGTTATGCGAAATACTTGTAATGATTCACTCAATGATACTCGGCTTTAAACATCTTTTAAAACACAATATGGTTAAGACCCAAGTCAAAGCCTCTGCAGGCAGAGCCCGCAGGGGCGAGGGAAAAAAACAGGGATAGCTACCATACAAATTCCAAGCTATCGGCATTCACAACAATCCTGTTTTAAAATTCGGCTTTGCTACACTGGGGTAATGCCGATGTTTCTATTTAATCTGTTGGAGATGTTTTGCGTCTACCCAATCCTTTATAACAAGACAGTCTTTTGTGTTCTAAAAAGGATGAATAGGATTTAGGGGTAAAGAGCTTTATCCAGTCTTAAAGAGTTTGTTGATAGCCACTGATTGCGGATATATTACCATTTACCATATAGTCCACCAGAAAATGTTGGGAACGCTACCACGGGATATGGATTGTAATTTTCCCAAAACTGTATTGGTGCATTTATTCCGAACCTCAAGGCTACATGAGACCAATCAAAACATAGATCTATCTCAGGAACAAATGCAGCACCCTGGAATCTCGCCAAAGAACTCGTTGTAGTAGAAGTTATGGTATTTGACGGACCAATCAAAGATACCATTGATATATACTGATAATGTCCAAGAAATTCATACAGTCTCAAGGGGAAGCTTATCGATACATGATCCGACATTTTATGTCCGGGATAATAGCCTTCGTATATGTAATCCGTTTGTGTATTGCCATGGCCACTTTGACAACATTGTTTCGATTGTTTCGGAATAATTGCCGAACTCATGAACACTCCCCCACCTATACTGAATATGTTAAAATTCCTATCCTTTTCAGACGGGTTTGGATTAATCTGTATACTGCCCTCATAATTATAATAAATATTTGTTTCTTTGTTAGAGTGGAAGGGTGATGCAATACCGGATATCTGAACATTATTTGTTATTCCAACTTTAAAGTCTGCTCCTAACGGTGCAGAATTAAAACTTCTAATTCCAGCCTCACCTTTACCTTCACTGTATGGTTTCGCCGGAGCAAGGGTGTTCGGGAAGAATAACGGCTGGCATGATGCTATAATTATAACAAACCATCCAATTAAAAGCACATTGCGGTAGTTATTGCATATTCTTATCATTAACCTTTATTATCAATCCGGAAATATCTTATCCTTTTCTGAAATCTTATATCCCAGTGCCTGAATGACTTTTCTTTTGGTATCCATCCTGCATTCCGTGCCCTTTTCAATCCTCGTTATGGTAAGCATGGCTACACCAGCCTTGCGTACAAGCTCTGCCTTGCTCATCAAAGCCTTAGCCCTTATCTCTTTTAGATTGTTGCGTTTGACCATTGGTATCTTTAAGCTATAACGCAATATCGTCTGACAAACTTATAAACAAAGAATGTTCAAGCTATAAGCTTTCTTAACATAGTTCTTAATGAATTGCTACAAATTGTACCGAGATATAAATTCAGAGCCGGTATTTTTAAAGGTATTAATAATTGACTTACTATCTGTTCACCAAAATAATCTGTATAAACTGCCTAAATTTAAGAGCCACAGCTTACTTTATTTTAAGCGGACAGTAATGGCTTGAACTCTTGAAAAATAAATATTGACATCATCCCAATTCAGATTTATATATCGCATTCATGAAAAGATTTTTTATTATTTTGATAGGATTTTTATTTATATCAAGTTGTGTAACTATCCCAAAAAATTTTGGTCCAGGCAAGATAATGCCTGATAGTATTCTGGTACTCCCACCAATGAATAATACAGTAGATATGAAAGCCCCAGATGTAGTTTGGCCCATCGTACATTACAATATAACCGAAAGAGGATATCAATCGCCCCCAATAGATACAGTTAAACAAGTATTAGAACAACATCACATACATTATGCAGGAGAGATAAATATCTATAGTCCAGAGGAATTGGGGAAGATGTTTCATGTAGACGCGGTCCTTTATACAACAATAACAGACTGGTCTACGACCTGGCTTGCTCTGTATGCTTCACAAACTGTTGGATTACAATTTGTACTTAAAAGTGCAAAAGATGGTCAGCTACTATGGGAAAATCATTACAAACAAACAGAAAGAGGGTTAGCATTTAGTCCAAAACAAATGACAGAACTTGCAGTAGGAGCTGCACTATCTCCGTACACCCCATTAGCAAAACAGGTTGTGGGTATGGCATTTGCAAGATTTCCTTTAGGTCCCTATAAGAAGTAAAGCCTAAAATTGCAATAGGGAAGTTTGTTCGTTCAATCCTGCGAGCCAGCTGATATCTGTAACTTTTTGACGCATCAGACATTTTAATGGGTATATAACAGATATAGTGGTATAATGTAGGAGTCTACGATGTATTAAAGTGAGCGAGGTTGTTTAGTAAACTCATTCACACAACTTTCAGCGGTATTTTTAAAGGTATCAATAATTGACTTACTGTTTATTCACCAATTTGTCAGAGCCTTTACCAGCGTCTTTATCAGGGGCTCGGTCAGAGCTTTATCCAAGCCTCGCCCCCGCAGGGGCGAGGCGAGACAAACAGGTATAACCACCACACAAATTCCGATATGCTTATAACACAAATGAGCTATGAATGTTACAGACCATACCATTATTAGGGAGAACGGAATTCAATGAAAGCCACTATAAAATTTCAACTAAAAAATTGACAAGCTCGGACATTGGACATATTTGTAATAGAGATTTATCTTTAGAGAGATAATATCTTAATACATAAGGTGTATAGTTTAATGGCTACAAAAAACAATAAAGATAGCGATTACAAGTGGTGGGTTCTTGTTGTTGTAGTGATCTCAAGTTTTATGAGCGTACTGGATAGTTCCGGCATGAACATAGCCCTGCCTCATTTTATGGTTGCATTTGGCATAAACATGGATCAGGTTGAGTGGATCACAACAGCGTACATGCTTGCCTTTGCTATATTTATATTGCTTGCAACGTGGATTAAGAATGTGATCGGATTGAAACAGACATTTTTGTTTGGCTTGATATTTTTCGTACTTGGTTCATTCCTGTGCAGCTTTTCCTGGAGCCTCGATTCCCTCATATTTTTCAGGATAATTCAGGCAATAGGTGCAGGCTCAATTACCCCCATAGGCGTAACCATGTTATCCGAGGTATTTCCAAAAGAGGAAAGGGGATTTGCTCTTGGTATGTGGGGCGCTGGAACTACTTTAGCACCGGCGATAGGCCCTGCATTGTTTGGATATATAATCGATCATATTGGCTGGCGTGCATTATTTTATATAAATATTCCAATAGGTATACTCACTTTATTCTGGGGTATAACCGTATTAAAACCATCGAAAAGTAATCCCGCTCTTTATAAGACTTTCGATTTTATAGGGTTTATAACATTTTCTTTATTTGTGAGTACCCTGTTGGTTGTCCTGCAAAAGGGGCAGGAAAAAGGATGGTCATCAGATTATATAATGCATTTAGCGGTAATTTCTTATTTCTCGTTTTTCTCATTTATTATAACAGAATTTATGGTTAAAAGGCCTATTATGGATCTTTCCATATTCAGAAATTATAATTTTTCGTTGTCGAATATCATGGGTTTAACGAGATCAGTGGCTCTGGTAGGAAGCGTATTCATGATGAGTATGTTTTTTCAAAACATTATGTCCTATTCTCCGACGACTGCCGGAATGATGGTAATTCCTCAGGCACTTGCTCTCAGTATAAGTATGCCCTTTGCGGGGAGAATTGCCGATAAAATAGGATCAAAGCCCCCTTTGATAGCAGGAACTCTTTTAACTGCCGTGTCATTATATTATTTTCGTTATTTATCCGTTTATTCAAGCTTTGAGTTTATCTTTACCGATTTAATAATGCGAGGATGCGGTATCGGTTTTATGATGGCTCCTCTGACAAATTCAGCTATAAACGCCTTAGAACCGGAACAGGTCAATTTGGGCTCTGGCATACTGAATCTCCTGATAAGGATTGGAAGCTCTATTAGTATAGCCATGATGGGAACTATTGTAGAGGATAGAACAGATTTCCATATGTCAACGTATACGGGCAGTATGGCATATAATTCACCACTCTGGAGTACGGCACTGAACAAAATAAAGACGTATGTAGTCTACAGAGGCAGCAGTTATTACAATGCGGCAATCGCAAGCAAGGGAATATTCATAGGAGACTATATGAAAAAATGGGCAGTCATCAACGCATACGATGATGCATTTGTTATCGGTGCATTATTTGTTGGTGCCAGTCTAATCCCGGCTCTTATGTTGAGGAATATAATTTACAGGAAAAGCAAGCCAAAAGATAGTGCTGTAATTGACCCAAATCCCGATTTAGAAAATTAGTAGATACTAACTAATGGTAATTCTTAGGTATTTCAGTATCTTACAGGTCTAACCTATATTAATAAATACTAACTAATGGAAATTTAAGGTATTTCAATATGTTACAGGTCTAACCACATTACGAAGTTTCCTTTTCTGTTTGGATATGAATATCTCACCAAACCAAGTGGGTATAGAACCGCTATTTTCAGAGAAATTAACACACTTTATAAACTTAACTGACTACTGTCCGCTTAAAATAAAGTAAGTTGTGGTTCGGATTTATCCAGATTATGCAGTTTATACAGATTATTTTGGTGAATAGACAGTAAGTCAATTATTGATACCTTTAAAAATACCGCCTCTGAGAAAATTCTCGTTAGCTCTGTTAGCGAACTGCCATATTTCGTCTG
>Ga0315298_1003070_pt1 | contig 27086 bp, 24 predicted proteins | sample WHS_1_MG_FD_203077 | JGI IMG/M metagenome (GOLD analysis project Ga0315298, IMG submission 203077) | Extremophilic microbial mat communities from Washburn Hot Springs, YNP, Wyoming, USA - WHS_1_MG | ecosystem: Environmental > Aquatic > Thermal springs > Hot (42-90C) | place: USA: Wyoming... | reverse complement strand
GTCGTGGGCGTAGGAGATTTGAGGGGAGTCGTCCCTAGTACGAGAGGACCGGGATGAACAGACCTCTGGTGTATCAGTTGTCGTGCCAACGGCACCGCTGGATAGCTACGTCTGGATCTGATAACCGCTGAAAGCATCTAAGCGGGAAGCAGACCCCAAGATGAGATCTCCCACCAGGTTAACTGGGTAAGACCCCTGGAAGACTACCAGGTTGATAGGCTGGATGTGTAAGGGCAGCAATGTCTTTAGCAGACCAGTACTAATCGGTCGAGGTCTTGACTTTACACATTACTGGGTCACTATGCAGTTTTGAAGGTGCGTGCCGGACGAAGTTTCTAAGATTTCCGGTGACCATGGCGAGGGGGAAACACCTCTTCCCATTCCGAACAGAGAAGTTAAGCCCCTCAGCGCCGATGGTACTGCACGGGGGACCGTGTGGGAGAGTAGGACGTCGCCGGGATTAGTATTGAGCCCGCCTGTAGTGGCGGGCTCTTTTTTCATCGTGTCATCGGTGCTGGCTTTTCTTGGTTGTTTCCTGGACGCAAGCCCTTATAATGCCTAAGCGCAGGCGAGCAAGGACAAGCCACGGACGAGGGAGCGGCTTCAGGTGACAAAGAAGGTCGAATGGAATCTCCGCGGGGTCATCATCCCCCTTATCACTCCGTTCAAGGACGATCTTAGCCTGGACACGGCGGGACTTGCCACGCTGGTCGACTACGCTATCGAGGAGATGGGCTGTGATGGTCTTGTGCCCTGTGGTACCACTGGCGAGTCACCCACTCTTTCGCATGAAGAACATGTGGAGGTGATCCGTCTGGTAGTGAAGCACACGCGCAAACGGGTGCCGGTCATCGCTTCCACTGGCTCTAACTCCACCCAAGAGGCCATCGCTCTGACTAGGAGGGCGGAAGAGATCGGTGCCGATGCCACCCTGCAGGTGGGCCCCTACTACAACAAGCCTACGCAGCAAGGTCTTTTCAACCATTTCGCCGCCATAGCTGCCGCCTGCAAGCTGCCCATGCTTATTTACAACATTCCAGGTCGCACCAGCCGCAACATAGAGCCGCAGACCATAGTGCGCCTGTGGCAGGAGGTTCCCACGGTCGTGGGGCTTAAGGACTGCTCTAACGACCTTCACCAGACCATGGAGATCTACCGTTCTACTGACCCGGAGACCTTCAAGATCTATTGCGGCGAGGACATCATGACCTTCAGCCTGCTGTGCCACGGGGCCGCTGGGGCTATAGCGGCCGTGGCGCACGTGGTCGGTCGTGAGGTCAAGGCCATGTGCCGGGCAGTCTGGGAGAACCGCCTGTCGGAGGCTCGCGCCATCCACTATCAGATTATGGAGGTGGTGGATGCGCTCTTTGTTGAGCCGAATCCCATACCGGTCAAGCAGGCCATGGAATGGATGGGGCTTCCCGCTGGTCCGCCGCGGCCGCCGTTGGAGCGCTTGAGTCCGGCCGGACAAGCTGTGCTTGAGGGAGCGCTGCGGGGCGGGGGCTGGCTCAAGTAAGTATCGGCGCGGAGCCTCGGCTTTCTTCCAACCTAATCTTCCAACCTAAGTTCTACTGCACGTGAGACGGTGAAACGCTAAGCTCTGGGCGGATGCCCGGGGGAGGCTGGGGGCGAGGCGGTCAAGGAGAGATGGTGGAGGTCATCCTCTATGTTTTTTCTGGTCTACTAGGGCTGGTTGTTGGCAGCTTTCTCAACGTGGTGATCTACCGGCTGCCCCGCGGGGAATCTCTGGTTCGGCCGGGTTCGCATTGCCCCAAGTGCGGAGCTGACATTCGCTGGTTTGATAACGTGCCGCTTGTGAGTTGGGCGCTTCTGCATGGTAAGTGCCGGGCGTGCGGAACGGAGATCTCCAAGCGCTACCCTTTTGTGGAGGCGCTGACGGCAGCCGCCTTCCTGCTTTCCGCCTGGCGTTTTGCCTTTTCTTGGGAGCTGCTGGTTTCCTGGCTGTTTGTTGCTGCTCTCATTGTCGTAGCGTTCATTGATTTCGATCATATGATTATCCCCAATAAGATCGTCCTACCAGGGGCATTGGTGGGTCTAGCGGCTTCCATCGCTATGCACCCGCATAGGTGGTGGGTGTACTTGGCTGGAAGTCTAGGCGGAGCCACCTTCTTATTACTCTTAGTCTTGGTATGGCCAGGCGGAATGGGCCCAGGAGATGTCAAGATGGCGTTGTTCATGGGGGCGTTTCTTGGTGCAGAAGTGCTGGTTGCGCTCTTCTTGGCTTTTCTAAGTGGCGCGGTGGTCGGCCTGTATCTGATCCTGGTCAAGAAGCGGTCCCGTAAGTCACGGGTGCCTTTTGGACCGTTCTTGGCTTTTGGCTCGGTGGTAGCCTTGTATGTGGGAGAGTTGATTCTACGTTCGTACCTCAGTCTTTACGCTTAGTGCAGGACATGCGCTTGCCGAAAGAGGGTATTGCGAGTGGATGTTGAAAACGTGAGAAAACCAACCTCCTCATGCTACAGTTGGAAAGAGCGTCAGCCGATACTTAGTTCGATGGCGCTCACAAGGATTGAGAAGGCAGCTTGAGGCGGGGTCTGAGGTGGCCGTGGCTTTAGGCATGGGCAGATCAAGCCGGTTGGCTCTAGACATAGGTGGCTCGAGCGTACTCGCCCTTCAAGCTAGTGGGAGTGGGGGGCGACTAAAGCTGCGGGCTTGCTATGAGTGGCCCCTGGCCGAGGGGCTGGTGGTGGATGGGGAGATAGCGGATGTCGACCTAGTGGCCCGCGAGCTCAAAGCTTTTGCCAGCCAGTACGGGTTGAAGGGGCGTACTGTGCAGATCGCGGTCGGCAACCAGAAGGTCATCGTTCGCAACATCGATATGCCGGAGATGACCGAGGAGGAGCTGCGGGGCGCCATCGAGTTTCAGGCCCCTGACTACATTCCTATCCCGGTTGACGAGGCAGTGCTGGATTTCCTGGTCCTGGGTAAGCGGGTGGCGCCCGATGGAGCTGCGCGCCAGGAGGTGCTCCTGGTAGCTGCCCAGAAGGCCATGATTTCCATGTTCACCACGGCACTGAGGCAGGCTGGTTTCAAGATCGCGAGCATTGATGTCACGAGTCTTGCGTTGGTGCGCGCTCTTATTCCCAATCCCTCCTTCCTTGCGGATCCGGCGGAGGCTCAGGTTTGCCGAGGCATAGTGGATGTTTCCTCCTCGGTTTCCACCATAGTGGTGGCCGTCGGCGATGCGCCCAAGTTCAGCCGGACGGTCACTTTTTCGAGCGATCGCTTCGGTCGAGCACTAGCTGATCGGCTTGCAGTCCCGCTCGAGGACGCGCACGCTCTCGCTCAGCGCGTCGGGCTGGCGGGTCCGCGGGAGCCAGACAGGGACCTCTACACGGAGGAGATTGTCTCCGCGACCCAAGCCGCGCTGCAAGATACTGCCTACGAGCTGTCGAACGAGATTCGTCGCTCGCTGCAATACTATCAGGGCCAGCCAGGCGCCCAACCAATCAGCGAGCTCATCCTGAGTGGGCGGGGAGCACTTGTAAGGAATCTGGATGCTCACCTTCAGGATACGCTTGGTATAAGGGTCAGCATTGCCAATCCTCTGGCGCACTTCGCCGAGAATGCCTCCAACATGACGGATGCCGCTCTTGCCTTTATCTCACCTTGCCTATCCACAGCGGTGGGACTTGTCCTCCCGGAGGAGGAGTGAGATGGGCCGCCGCATAAACCTGCTGCCAGTCTCGGAAAGACCGCGCACCACGACCAATGTTCCCGTGCTGGCCCTGGTCGCCGGTGTGATTGTGGTGGTTTTTGGCCTGAGTCTGGCTTATTTCCTCTTGTCCAGCGCTCTTGACGACCGCAAACAGGAGCTTGCCGACCTTGAGCAGCAGGCCAAGTTGCTGGAGACGCAGGCTGCTGCTCTGCGCGAGTACGAGCAGCTTGCAGATCGTCGGGTGCAGGCTGAGCGGACTGTGCAGGCATTCTACGCCGGTAGGACCTTGGTGGGGGATGTCCTAGACTCAATAAGCCGGGTGGTGCCAGAGACGGTGTGGTTTGACAGCCTGGAACTGACGACTGAGGAGCCCGGGGCAAAGGGAGCGCCGGCTACGGCTAGAGCCACTCAGTCGGAAAACCGGCTGTTAATTGAGGCTAAGGCCCACGCCATGGAAGATATCGCCCAGTTCATGGTGCGACTCCAGCTGATACCGGCCGTATCCGGGGTAAAACTCGAACGGGCTTCGATGCAGGGCGAAACCGGCACCACCAGGCTGTTCTCGGTTCAAGCTGTGGTCAGTAACACGCAGGATCCGGAAACACCCCTACCCTTGAGCCAGGTTGAGGTGGAGGGACGATGAGCCGCAGGGTGAAGATAGTCCTTGGCTGGGTCGTCTTGCTGGTGATAGTGCTCCTAGTGTGGTTCTTTGTGCTTAGCCCCGTGCGGAACGAAATGACCGACGTGAAGGCCCAGCTAGAGAAGACCCAGGAGAGAATGGCACTCGCGCAGACGCGACTCGCGCAAGCTGAGGCCACCAGGGAAGAGGCCAAGCGCAATCAAGCGCGCCTGCTTGAGCTGGCCAAAATGGTCCCCGAAACGGAGGAGATACCAAGCCTGCTTCTTCAGATCCAGGACCTGGCCAACCAGTCGGGGATCAGCTTTGACTCCATAACGCCGGGGGACGTGGTGGACTCCCAGTACTTGAGTGGGCGTATCCTGCCTCTGGATGTTGAATTTACCGGGACCTTCTTCGACATGAGCGATTTTGTGTATCGGGTGGAGCAGCTTGTCGGGGGGCCAGGGCGCCTACTCGCTGTGAAGTCTTTGACTATGAGCCTGGCGGGCGGTGCTGAGCAGGCTGCTCCTGGGGCTAGTCCCGCCCTGAAGGTGAAGATGACCCTCTACGCCTTCTTATCAGGGGGTGGGGCGCGGTCAACCACCTCGACGACGGCACCGACACCGCAACAGACGACAGAGACTACTGTGCCCTAACGTGGTCCAGGTGATGAACATGAAAAGGAAGTCTCTGCGAATGGCGATAGTGGTTCTACTCGCGTGCGGCGCGCTGGGTCTGGCCGTGGCCAGCTGCGCTGGAGGGCAGGGTGGAGTGCCCTCAACCACCACCCGGGTCTCGCGCGCAAGCACCACCCCAGCGACGAGCCTACTGCCTCCGAGCGGGGGCGGCGTTTCTTTTGCCGAGCAGCTCTCGGCCTTCAGGAGTAAAGATCCGTTCATTCAGCAAGATGTGACCTCGACCACCTCGGCGCCTACTACCGGAACAACGGGGCAACCTGCTGGGCCGACCACCACTTATCGCCCCGGTACCACCGCCACCACCCGCTATCCGACCACGCTGCCGCATGGAGGGAGCACGACGAGCAGCACCACTTCGACCTCGACCACGACGACCACGGCTCCCCACGTTCATGTCTTGAAAATCCTGGGGGTCTCTATGGTCGGGGGAGCCCCGGCGGTGACGTTCAAGGTGGATAGCAGCGTGTATCAGGACCGGCGCGTAGGCGACGTCGTTTCCAGCACCTGGGGACAGATCAAGGTGCTGGAAATCAACACCTCCACCAAGGTGGTCACGCTTCTCCACGGTAGCGAGACTCTGGTGTTGGCTGTCGGACAGCAGGTCTTTGAGTAGGAAAGCGATCCCTACCGAATCGCGGGCCGCGAACAGGTCCGCAGAGTAGGTGCGGTCATTGTAATGCGAGGAGGATCCGGTGAGTCGTCTTTGTCTCACGACCGCGGGGGAATCCCATGGCCCAAGTGAAATATGCATTGTCACCGGCGTACCAGCGGGGCTGCCTCTTCTCTGCGAAGACATAGACCGCGAGCTTGCCCGCCGGCAAGTGGGCTACGGGCGCGGTGGGCGCATGGCCCTGGAAAGCGACCGCTGCCGGTTCCTCGCGGGCGTCCGCCACGGGCGCACTCTGGGTTCACCCATATGCATTGCCGTTGAAAACAAGGACCACGCCCGGTGGCGGATGGTGATGGCGTCCGAGCCGCCGGCCAGCTTGGATGACGAGATTTTTCGACCGGTGACCGTTCCGCGTCCTGGGCATGCAGACCTGGCGGGGTTGGCCAAGTACGGGCATGTGGATGTGCGCAACGTGCTGGAACGAGCTAGCGCGCGCGAGACAGTTGCTCGAGTGGCCGGAGGGGCGGTGTGCAAACGTCTTCTTGCTGAGCTTGGGGTTACGGTTAGAGGCCGTGTGGTGAGCCTGGGCGCGGTGGTCGCTCCAAGGCAAGCGGACTACACGCGCCCCGAGTCAGTGGATTGGGAGGCTGTGGAGGACTCTCCGGTTGCTTGCGAGGATGCCGAGATTTCTGAGGCTATGTGCAGCGCTATCGACGAGGCCCGGGTGCGAGGCGATTCTCTAGGTGGTGTGTTTGAGATTTGGTGCTGGGGAGTGTGTCCGGGTCTGGGCGGATACGCGACCATGGAGGAACGCCTAGATGGTCGGCTGACAGCTGTCTTGGCCAGCATCCCCGGGGTGAAAGGGGTGGAGATAGGGGCGGCTTTTGCCAATGCCCTGTTGCCTGGTGGTGCAGAGCGAAGAAGGGCGGCGTTGGATCGCACGACCGACCAATCGGGCGGGCGGACTGGAAGGGGGCGTGACCAACGGAATGCCCATCGTGCTACGTGCGGCAATGAAACCCATCCCCACCGTGACGGCGGCTCTTCCCTCCGTGGACACAGCCGCATTGGCACCGACTTCAGGCCACGTGGAACGCAGTGATATCACCGCGGTCCCAGCGGCCCGAGTGGTGGGCGAGGCCATGGTGGCGTATGTAGTTGCCCAGGCGTACATAGAGAAGTTCGGCGGCGACTCGCTGGCTGAGCTACGGGCGGCGGTCTCGAGCTATGAAGCAGCTTTGGAAGAGAGGGGCCTGTGGCGCCGACCTTGGCTCTAAGCGGTTTCATGGGTGCGGGGAAATCCTCCGTGGGAGCGCTAGTTGCGGCGCGTCTAGGTTGGCGCTACGTCGACCTTGACGAGGAGTTTGAGCGTTTGCATCCAGGCGGCATAGCCGAGTTCTTCGCCGAACATGGCGAAACCGCCTTCCGAGTGGAAGAATGCAGACTCTTACAGGCGGTGCTAGAGAGCGGCCAGTGTGAGCCGGGCCTGGTGTTGGCCCTGGGGGGAGGAACCCTCGAAAGTCCTGAGGCCGCTGCTCTTCTCGGTCGCCAGGCTGGCGTTGTCTACTTACAAGTAGACCTTAGTACTGCCTGGGATCGTTCCCGGGGGACCGGGCGCCCGCTGGCTCAGGATCAGGAGCAATTTGCAAGACTGCTTGAACGTCGCCGCGAGCGGTACGAAGAGACAGCCGACTGGCTAGTGCCCGTGGCGGATAAGACTCTGGAGCAGCTGGCCGAGGAGATCGTGGAAATAGTGCGGCTGGCCGACAGCGCTTGGCCCTCCTTGTGGGGGAGACGACTGAGCGCCACCCAGCGCTCTTCGCTTATTGTTGGCGGGGAGGGCGCGCTTAGTGCGGCCCAGAAAGCGGCCGAGAGGACCTTTCTCTCAGGGAGAAGGCTCTTTGTCATCACCGACCGGGTGGTGTACGCGGCCTGGGGTGGGCGAATAGCTGGGTTGCTCGGGGAGGGACAAGCGCCCCCTGTACTTGTGGTCGATCCCGGAGAACGTACCAAAGGCGTGGAGTGGCTGGTGCGTTGCTGGGAGTGGCTAGCCGCGCAGAAGGCCCGGCGAGACGAAGTAGTTGTCGCTTTTGGTGGGGGAGTGGTAGGCGATCTGGCCGGCTTTACCGCCGCGACTTACCAAAGAGGCGTGCCTCTATGGCAGATTCCTACCACTCTTCTTGCCCAGGTGGACTCAAGCGTGGGGGGGAAGACCGCTATCAATCTCGATGCGGGGAAAAACTTGGTGGGCGCTTTCTATCAGCCGGACCTGGTCTTTGTCGATCCGGTTCTACTCACTACTCTTCCTGACGAAGTGTATGTCTCAGGACTTGCTGAGGTGATCAAGTGCGCCTTGTTAAGCTCGCAATCCTTCTTTGCCTTCCTTGAAAAGCAGCAAGAGAAGATCAGGAAGCGCGATCCTGCCGTGCTTGCTACGGTGGTCAAGAGGTGCGTGATGTACAAAGCAAAAGTGGTGGAGGAAGATGAGCGCGACCAGGGCATGCGCGCGGTCTTAAATCTTGGCCACACCACAGCCCACGCTCTGGAGGCCACTCTGGGCTACGGCGCACTTAGCCACGGTCAAGCGGTGGCGCTGGGCTTGCTGGTTGCGCTTAGGGTAAGCGAACGACTCTTGGGTCTTGATCCGCAGGTCAGGGAGAGGACTAGGTCGCTTCTTGAAAGCTTCTCTCTACCAACGTGCGTCCAACTGCCCGATCTTGACCGGCTTCTGCAGGCAGCTAGCCGGGATAAAAAGGTGCGTACTGGAGGGAGCGGCTTCGTGGGACTCGTGGACATTGGGTCGCCGGTATACGGGCTTGATGTGTCTCCCGAGTTGCTAGCCGAGGGGTTGGAGGTGATTGCCCTATGAAGAGGGCCGGAGAAGACGCTAGCGGCGGAGCCCACTTTCCCCGGCTGTTAGTGGTGCTTCATGGGCCTAATCTTAACCTTTTGGGGGAGCGGCCGGCGGAGCACTATGGAACTCTTACTTTACCCGAGCTGGAGAGCTTGGTCGCTCATGAAGCCAGGCGTCTCGGCTGGGATTGCCTTTGTTTCCAAACCAACCACGAGGGCGTATACATTGACTACATACACGAGTACCGCAACGCAGGTGCTCTTCTTGTCAATCCAGGGGCCTGGACTCACTACAGCTATGCCATTCACGACGCGCTAGAGCTGGTCCGCTGCCCGGTAGCGGAAGTCCACCTTTCTGAGGTGTCCAAGCGGGAAAGCTGGAGACGACACTCAGTGATTACTCCGGTGGCCACCTTTGTGGTGTCGGGCAAAGGGGCAGAAGGCTACTTAGAGGCTGTGCGGCGACTGATCTCCCTGGCGGAGATGAGGCCACGCGGTGACTGATCTCTCTGGTGGAGACCGGGGGCCCGCGTGTGTAGTAGAATGCAGCGTTACGCTTTCGGGTATTAACTAGTCTTCGTCAAGCAGTTCAGCGGAGGCGGAAAGAGTGATCTCAACCAACCAGTTCAAGACCGGAATGACCATCAGATACGAAGGGGAGACCTATCGTATCGTTGAGTTCCAGCACGTGAAGCCGGGTAAGGGTGGGGCTTTTGTGCGTACTAAGCTCCGGAACATAGCCAATGGTGCTCTTATCGACCGGACATTTCGCCCGGAGCAGAAGTTCGAGCAGCTGCGTACCGAGAGCCGGCTCATGAACTATCTTTACGAGGAGCCGGACCAAGTGGTCTTCATGGATGCCGAGACCTATGAGCAGCTCGCGCTACCTAAGTCTGTGCTGCAGGATCGGCTTGACTTGATGACTGTGGGCATGCAGGTTGAGGTCATCTACATTGACGGGGAGCCGTTTGATGTGGAGCTGCCCACGTTTGTAGACCTGAAGGTCGTCGAAACCGCAGCCGGGGTACGAGGCGACACTGTGTCCGGAGGTAGCAAGAGCGCGGTCTTGGAGACCGGGGCGGTGGTGCAGGTGCCTTTGTTCATTGAACCGGGCGAGGTAGTACGCATAGACACTCGCACGCGCGAGTACGTTACCAGAGCCTAGTATGACTGAATACCTTATTGCTAACTCGGTGTTAGAGGCCATTGTCCGCGGAGCGCTGGAGAGCGACGAGCGCATCCGCTTTCACTCCCCACTGCCTTTGGTCAAGGGGCGGGGAGTGGAGGTCGCCGTCGAAGGTGAGGAATGTCGGGTGACAGTACATGTGCAGGCGCGGTTCGGTGAGTTTCTGCCGTCGTTGGCCGATGAGATACGGAGAAAGGTGGCTCGTGCACTTGGCCACATGACTGGCCTCGCGGTGACGGCGGTGGATGTGGTGGTAAGCGGAGTGTTTCCAGTCGAAAGCTAAGTTTTTCACCCATGCCTGCCGGTCGCAAGAGTGCGCGGCGCCAGGCCGTGTTCTATCTCTACCAGTGGGATCTCCTAGGCGTGTCGCTTGAAGAGTTATTCCGCCGGGGAATGGAAGATGAGGTGCATCCCTATACCCGAGAGCTGGCCACCGGTGTTGCGAGGGAGCAAGAAGACATCGACCGCCTGATTAGCCTTCATCTGGAAGACTGGACCTTGGAACGCCTTGGTTTTCTGGAGAGAGCCATCCTCCGGGTGGCCGTCTACGAGCTCCTGCATTGCCAGGATGTGCCTGAAGCTGTGGCCATTGACGAGGCGGTGGAGCTGGCCAAGAGGTATTGCTCGGTGGAAGCTGGTGCTCTCGTCAACGGAGTGCTGGGTGGCCTGGTTGCGCAGGGCCCGGGCAGGCGGCCGCCGGATTTCGCTGATCCCATGCGACCCCGGGAAGAGGTTGAGCCGTGACGGAGAGATCGGGGAAGCCTGCCTCAAGCGAGCCGGGCAGCCGACTTATAGATCGGTTGAACCTACCGACCGACTTGCGGACCCTGAGCCCCGCTGCCCTGCGGCAGGTGGCCGAAGAGATTAGGACCGAGATCATCGAGACCATTGCCTGCAATGGCGGACATCTTGGGGCCAGCTTGGGCGTGGTTGAACTGGCGGTGGCGCTACATGCTGAGCTGGAAACGCCCAAAGACATCCTTATCTGGGATGTGGGGCACCAATGCTACGCGCACAAATTGCTCACGGGCAGGTTGAAGTCTTTTCGGTCCATCCGCACGTATGGTGGACTCTCCGGCTTCCCAACACGAGAGGAGAGTCCTTTTGACCCCTATGGCACGGGCCACAGTAGTACTTCAATCAGCGCGGCAGTAGGTATGGCTGAGGCTTTGCGGCGCCACCGGGCAGGGCAAGCCGGGCAAAGCCAGGAGAAGGTGCCGAAGGTAGTCGCCGTCATAGGCGACGGCGCGCTTACTGGGGGGCTGGCCTACGAGGCGCTGAATCACGCCGGCCATCTGCGCACTCCCGTTCTTGTGGTGCTTAACGACAATGCCATGTCCATCGAGAGAAACGTGGGCGCTATCAGCGGCTATCTCTCCAAGCTCCGGACTGACCCCACACTTTATCGCTGGCGGCGAGACCTGGAGGCGATGATCCATAAGCTTCCCGGAGTGGGTGAGCGTGTGGCGGCAATGGGAGAACAGCTTAAGGACGTGATCAAGGCTGCCTTGGTCCCAGGGATGCTGTTCGAGGAGCTCGGTTTCACCTACGTGGGAGTGGTGAACGGTCACGATATCGAGGAGCTCCGCACCAACATCAGGCGGTGTCTTAGCCTTGATGGGCCTGTGCTGCTTCATTGTCGGACTATCAAGGGCAAAGGATATCCTCCTGCGGAGCGGCAACCTGGGCGCTTCCACGGAACGCCGCGTTTCTCCGTGCGCACGGGGGAATCGGTTGACCCGGAGGGGCCGACTTCCTTCACCCGTGCCTTTGGGGAAGCGATGGTGCAGCTGGCTGCTGCTGACGAGCGGGTGGTCGGCATCACAGCAGCCATGGCTGCTGGCACTGGGCTTGACTTGCTGAAAGAGGCCATGCCTGACCGGTTCTTTGATGTGGGCATTGCGGAAGAGCACGCCGTGACTCTCGCAGCCGGAATGGCTGCGGCCGGGAAGAAGCCAGTGGTGGCTGTGTACTCGACTTTCCTACAACGCGCCTTTGACCAGATCGTGCATGATGTGTGTTTGCAGAAGCTCCCGGTGGTATTTGCTGTGGACCGTGCCGGGCTGGTGGGTCCGGACGGGCCCACCCACCACGGCGCGTTTGACCTATCTTACCTACGTATCATTCCCGGGCTGACCATCTTCACGCCCAAGGACGAGGCGGAGCTGCAGCGTATGCTGGCCACGGCGCTTCAGCTGGAGGGACCGGCCGCCATCCGCTACCCGCGTGGGGCGGGCGTGGGCGTCCCTTTGCCGCGTCCCATCACTCCGCTTGCGGGTCCCTGGATCGAGGTGGTGCGTAGGGGAAAGGACATTCTCTTCTTGACGGTCGGGCCGGTGGTCAGGCTAGCTGAGGAGGCGGCTGAGAATCTGGCTGACGCAGGAATCTCATGTACGGTGGCTGCAGTGCGGCGGGTTCGGCCGGTGGATGTGCAGGCTCTTCTACCTTTGCTGAAAGCGCACAAAGCGGTGATCACTGTTGAGGACAATGTGCTTGCGGGAGGGTTCGGCTCTCTTGTATTGGAGGTCATGGCAGAGGAGGGTGTAGTCCGGCCGGTGGCCAGAGCTGGTCTCCCGGACGCCTTTGTGCCACATGGCCCGGTGGAGATGTTGCGCAAGGAAGTGGGCCTCACCGCGGAGGCGCTCACGGCCCGGGCCCGACGACTGCTGGGAAATCGTGGGAGAGAGGCGGAGGACTCGGGGTGGGACGCATAGAGCGTGTGCGTCTTGACGAGTTAGTCGTGGCTCGGGGTTTGGCTCCCACCCGTAGCGCTGCGCGGAGTCTGATCTTGGCCGGTCTGGTCGTTGTCGGTGGACTGGTCACCGACAAGGCGGGTACGCTGGTGGCTACGGACGCGGCCGTGGAGGTAAAGAAAAGGCCGCGTTTCGTATCCAGAGCAGGGGAGAAGCTCGCTCATGCTCTGGAGAAGTTGGGCGTCGAGGTGACCCGGGCGTGGGCTCTTGATGTTGGCGCCTCCACCGGGGGCTTCACCGATTGCCTCCTTCAGTATGGGGCGGAGAGAGTCATTGCCTTGGACGTGGGGCGGGGCCAGCTGGACTTCAAGCTGCGTTCCGATCCCCGCGTGTTTGTGCTTGAGGGGATGAATGCCCGCTACCTACGTTCGGACCAGCTTCCTTACGCGCCGGATTTTCTAACCATGGATGTGTCCTTTATCTCGGTGACCAAAGTCCTTCCTGCTGTGCTTGCCTGTATGGCGGCGGAGTTTCGTGGGCTGGTGCTGGTCAAGCCGCAGTTTGAGGCCGGACCGCAGCTCGTGGGCAAGGGGGGTGTAATTCGGGATCCGGCTGTGCATCGGGCTGTTTTGCGGGAAGTGGCGCGCTTTGTGAGTGAAGAGACCGAGGCTCAAGTGCTCAGCTTGTGCGAGTCTGGGCTGCCCGGGGCGGACGGCAACAAAGAATTCTTCTTGTATCTGGGGCGGGGTAGAGGAAATGGCCTTTCGCTTGATAGGCTGGAGCAGCTTACAGAGGAGATCATTGCCGAAAAAGTTGTGACGAAGTTGTCAGCGGCAAGTGAGGAGTAGGGACTCATGAACTCGGACATCAAGCGCATCTTGGTGGTCACTCACGGTCGACCGGATGTGGCCGCCGACTCACTTGCGCAGACACTCGCGTTGCTTGCAGCAAGGAAGGTAGGCGTGGTTGCTCCGCCCTCGGAGTGGGAGAAACACGGGCGCTTGTTGCACTCTACCCCGGGTGCGACGGTTATGAATGGGCGGGAAGACTTAAGCGGTGTGGGGCTCTGTCTGGTCTTGGGCGGAGACGGCACGATGCTGCGGGCTTTTCATCTCACCCGGGGTTTCTCCATCCCGGTAGCGGGAGTGAATCTGGGGCGAGTAGGCTTTCTCACCACCGTGGAGAAGGACGAGCTTACCGGGGGTCTAGAACGCTTGCTCTCCGGCGAGTTCAACGAGTACCCTCTCTTGGGTCTGGAAGCCCGGCTAGAGGACCAAGTCTTCTCAGCTACCAACGACGTTGTGGTCAGCAAGGGTCAGAGTCCGCACGCCTGTTCCATTGCTCTTGCCATCAACGGGGTGACCATGTTCGAAGTGGCTTGCGATGGCGTGGTAGTAGGTACGCCCGCCGGCTCCTCCGCCTACAGCTTGGCTGCTGGCGGACCGTTGTTAGGCATTGCGGTGAAGGCCTACGTCATCAGCTTGGTAGCCGCACACGCGGTGGGAGTACGGCCGGTGGTGGCAGCGCCGGAAGACGTGCTTAGCATCATCAACATTGATGCGGAGAAGGATAGCTACCTCGATGTGGACGGAGAGCGGGTGGCGAGAGTCACTCCTGGCGCTGCGGTCTGTATTCGGGCCACGCCGGCTGCGGTTTCTTTGGCTTTGCTCGAGGGAGACAGTCTCTATCACCATTTCCGTGACCGTCTTCTCTGAAGGGGTGAGCTGGGCGTGCTTGTCTCGCTTAGCATTCGCAACTTTGTGCTCATCGAGGACGCGGAGCTTGAGTTCCATCCGGGCCTGAACGTTCTCACCGGGGAAACGGGAGCGGGCAAGACCTTGCTTACTCGTGCACTTGGTCTCTTGATGGGCGAGCGGGCAGAAGAGGGTCTGGTGGGCCAAGCCGGTCCTGAAGCGGTGATTCAGGCAGTTTTCGCAGTGGAGGAAAGCGAGATCGCCGAGGTGCCCTATGAAATCCGGGAGCTCCTGGGCGGGATCACACCGGGAGAGTTGCTCGTCACCCGCCGTTTAGGGCGAGAGGGGCGAAATCGTTCTTTTATCAATGACTCGGCTGTGACTTTGGGTGCCATGGCGAGTGTCGTATCTGGACTGCTTTCCTTTGCTGGACAGCATGAATACCGCAGACTGTTGGATCCTCGCTACCAACAGGAAGTGCTTGATAGGTGGGCCGGTGCCGAGGTCGAGGAGTTGGCAGGCCGATTTCGTGAGACCTTTCTACAGGCGCGCGAGGCGAGTCGTCGTCTAGAGGAAGGAAGACGGACGCGGGAAGCGCGAAGACGCGATCTTGAGCTTCTGCGCTATCAGGTGGACGAGCTCGCCCGGGCTCGCCTTTCTCTGGAGGAAGAAGAAGCCCTTGTTTCCGAGCAGCGTATGCTGTCACGGGCTGAGGAGATCGTAGCTGCCGCGGGCATGGCGGCAGAGCTGCTAAGAAGCGAAAACGACGAAGCCGATGCGGTAGGCGCGACGTCCCGGGCGGCCGCCCTCCTTGGTTCTCTGCGAGGAGTCGATCAAGCGCTAGACGCGCTAGCTACCGAGCTTACTGATCTTGGCTGTCGCCTGGGGGAGGTGGCACGCGATCTGCGGACCTACGCCTCGCGTGTGAACGTAGACCCGGCTCGGCTGGAGCAGGTGAACGACCGGCTGCGGCTCTATACGGATCTTGCGCGCAAGTACGGAGGCTCTACTGCTGAGGCGTTGCGCTACCAGCAGCAGGCACAAGAGCAACTGGCCGCTCTAGAGCAGACGGAAGAGGATCTCGCCCAGCTACAAGACAGGCAGAGTGCGCTGGTCAAGCAGGCGCTTGAGCTGGCTGCAGAACTGACCGCTAGACGGAAGCAGGCGGCACCTTTGCTGGAGGAGGCGGTGGCGCGCCAGCTTGAGGACCTGGGCATGACCTCTGCCAGCGTGCAAGTGGCTGTCAGCTCGCGGGGGAGCTGGGAGGAGTTGAAAGAAACGGGTGCCGACTATGTCGAGTTTCTGCTGCAGGCGAATCCAGGCCAGCCGGCGCGCAGTTTGGCCCGTACAGCCTCCGGGGGCGAGCTTTCGCGCGTGCTCCTTGCCATCAAGTGTGCGCTTGCTGGAGCGGGTGGCAGTGAGACCCTGGTTTTCGACGAGATAGACGCGGGCATAGGAGGACGTACCGCGGTGGCGGTAGCTAACAAGCTTCGGGAGTTGGCGCGCGAGGCCCAGCTCATCGTGGTTACCCACCTGCCTCAGGTAGCGGCCGTCGCCGCTCGCCACTTCCTGATTGACAAAGTTAGCGACGGAAGCACCACAGTCGCCAGGCTCAGTCGCCTAGAGGGCGAGGACGTGGTGCGCGAACTCTGCCGCATGCTGGGAGGCCGGCCAAGCGACGCTGAAGCAATGGCGCACGCCCGTGACCTACGCGACAGAGCTGTCCGCGGCCTGCTAGACTAACAAGGGCACTGGCACGGTCGGTCAGGCCTCGCGGACCTCGACGTAGGCGATGCTGAGGTGAGGGTGGCGAAGCACGTTTTCGTGACAGGCGGAGTAGTATCTTCACTGGGCAAGGGTATCACCGCTGCTTCCCTAGGCTGTCTCCTTAAGAGCCGTGGCCTTCGCGTCACCATACAGAAACTGGACCCCTACCTAAATGTCGATCCAGGCACTCTGAGCCCCTTCCAGCACGGAGAGGTGTTTGTCACAGACGACGGCGCTGAAACCGACCTGGATCTGGGGCACTATGAGCGCTTCGTGGATGAGAACCTCACTCGCGACTCAAACGTGACCTCGGGGTCGGTTTACTATGCAGTAATCACCAAAGAGCGGCGCGGTGAGTATCTGGGGAGCACGGTTCAGGTCATTCCTCACGTCACCAACGAGATCAAGGAGAGAGTTGCCAGACTGGCTCGGGACCCCCAAGTGGATGTGGTTATCACCGAGATCGGGGGCACCGTGGGTGACATTGAGAGCCTGCCTTTCTTGGAGGCCATAAGGCAGTTTCGTAACGACGTAGGCCGTGGCAATGTGGTCTACATCCATGTCACCTTGGTGCCGTTTATCAGCACTTCTGGGGAGCTAAAAACCAAGCCCACGCAGCACAGTGTCAACGAACTGCGCAGCATCGGTATACAGCCCGACATCATCGTCTGTCGCTCAGACCGCCCCTTGAGCAAAGAACTTCGGCAAAAGGTGGCCCTTTTCACCGACGTTCCCTGCGAAGCGGTTGTGAGCTGCCTGGACGCGCCTCACATCTACATGGTTCCTCTCATGCTTCATGCCGAAGGGCTGGACAGCTTGGTGACTGAGCGACTGGGACTGCGAGTGGGCCCGGCTCGACTGGAGGAGTGGTCGGCTTTGGTAGAGCGCCTTGAGAGTGCTACTACGCCGGTTCGTATTGCTCTCGTAGGTAAGTACGTACAGTTGCGAGACGCGTACATCAGTGTGGTTGAGGCTTTGCGCCATGCTGCCTTGTATCACTCGCGCAAACTTGAGCTTCTCTGGGTGGATGCCGAGACTTTGCGCGAAGAGGAGATTGCCCATCAGCTTGAGCAGGCTGACGGCATACTGGTTCCTGGCGGCTTTGGAGTGCGAGGAATTGAGGGCAAGATCGAGGCGGTGCGCTTTGCCCGGGAAAGAAAGGTGCCGTTTCTTGGCCTGTGTCTGGGGCTGCAGGTGGCTGTGGTCGAGTTTGCCCGGAATGTGGCTGGCATGGAAGGGGCTAATTCCTCAGAGTTCGATCCGGACACGGAGTACCCGGTCATCGATCTCCTGCCGGAGCAGGAAGGGGTGCTTGACCTAGGCGGAACCATGCGGCTCGGCGCTTCTCCCAGCAAACTCATACCGGGGACAAAGGCCTATCAGGCGTACGGCGCCTTGGTGGTTCGGGAGCGACATCGGCACCGATACGAGGTCAACAATGCCTTCCGCCAACGCTTGGTCGAAGCCGGGCTGGTTGTCAGTGGGGTGACCCCCGACGACCGGCTGGTGGAGATTGTGGAGCTGCCCGACCATCCCTGGTTTGTGGCCTGCCAGTTTCATCCGGAATTTCGGAGCAGACCCACCCGGCCTCATCCACTTTTTCGAGACTTCATTGCGGCGGCAGTCGCTCGGCAAGAACGGAAAACAGAGCCCGCGATTGAGCTAGAGGGCCTGACTCAGAAGGGGCAGTTATGAGCCAAGAGGCAGTCATGGGCCCTGCTGCCCCGTCTCCCTCCCGCGCGCGGCTAGAAGAGCTGTTTGTGCGCCTGGCGCGCCTTCCTAGTCCCTCCCGCGCTGAGCGCGAGGTAGCGGACTGCGTGGCCGCGTTCTTGCGTGCTCTGGGGTTGGAAGTGAGCGAAGACGAGGCGGGGAAGTGTCTAAACGGGGATACCGGGAACCTTTACTGCCTGGTACGGGGTGAGGGAGACACCCCTGTCTTCGCTCTGGGCACACATCTTGACACGGTGGCCCCACAGGGCCACATAGAGCCGGTCGTGGGCCCGGATGGTGTCTTTCGCAACATCCATGAGACCATCTTGGGTGCAGATGACAAGTGCGCGATCGCCGCTGTTCTCCACGCTACCGAGCTACTGGTTGGGTCGGGGCATTCCTTCCCCACCTATGAATTGATTTTCAGTGTCTGCGAAGAAATAGGGCTGCAGGGAGCGAAACACTTGCCAGAGGGCGTGCTCCGCAGTCCTATGGCGGCGGTGCTTGACTCTTCCGGTCCTGTGGGCGGAATTGTGGTGAAGGCACCCGGTCAGAACTGCATCCGGGGCCTGTTTAAGGGCTTGGCTGCTCATGCCGGTGTGGAGCCCGAGCGAGGGAGAAACGCCATTCAAGCTGCCAGCCGGGCAGTGGCTGCCATGCGTCTCGGTCGCCTGGATGAAGAGACAACGGCCAACATCGGGATCATTCGCGGGGGAGTCGCCACAAACATCGTGCCTGATCGCTGTGAGGTGGAAGGCGAATGTCGCAGCCATGACGAGGAGAAGCTGGCGCAGGTGGCAGCAGAGATGGTTGACGCCCTGCAGCTGGCTGCTGCCTCCACCGGAGTGGATGTGGAAGTGCAGCTGGTCCACGAGTACTCGGCTTTCGCTCTTTCGGCTCGGCAACCAGCCGTTCGTTTAGCAGAGGCGGCGGTGTCGGCCGCGGGCCTCAAGCCCGAGCTCCTAAGCGCGGGCGGGGGATCGGACGCGAACGTGTTAAACGCTCGGGGGATCCCCACCGTAAATCTTGCCGCCGGAATGATGCGTGTCCATAGCCCCGAGGAGTTTGTAAGTCTGGACGATATTGAGCGACTGTGTGCCGTTGTCCTCAACCTGGTAAGACTCGCCCCGTTGTATGCTACACGTAGGGGAGGGGCAGGTGAACAAGTCAATGCCTGACGCCACGCGTGGGTCTGAGTCTGGATTGCAGCCGGAGAGCCGGGACAACCACGAGCCGCTGCCCGCAGTGATTTCCTCTCGGCGCATATACGAAGGGAAGATGCTCAATCTGAGGGTCGATGAGATTGCCCTAACCGCGGGCCGAGTTGCGCTCCGTGAGGTGGTTGAGCACGGCGGGGCAGTGGTAGTGGCGGCTGTGGACCAAGATGATTATGTTTACCTGGTGCGCCAATACCGGCACGCTATAGGTGAGTGGCTGCTTGAGCTGCCCGCCGGGTGTCTGGAGCCGGGAGAAAAGCCCTTGCTTGCAGCCCAGCGGGAGCTACGGGAGGAAGTGGGACTGGAGGCGCATGACTGGCGGCCGCTGGGCGCTTTTTTCTCCTCGCCAGGCTTCGCCAGCGAAGAGCTGCATGCTTTTCTTGCCCGGGACCTGACGGGCGTGCCACAAGACCCTGACGAAGACGAAGACTTGATTGTGGTACGTTACCCGCTAGCGAAGCTTCTCGAAGGGGAAATAGGCATCTGCGACGGTAAGACTCTGGCCACGCTGCTACTAGTGGAGCGGGAGTGTAGAAAAGCAGCGAAGCTGGGTCGCTAGCGGCCAGGTGCTAGCAGGGGGGAGAGTCATCATGCGTGTAGGAGTTCCAACCGAGATCAGGCAAGACGAATATCGCGTGGCCTTGACGCCCGCGGGGACGCGGGAACTGGTCAACCGAGGCCACGAGGTGCTGGTGCAACGGGGGGCTGGTGAGGGCTCTTTCTTTCCTGACGAGGCTTACAGGGCTGCAGGGGCACGGATTGTCCCGGACGCGGAGACCGTGTTTGCCGAAGCCGACCTCATCGTTAAGGTCAAGGAGCCGTTGGCAGAAGAGTGTAAGCGTCTTGAACCCCGACATGTCTTGTTCACGTTCCTGCACCTGGCTCCTGATCCCGAGCTGACCAGGGCTCTAGTGGAAAGCGGCGCCACTTGCCTTGCCTACGAGACAGTGGAGACGGCAGATGGCCGCAAACCACTCCTTGCTCCTATGAGTGAGATCGCGGGACGACTGGCGCCGCAGGTAGGAGCTTACTTCCTGGAGCGCATGAGTGGCGGCAAGGGCAAACTTCTGAGTGGAGCCACCGGGGTGAAGGCAGCCAGCGTGGTCATCTTGGGCGCAGGGCAAGCAGGGTCGAACGCGGCGGCCATTGCCGCCGGAATGGGCGCGCATGTTAAGGTTCTAGACATCGATCCAAGCGCACTTTCTTCCGTGCAGCGCCACCTTCCCCACGTGCAGACCCTACACAGTGATCAGCTCACGGTGGAGGAGGAGGTCATCAAAGCCGATCTGGTGATAGGTGCAGTTCTTGTGTCTGGAGCCCGGACGCCAGTACTGGTGTCCGAGGAGATGGTCAAGGAGATGCAGCCGGGTTCGGTGATCGTGGACCTTAGTGTAGACCAGGGTGGGTGTGTAGCGACCTCCCGGGTGACCACCCACCGCGATCCCGTGTTTGTCAAGCATGGGGTCATCCACTACGGGGTGGACAACATGGCCGGAGTCGTGCCGATCACTTCTACGCTTGCGCTCACTAACGCCACGCTCCCCTATATCTTGGCGCTGGCGGACAAGGGAGTCGCGATTGCGGCCAGGTCCGATCCGGCTCTTGCGCGCGGCATAAACGTGATGGAGGGGAAAGTCACTCTCCGGGAGGTGGCAGAGGCCACCGGTCATCCGTACTTCCCCCTGGAGTATGTCCTACCGATCGATTACCTCTAGGGCAAGCTTGCCTGATCGCGCCATGCTGACTGCGTCGCACGAACATCCGCAAATCGCAGCGCACCTACGGCTGCTGCGTCTGGAGCGCGGACTTTCCGAGCGCACCGTGGAGTCTTACGGCCGCGACTTACGGCAGTTTGCCGAGTTCCTGGCCCGTGATGGCCGCGACCTTTCCACAGCTACTGCAGACGACGTGCGCGGCTTTCTTGCCGCCGGGCGGTGGAAGCCTGCCACTCGGGCTAGGAAGGCCGCCGCCATTCGCTCCTTTTATCGGCGGGCTTTGCTTGCCGGCACCCTGGATTCCGACCCCACCCGGGGCGTGCCTGCTCCCCGGCCGGATTCACGGCTTCCGCGCACTCTCACGGTGGAAGAGGTCAGCCGACTGCTGGCTGCGCCGGGGCTGGATCCCCGGGGGCTGCGGGACCGGGCTCTTCTTGAGGTCATCTATGGGGCGGGTCTGCGAGCGTCGGAGGTTCTGAGCCTGCGGATCCAAGATGTCGACCTCGAGGTAGGGTTCGTGCGCACCATTGGCAAAGGCGATAAGGAGCGCATTGTGCCTCTAGGACGTAAGGCGATCGAGGCAGTCAAAGCTTACTATCAGCGCGGCCGTCCATACTTGGGCAGAGGAGCGAAGCTGAAGGCGCCCGAGCTCTTCTTGAATGACCGAGGCCGGCGCCTCACCCGACAAGGACTGCATTTGATCATAAAGAAGCACGCCCGCCGGGCTGGGCTGTCGGAAGACATCTCTGCTCACACTCTCCGCCACTCCTTCGCCAGCCACCTTCTGGAGGGAGGCGCCGATCTACGCGCAGTGCAGGAGATGCTAGGTCATGCCGATCTTTCCACCACCCAGATATACACGCATGTCACGAGCAGTCGCCTGCAGAAGATCTACCGTGAAGCGCATCCCCGGGCGCGAGCTGAGTGAGAAAAGTCAGGGTGGCACGCGTCGTCTTTCTCATGCTAGACGGGGTTGGTGTGGGGGCCTTGCCGGATGCGGCCGCTTATGGGGATGCGGGTTCGGACACGCTCGGCAACCTGAGTCGCATACTGCCCTTAAAGTTGCCGGTGCTTGGGCGCCTTGGCCTGGGTAACATCGCGCCACTTCTAGGAGTGCCGCCGGTCGAGGAGCCGTTGTGCCTCACTGGCCGTCTGTCTCCACTTTCAGCGGGAAAAGACACCACCGTTGGTCATTGGGAACATATGGGTCTGGTCACTGCCCAGGCCTTTCCTACCTATCCAGAGGGGTTCCCCGCGGAGCTGATCAACGCGTTCAGCGAGCGCATAGGCAGGGGAGTGCTGGGAAATAAGCCTGCTTCCGGCACCGCGATAATTGAGGAGCTCGGGGAGACTCATCTAGCCACCGGCAAACCCATCGTTTATACCTCCGCAGACAGCGTGTTTCAGATTGCAGCACACACGGACGTGGTCCCTCTGGAGGAGCTTTACCGCTGGTGCTCCATAGCCCGCGAGTTGTTGCAAGGCCCTCACGCGGTGGCCCGGGTTATTGCCCGACCTTTTACTGGCCCCCCAGGCCATTTTGTGCGTACCAAGGACCGGCGAGATTTTTCTTTGGCGCCGCCGGGCCCCACCTACCTTGATCTTCTCCAAGCAGCAGGGGTACCTGTACTTGCTCTGGGCAAGATCGCTGAGATCTTTGCTGGCCGGGGAATCAGCGTTGCTCTGAAGGTGGGTTCAAACACGGAGAATCTGGCCTTAGTTAAGGAGCTTGTGAATGGTGTGTCCTTGCGGGCCGAGTTTTCTGAGGGTCTGCTTTTCACCAATCTCGTGGACTTTGACATGCTCTGGGGCCATCGCAACGACGTCGAGGGTTTCGCCGAAGGTCTTCGCTTGGTCGATGAGGCTTTGCCTGACATCCTTAACGGGCTCGGGCCAGAAGACAGGCTGATCATTACCGCTGACCACGGGGTTGATCCCACCACGATCAGCACCGACCACAGTCGCGAGTACGTGCCTCTTCTTGTGTATCCACGACCAGCCAAAACTCCGCCGCTGGTTTATGAAGGAACCTTTGCTGACACCGGGGCGACTGTTTATGAACACTTGGTGGGTGGGAAGCCGCCCCTAGAGGGGAGGTCGGTTTCTCGCCTGGATCCCGCGCGGGGTTGGCGGCGTCGGACCCCGACCTTGCCCGTGGCAGGGGACGAGTGCCGGGAGATGCCCTGCCGTGTAGGACCGGTTGAGATCGAGGGAGCGGCACGGTGGCTCGCAGAGAATCTGGGTCCCGCGCCGGAGGTGGCCATCATCCTTGGCTCTGGTCAGCACCTTGAGTGGGAGAAAGAACCCCTGGCCGAGGTGGTATACGAGGCTGTGCCCTACTGGCGGGGTACAGCCGTGGAAGGCCACGTCGGACGGTTAGAGATACTGGCCCGCCGGCAAACGCGCCTGGCCGTTCTTCGCGGACGCATACACGAGTATGAAGGCTATGACTTGAGTGAGGTCCAGCTGCCGGTGCAGTCCCTGGCTCAGTGGGGGGTCAAGAATTTCATCTTAAGCTCGGCAGCGGGCGCGGTAGCCGAAGGACTTAGCCCAGGTGACATCGTCTGCGTGGAGCATGTACTTGACCTACAGCATTTCGGCCCGCAGCAGCGTCCCTTGGTAGTCGCGGCCAGTACGCCTCAAGTGATAAAGAGCTTGCTTGCCCAGGGAGTAGTGCGAACTACTGGGAGGCACGCGGCTTTGCCTGGCCCGCAGTATGAGACTCCGGCCGAGCTACAGGTACTGAGACGTCTGGGCGCAACCACAGTAAGCATGTCTTTGGCAGGGGAAATGCACGCGCTGGCGAAGCTCGGCTTGGAGAGGGCGGTGTTTGCGGTTATCGTTAACGCAGGCGATACGTCTCACAGCGAAGTACTTGTCAAGGCAGCCAAGGCAAGTGGGAATCTCACTCTGGCCATAGAGGCGGTGCTCGCTTTGTGGTTGGGCTCCAGCGGAAAGACTTCCGGCCGCAAGAGTGGGTGAAGACGCACCTCTGTATACTAGGGGCGTGACAGCGCCACCTTCACTACTTGAGGTACCAACGGTCATCACGACCCACCAGAACGCCGACTTCGACGCTCTGGCTGCTGCGGTGGGGGCGTCTCTCTTGTATCCCGAGGGGCGTATTGTCTTCGCCGGCTCTTTGAACCCAAACGTGCGTGAATTTGTCTCCTTGCATGGCGAGACTCTTCCCATCGTAAATCTGAGACTTGTCGACCAAAGCAAGATTCGGCGTCTGGTAGTGGTTGACACCTGCGATCCCGAGAGAATAGGTGAGCTAGGTCGACTTTGGGGACGCCCAGATATCGAAACCATTGTATTTGATCACCATGAGGCCGAACAGCCGGAACGCCCGCCTTTTGTGAAACCGGACAACTGGGTTCTGTCCGCAGACGGAGCTCAAGCTACCTCGATGTTATACATTCTGCACGAGCGAGGTCTTGAGATTGGACGGCTGGAAGCCACCATCTTCGCTTTGGGTATCCATGAGGATACTGGCTCGCTCACCTACCCACGCACCACCATCCGAGACGCGGAAATGCTGGCCTTGGCCATGCGGCTGGGTGCTTCGCAAGCTCTTATAGAGCGCTATCTGCATAGTGCCTTGTCCAGGGAGCAGCGAGAGGTGCTTATGCAGATGGTGGACGCGGTGAGGGTGGAACGGGTGCGGGGCATGGATATCCACGTGGTGGCCCTAAACGTCGCCGGCTATGTGGACGGCCTAAGCGTATTGGCGCACAAGCTCATGGAGCTCATAAACGCTGAAGTCTTGTTGCAGGCAGTGAGTATGGAAGACCGGGTGTTTGTCACCGCGCGCTCCCGAGCGGGATCGGTGGACGTAGCAGCCCTACTTCGCTCTGTAGGCGGAGGGGGCCACGCTCAGGCAGCGTCGGCTGTGGTCCGCGGGCAGACAGCCGAGGAAGTGATTTCTCAGCTCCTAAAAGCGCTGGGGGAGATGCCGCTAGGCCTGCCTACGGCGGGGGAGATAATGAGTCGTCCAGTGCGCTTTGTGGAGGCAGATACTTCGGTCACTGAGGCTCTCCTGGCGGCCCAGCGCTACGGGCACTCAGGCATATGTGTGAAAGCGAATGGGAGGATGGTGGGCGTCGTCGCCAGACGCGATCTAGATAAGGCTATCCGCCACGGACTGGGTCACGCCCCGGTCAAGGGCGTCATGACGCGGAACATCCATTTTGCCCGGGCTTCGACGGGGGTGGATGAGTTGCGCCGTCTGATGGTGGAGCGAAACATCGGCCGGGTACCGATCGTTCGGGATGAGGCTTATGAGGAAGCGGTGACCCGGGGCACTGTCAAGGTGAGTGATGTTATCGGGATCGCCACGCGGACTGATGTCCTGGCCGCCTACCAGGGCCGTTGGGAGCGAGAGCGAGCGGAGGTCTCTGCACCGCAGGTGTATGCCCTCGAAGCTTTAGCCGATCACCCGTTCTTTGGGCGTCTGTTCAAGGTGTGCTCAGCTTTGTCGGAGGACTTTGCTGGTGTCTACTTAGTAGGTGGCTTTGTGCGCGACCTGCTGCTTGGGCAACCCAACGTGGACGTGGACATCGCCGTTGAGGGCGATGGCATTGAATTCGCTATGCGGTTGGCCGCCGAGCTTGGCGGAAGGGTTCGTCCCCACCGTAAGTTCAAGACTGCGGTGGTCCTGCTGCCTGCCAGTGTGCTGGGGGAGGCAGCCTCGTGGCTGCGCGAGGCTGGGGAGCCGTTCCACGTTGACGTCGCCAGCACTCGCACTGAGTTCTACGAGTACCCTGCGGCTTTACCTCGGGTCGAGCATGCCTCTTTGCGGCAGGATCTCTTTCGGCGAGATTTCACCATCAATGCCATGGCTATCTCTTTGCGAGGCCGCGACTTCGGCAAGGTCATCGACTTTTTTGGCGGTTACCGCGATCTACGAGAGGGAGTGATCAGGGTACTGCATAATTTGAGCTTCCTTGAGGATCCCACGCGCATATTTCGGGCCGTGCGCTACGAGAACCGGTACGGCTTCCGCATGGAAGAGCAGACAAGAAACTTCGCCAAGAGCTGTGTGGAGATGCATTTGGTGGGCGATCTTTCCAGCGTGCGGCTAAGAGACGAGCTAATCGCGCTTCTTAGCGAGAAAGATGTGGCTTGGACCCTGCATCGTCTATACGAGTTGGGGGTGGCACGCGAGGTTCATCCAAAGTTGGCCACTGGTCCGAAAACTGCTGCTCTGGTCAGGCGCCTCGACGCTCTGGTCGAGGAGTTGGGGCTGCAGGAGGAAGTGGTGCCCTGGCGTCTGCGACTTGCTGCTATGACCAGGAACATGGAGCATGAGGAGCTGTATCTGTGGCTGGACCGACTAAAGGTGAAGCGCTCCGACAGCGCGGTGATCAGAGCAGGGGTCGTGCTGGCCCCGGTTCTTAGTTCTACCCTTGCCCGTGAAACCATGGATGAGTGGGAGATCTATCGGACGCTACGCAACACCCCGGTCGAAGCGCTGGTGTTCGTTCTGGCCTCGCTTCCCGAGGGGCGCGCAGCCGAGCGGCTGCGCTCCTATCTCACCCAGTTACGCCATAGGCAACTGTCCATAGGGGGCGATGATTTGTTGGAGTTAGGCATGAAGAAAGGACCCCAGGTAGGAAAGATGCTGGAAAAGCTACGCGAGCTGCGAGTTAAAGGGCTTGTCAGTGGACGTGAGGCCGAACTAGAGGCGGCACGTCAGCTCCTGGAAAACCTGGAGCTCAGCGAAGGGACCGAACGCGGCTCAGCGAAGGGACCGAACAATGGCTGAGCGCTGGCTTAACCTGTTCATACTTGTGCCTGTGCTGCTCCTGTCAATGATGGCGCACGAGCTAGCCCATGGGTGGGTGGCTTACCGCTTAGGAGATCCTACCGCCAAGATGCGAGGGCGGCTCAGCCTCAATCCTCTGCGGCATCTCGATCCTTTGGGGACGGCCATGTTCGTGATCACCTACCTTTTCTCCGGTTTTGTCTTCGGATGGGCCAAGCCCATTCCTGTGTCGCCTTACTACTTTCGTGACCGGCAAAAGGGGATGGCCATCGTGGGGGCGGCCGGGCCGATCACGAACTTCATCATCGGTATAGTGTTCATCCTCATACTGAACTGGGTGCATCCCGACGCGGACAGTTGGCTTTTCACCATCCTTTTCCTGATTTTCCAAATCAACGTGGTGCTCGGTCTTTTTAATCTCATCCCTGTACCTCCTCTGGACGGGTCTCGTGTGCTCGGCGCCTTCTTGCCGCGCTCTGCCTACGAGAAATGGGCGGCCCTGGACCGCTATGGGATGCTCCTGGTGCTCGTACTCATAGTGGTGTTCCAGCGCGCCTTCTTTGAACTTCTGCGCTGGGCGATCACTGGTCTTGCCCAACTCTTCTTGACTGGCTACCACGTCGTGGCCTAACTTTGGCTGAGGCAGGTGAGGCGGGAAGTTGCTGCCGGTTGACCTTGATCTTGACGTATACCAAGGGCCGTTCGATCTTCTTTTGTCGCTTGTCTTAAGCGAAGAAATCGATCTCATGGAAGTGCCCTTATCTGAGGTCATTGTCGCTTATCTTGAGCGAAGTGAAGAGGTTAACCAGGGCCAGGACTGGGAGGACCTAAGTGAGTTCCTCGTGCTCATGAGCCTGCTTCTAGAAGTCAAGTCT
>Ga0315298_1003067_pt1 | contig 27092 bp, 24 predicted proteins | sample WHS_1_MG_FD_203077 | JGI IMG/M metagenome (GOLD analysis project Ga0315298, IMG submission 203077) | Extremophilic microbial mat communities from Washburn Hot Springs, YNP, Wyoming, USA - WHS_1_MG | ecosystem: Environmental > Aquatic > Thermal springs > Hot (42-90C) | place: USA: Wyoming... | reverse complement strand
TAGGAAACATTCCGTTGTTAGACAAGCTTGAGATGGATCCAGTAAAGACGATCATCACTGGAGATTATTTGATATTGGATGCGACTGAAGGGTTTCTAATCATTAGACGATCCTGAATGTCAGACTTATGTGATGGGTTTTCTATGTTGAGAATTTTTAGATTGTAAGAGGGTGGTAGCCCGGGGGAGATTTTCGATCAGTTTTTCGAACTCCCGTCGACGGGTGACTTCTCCTCACTAGAGGATCCAGAGCCCGTTATCCCTGATCGTTCTGACCCACTTTGACCGCTAGACGACCGGGCTAACCTTAACCCCAACTAATAAATCGACGGGAGAGGCTTTAAACTTTGCATATACACAAACTGAAAACACATCACTCCCCTCATATCGGAAATCGCTGTATGTAGGGGAAAATTTCGACTGTGATATTCGAAGTAGCAGCAACCTCAATTTTGATAAAGATTTAAATATAAGTAATTTTTATATACTGGAAACACTTGGTTGCGGGCCGCCAAGTAGACTAGCGGATTTCTCATCCAGCCGGTCATCAGAGAGTAATAGACCCGAGAATAAAGAGGGGTAACAGATGCCGATCCAAGATAGGAGAACAACCAGAGTAACCAACTGCCCAGAATGTGGTAGTGGCAACCTTATCGAAGACTACGACTCAGGAGAAGTCATATGTCAAGATTGTGGTCTGGTCTTGAGTGAGCATGCAATGAATCAAGGTCCAGAGTGGAGAGCATTCACCAAAGAGGAGAGGGAGTCTAGAGGACGGGTTGGAGTGCCAATATCATTCTCTGTACATGACAAAGGCCTCTCAACAGTGATAGATAGAGTCAACCGAGATGCATATGGAAGGCAGCTTCCACTCGACACAAGGCTCGAGATGCTCAGACTCAGGAAATGGCAGATAAGAACAAGAATACATTCATCTGCGGACAGAAACTTGGCTCAAGCAATGTCAGAGCTCGACAGACTGACTGATAAACTACATATTCCCAGCTCAGTAAAGGAGAGGGCTGCAGTCATATATAGAAAAGCTTTAGACAATGGGCTGGTCAGAGGTCGTTCAATAGCGGCAATAGCAGCTGCCTCACTTTATGCTGCATGCAGGGCAACAGAGACGCCTCGAACATTGAAGGAAGTTTCTGCTGCAAGCAGAATAAGAAAGAAAGATGTTGCCAGATGTTACAGACTACTCCTGAGGGAACTGGATATAAGAATGCCAGTGGAGGACCCTATAAGGTGCGTCTCTAAGATCGCTTCAAAGGTTTCGATATCGATGAAAACTCAAAGAACGGCCATAAAGATCTTGAAGGAAGCCAGAAGAGTGGGCATAGCCGCCGGTAAGGATCCAATGGGTCTTGCAGCTGCAGCGCTTTATGTGGCCTGTGTTCTCGAAGGGGAAAAGAAGACTCAAAAGGACATAGCTGAAGTTGCAAATGTGACTGAGGTAACTGTTAGGAATAGATACAAGGGCCTGAAGGAGGCGCTCAATCTAAACGTCTGAGCCGGTGACCGATTCTTCCCCAATCTTTTCAAGCTCCATCACTAGATAACCAGAGTAACCACATTGTATGCATACAAAGCGGTTTGGAAATAGCCATCCATCGTAAAGGCTACTTTTAACCAGTGAAGGTTTACCACATTTAGGGCAGACGGCTAAGTTGCCACTATGAATTCTAAGATTCTTCAGAAGAGTTAGGATCAGGGATAAGCCCCGCTTGATACATGACAATCAATGTACCTCGATGCTTGATATGGGGAAACCGTAGTCTACGAGAAGCTTCTTCACCCTCTCACGATGGTCACCTTGAAGAATTATTTGACCGTCCTTAGCTGTTCCACCACATGCCAAAGAGGTCTTCAACTTAGTTGCTAACATATTCAAGTCCACACTCTTTGGGTCTACACCTTCAATGACAGTGGTGGCTTTACCCCATTTCCTGACTTCGCTACGAACCTTTATCACCTGTTGTTCCATACTGATTGTGCCGCAGACACATAGATCCTTTGGAAGACCACAAACTGTACAAACTTCAGCCATGGCCTCTACTGCTAGCCTCCTAATTGGGATCTAGAATTATGCTTCGAGGGGGCCGTTATCTGTGAGGTCTCCCCCCCACAGTTATGTTTCGTCTCTGACTGCTTGAATCCATTTTCCATGTTATTAAGGGACCTGTGCAGTATTCTACGTCTCCTTCAACATGTATTCGATAGACATCTGTTTCTATCGTAGATATTATTTAAAGTTACGGTTCTATTGAATTAAGCCATTTTCAGCCGTCTTCCGGACCTATTTAAGACTCACTTCATATCAGCTAGAACAATGTAGATTCCAGATCCTAAAAAGAACAGGAAAGCTATTGGGTGAAACCACATAAGTAATCCGGATAACGCCATGATAAGGAAAGCCAATACGTCTAGCCAGTCAGAAACTTTGGATGGTAAAAAACCGCTCTTGTATCCCAATCTCTTCATGACTGCGAGGACCACTATGAGGTTTACAGCTATCAAGGTTAGATGGAGGAATGTTGCTGAGAAGAGTATATTTCCTATAGGCTTGGCAGTAGATGGGAATGGTATCGGTACTCCCTCATAGAGCAGAGGTAGAAGCTTGATTTCAATCGTCAAGTCTACCACAGCAAGAAGAATTCCCAAGCCTACCAAGATACCTTTCCTATCCATTTTAATCCCTCTCAAACATTTCCAGAACCCTCTAATAACCTTATATTATTATGTTCCTTCGATAAACTTTGGGCCAGCCTGTAATCATCTGTCAAGGTGTATATAATGGGTAAGGATGAAGAGGTTAAACATGTGGTTAAGGTTCAGCCTTCAACCGGCCGCGTCAATTTAGATAGAGAGAAGATGGAGGCGCTGAAGGGAGTGGTTGGGGGAAAGATGTTGGCGAGGATGAAGAAGGAGTCTGTTGAATGCCCTGTGACTTTGAATGTTAAGCCTTTCGTAGAATGTTTCTTATGCCCAAATTTCATAAGAAGAATAAAGGGTGAGGTCCACTGTCTGGGATTGAACCTGACCCGACAGTAGTGGAATAGAAACCATCCCATCGAGTTACTCTACGACTATTTCGAGTGAGACCATGTAACGTCTAGGTCCAACACTCTTGACTATCCTACCCTTATAGGTCAACATCTTCCGACTCCCAAGCATCAATGAAACTCTTCCAACCACTTTCTCCACCGGATCCTCCTTTCCACACGCATTTATGAACTCGTACAGATGTATTACACCATGAGTTTTCAAATAAGTTATTGCTAAAGGAAGATATTCTATAGATTTTCCGGGCAATGGGAGTAGGATCCGGTCGAAGGTGTTTATTGGAAATATTGATAGAGCCTCCTTAGCATCGGCCAAAACAGTGGCTACTCCCCCTCTCACATAATTACTCAGAACATTTTTTAAACATAACCTCACAGCATCAGGATTGACGTCTACATTGAAGACTTTCGCAGCCACCCTCTTCGCTATTTCTATTGAGAAGGTTCCTACTCCACCGAACATGTTGAGCACAATCTCGCCATCCTTAACTTTCATTGCAACCAGCATACGTTCATGGGCGAGTCTTGAAGAGAAATGCACAAGTGATAGGTCTATATGGAAGATGCATCCATTCTCACGGTGTATTGTTACTGTCCGATTCTCTCCAGCAATGTGAACGTATTTGCAGAGTCGAAATAGCCCATCGACCTTACTCTTCTTCGCTAGCACAACCCTCAGTCGTGGATTCCTCTCTAAAATAGTCCTTGCCTTCGATTTCATTGAATCTAAGCTATCACCTTTGATAATTGCAATGTCACCTACTGTATCAAATCGAATTCTCATAGATGCTTCACATAGTCGTGTAATCTATGGATTACAAAATCTTTAATTTTAAGATGTGTCGAAGTAAGTTTGATCAGAAGTGGATACGACGGAAAAGAGAGAAGAAGAAACAGGCATAGTCTATGAGTGTATCAACTGCAACTCTAAGATAACCTCTGAGCAGCTGCTAATAACCCCAGAGGTAAAATGTCCAATATGTGGATATAGAGTCCTCAAGAAATCTAGGGCGCCCATAGTCAAGCATGTAAAGGCAAGATAATGGCCTATAGCCTACCAGCCAAGAAGATCACGTGTTGATGGGTGAGGTTTGGGTTCCTTCACTCTCACAGGATTCAAGTTCTTCTATCCAGAGAATATAAAATGGACCTGCAAGAGATGCAGCAACTGTTGCCGGGACGTGGAGGTTCGAAGCCGACATATTCTCCTACTCCCTGGTGAGGCCTCTAGAATAGCAAAGATCAGCAATATGCCGAAGAACAAGTTCAGTAGGAAGAGCGAAGAGGGGCTGTACCGATATGAGATCTTGAAGGTGGAAGGAAACTGCTTATTCCTGATGGGGCATCGATGCTCAATCTATGATCATCGCCCTCTGGTCTGTCAGTTTTACCCATTTACGTTGGAGAGCAACGGTGAGGCTTTGATAATCTCTCTTGGCGATCCTGATTGCCCTGGTATCGGTTCGGGTCCAAAGTTAATGGGTGGCTACTTCAAAGTGTTGGCTTCAGCTGCCTTAAGATTCCTCAGGGACTAGCCTATAGGAGCTACCTTCTCTTTGCTGTGCTTGTGATGGACAAAATATCTCTGTCTTTGACTATGTAATCATCGCCCACCCTCATCTTTGACCTAGCCTCTGTGGCGTAAAGGAATCCTTCACCCAACTCTGAATGTATCATAGACGCAAATTGTTTAGCGGTGGTATGTGGCGGTACAAGGAAAGCGTCCGGTAGAACATGACCCTCATGGTCAGTCAAGTTCTCAACACTCTCCACCGGGTAAACTACGACCATCCCAAGGAGTTTAAGATAAGCGTAGTTTATGATTTCTTGTACGCCTGTCGAACCGTAAGGTTTCAATATTTCTTCCCTGACCTTTTCTAACACTTTCATCTGAGATTCGTTGAGCTCACTCGGCTTAAGAATTGTGAATGTAGACCCCCCAGGATTATAGTCTACTATACCCCTTTCACTCAGAACTCTCAAGGCCAATTCCGCTTGAGCGGAGCACGGTATCACTTTATAACCTGCCTCAGATATTCGTTGGAGGTTCCTCCTAGCTTCATGTATGTCGATTTTGTTTGCAGCTACGACCATAGGCTTAGTAATCAACCTAAGCTTGCGAACTAGGGAGACCAGATCATTCTCAGACCAATCTCCTATATTCTCAGGTTTTAGACCTGAATCTCTCACAGCTTTTTCAACAACATTCCTCCTGATGCCTAGGCCACTCAGTCGTTCAGCCAAATCTGAGATGAGGGTCTCCCATCCAACCTTTCCACGTTTGGAGATGCTCTCCCATTTTCTCTTGAGAATGCTCAACATCCACATGTCAAGTTCTCTGTCAAGAAATTTTAGATCCTCCAATGGATCGTGGGCTCCCACCTCGCAAATCCTGCCCTCCAAGTCGGTTCCGCCGGAGGCGTCTACGATATGGATCAAGGCGTCGGCCGTCCTTATTTCGTCAAGGAACTGGTTGCCGAGCCCTCTACCTTGCCAGGCTCCAGGAACTAAACCGGCACAGTCAACGAGCTCAACAGGGATCATTCTCAGACCATTCTTACATATCGAGTTAACAGGGTCATCTTTAACTCCTAGTTCTTTGCATACACATTCGACTGTTACGTATCCTATGCCTCGGTTTGGCTTTATCGTTGTGAAGGGGTAGGCTGCGATAGGGACGTTAACCATTGTCGCTGCAGAGAAGAATGTTGATTTACCTACATTCGGTTTACCAACTATCCCCACAAGCCTGCTCATCCCATACACCGCATCTGCTTAAGCTTCTGCTGGATAAATGTGTTCTGAATCTATTTACGCAATGAATTGTGTTGGCTCCGGCGAATGCCACTTAGATAAGCAGAAGTCGAAGCTTTCACTAACACTATCTTTTATTAAGAGTTCTGGCAGAGAAATTTACTGGGTTACTTGTTGAAAACATATTTGAAATCAGTAGCCCTTTCTACGACCTACCAGCGAAACGGTGAAGAAGGTACAAATGCTCTATACAAAATCGCTTCCCTCTCGTTCCTAATGTATATGAACAGGTTCAGAACGACAAAGTTTCCGAAGAGCCTGGCAATGATCAAATTTGCCATAGAGAGGTTCAAGCAACATCTCGCAGAACTGGATACGGATACTTGCTTAACCCAAGAGGAGCTATGTCTTAGTAGATTGATGAAAAAGAAACATTATTATTACGGCGCATATCTCTCAGCGTTGACCTCCATCCCAATCCTATCCATATCGGCAGGGGACTACCAAGCCTCACTATCTATGGCTGCTAAGACCGCAGCCATAACCAGCATCAAAGTATTAGACAACATCAATGACAATTTATCAACCAAGGAGGAGGCTGTCTTCTCTCAGTGGAGGCATTTGGAGGCTTTCACAGGGAGATTAGCCTCTCTGGAACCGACGGAAGACTATCTAAAGAAGGCGGAGAATTCCTGTATGTCCATGGCACAGTGGACATACAACCTTGTGAGTCGAGGCTTGAACATCAATTCTGAGACATTAAAGATCTACTTGAAAGACTTCAAGGACTATATTGAAGGCCAAATAAGATCTATGGATGAGAAAGCTCAAGGGTCATCTCTACCGACGATTCAAGACTACATCCAGAAAATAAATGAAAAGAGTGTTGGAAAGATATGGGTCGACATAGATTTCTGCTTCTTCGAAAAAGGCAGAGGCAAACTAAAAAATGATGAACTCAGATCCCTGCAATACATCAGAAGGGCAGCCGACTACTTCTTCAAAGGGTGCAACATATACGACGACATCGCCGATCTAGAGGAAGATTTGAGGCTTGGGATAATGAGCAGTGTTCCGTTGCTAGCACTAGACATGGGGAAAATAGATGAGCGTGACCTGGAGAGGGATGAGGTGGACTTGCTGGACATTCTAAGAAGATGCGGGGCGATCGATGATGCGGTTCATCTGGGAGACCTGATCTTTCTTCAAGGGATCAGACCACTCCAAGATGCTAGGCTGCTGACTGATAAAATCGATGTCGACGCCATCATCTTCGGAGCCAAAGTTCTACGCATGTTCGCCATAAGAAAATGGTTGCTTAAGGAACGCAGCTTCAACAGCCTATCCAACACCGCTGTGTCACTTGCAGATCCCAAACTATACAGAATCCCCGAGAACATACTGCAATATGCGGTATACACATGATTTGGAGGGGAGTGTTTAAAATGTGTTGACTGTAGTTAGACGTATCGGCGAAGGGTTAAAAGTTTGAGTTAGCTTGGAAGCCGCCTAAGATGGAAGACGCATGATTTGTCACCGGAGGCTTTACATTGAACCTCATTACATGTAAATCGATCCTTATAGCAAATGCTGCAGCAGCCTACGATAGTACCTACAAGCAGCTGGCAGACAGGGCTCTCACTCTGGATCCCTGAGCAAATGAAGCAGTCCCGAACCTCGATCTTGTACAGGTCATCTGAGATTCTATGAATCTTAGGATTCAACGCATACCCATAGTACATGGCGAGGGAGACGAGTTTAGGCAAATATTTGAGGTCAAATCTGAAAGTCGGGTCTTGGCCAAGCTCTTGATAGGTCTCAATAGCTGCTGACCGCGCAGTCATGTCTTGGAAGTATGTTTCAAGTTCACTCAGCTCCCTAGCCAAGTCTTTCTCATCCATCCTCTCAGAGACGAAGGCTTGAACTGAGCGTCTTAGAGCATGATAGACCTTCATGGGTATGGTGTGGTGTCTCCTCTTGAGGAATAGTAAAGCCACCCTGGTCGGCAGGGCTAGAGCAAACCTTGAGCGGAATCTCAAGTATTTACTCAGTTGAGGGTATACTCTAGGTTCCGTCTGTTCAAACTTGATCAGCCCCCTAAGATTCCATACAGCAAGCTTCCTGAGTAGCTCATCTATACTCTCAGGGAAGTAATGTCCTACATCGGTCAACGTCCAGCCCATAATCTGGGATAGGAGCCATCGATCATAGGTAGATAATCTCTCAGATGGTTGAGCGGCGCTGCTTCTTGAGATCTTTAACGTACTGAAGTTAGCTTTCAAATACTCTGCCCTCTCACGGATAACGTTCTCCTCCTCACTTGGAAGGGTGTCGGTGAATGTATCTCCCCATTTTATCAGGAGTCGCCCCCTATCAACGATGAAAGGAAAGTCTTCCATATGAAATTCTGGACGGCACGTTCTCAATATTTGAAAAGATAGCACTCTCCCCCTTCCAGACCCAGATACGTTTATTGAGATGACGCCTGAGACCAAGGCCTGGAGTTTCTTCTCGAAGAATGGAAATGTCGCTTGAGGGAGGGTGAAGAAGTGGGCCGTCTCCTCTGATGGTTGTTTCATGAGCCAATACTCAATCATTCTCAAGACGAGCTCCTCACCTTCCTTCACGATTATGTGAGGTAAATAGTGATGTATCAGAATTCCATGTCTCCCAACCGCCCTTCGACACCTATCCACCTCAATACTTAGATCCGTGGGATCATGAAGTTTATCGAGATCTACCCTCCTCACCTTGAAAGGTGTGTCAACAGGCTCACATGACATTACAAGAATCCTATCCCTGCATGGCGAGGCCCCTAGCAGGGCGTTCAAGAACTGCAGAGATTCAAACCTCGTTATATCGAGCACGGCTAGAGAGTAGCCGAAACTTATGTTCGCAATATGGTCGAACAACTCATTTCCAGTTATAAGCTTCTGCATACATTATTTACAGAATGAGCCTTAATATTAAAGATGAGGGAACTAAAGATTGGATGGGGCTGAGTGAGGATATGGGAGACAGCGACTACTCAGGGAGGCTTGGAATATTGATAGATCTGGATGGAACCATCGTTGATTCCATGATGGCTATGAAAGAGGCTTTCATCTCAGCCTCAGCCAGAATAGGGGTTGTAATAGACGATGGGAAGCAGAAGAAAGTCGGCAAGGCCCTTAAGATGGTAATGGGAGGACGACCAACCCTACTCTCAGAATTTATATTTCTTTGGAGAATAGGTAGAATAATTGGGTTGCCATGGTGGAGGAGACTATTTCTACTTTTGGCATCCTACTCTAAGATCAAGAGGATGGCGAGACAGGCTCCACCAGTCAGCGGCGCCGTTGAAGCCATAGAAAGACTTCGCAAAAGACAGAATGTAATGCTCGCCCTGGTAACATCCAGAAGTAGGAAAGATGCTATAAATAAGGTTCGTAACCTCGGGATCTTATCTCATTTTGACGCTATCGTAACAAGGGACGATGTGAAGAGCTTCAAACCATCACCTGAACAGGTAAGGTTGGCGGCTGAACTTTTGAAAATTCCTGTTAGGAGGTGTGTCCTCGTCGGAGACATGCCTACAGACATCGACGCCGCCAAAAGCGTCGGCGCTATGTCGGTGGCGGTTGTGACCGGCATATTCACAGAGGAGACCAAGTCAAGAGGTCCAGACCTTATAATCAACAGCATTGCGGAACTTCCGGAGAGAATCGAAGAGATCCTGAGTATGATTGATAAGCAAGTTCATTAAAGAATCTTTAACCTTCCAACATCTTCATCGATATTTGATGCCCGGTCGTGGCTTGGAATGGAGAGAGTAGACAAGTATGAAAAGGTGATGGAGCTAGGTCGCAGGAGAGGATTCTTCTGGCCTTCATACGAGATCTATGGCGGGGTAGGCGGCTTCATAGACTTTGGTCCGGTAGGGGTGGCCCTCAAAAGGAAGATTGAGAATAGTTGGAGAGACTTCTTTCTCAGGCGACATGAATTCTTAGAGATAGAGACGCCCATCATCACCCCAAGGAAAGTCTTCGAAGCATCAGGCCATGTAGAACATTTCAAGGACCCAGTCGTTGAATGTAAAGGATGTGGGAGGAAGTATCGGGTTGATCATGTTCTAGCAGAGGCTGGAGTGGCTGAGGCAGAGTCCTTGAGTTTGAGTGAGCTCAATAACATGTTGAGAGGTAGAGGTGTAGACTGTCCGGAATGTCACGGAAGATTCTCTGAGCCGAAATATGTTCAGACGATGTTTGAGACAACCATAGGGCCGTATGCTGAGGCTGTTGGTTACGGGAGGCCGGAGGCCGCCCAAGGAATATTCGTCAACTTCAAAAGGGTATACGAGGTTTCGAGGGAGAGGTTCCCTATTGCAATAGGGCAAGTTGGCAGAGCAATGAGGAACGAGGTCTCTCCACGTCAAGGACCTATAAGATTGAGGGAGTTCACAATAATGGAGTTTGAATTCTTCTTCGACCCTGAAGAACCTTCATGCCCCCTACTCCCGAAAGTAGAAGATACCGAGATCAGGATTATTCCAATTCAGAGCGACGGAAAGAAGTCGCAGAAGACCATTCAGCTAACCGTAAGGGAGGCGATTGATAAGAAGATTATCTTGATGGAGTGGATGGCCTACTTCATGGCTTTATCCCAGGACTTTGTAAGTCAACTCGGTATCCCTATTGAGAAGCAGAGGTTTGAGGAGAAGCTCCCAACTGAAAGAGCCCACTACTCAGCCCAAACCTTCGATCAAGAAGTTTATTTGGAGAGGTGGGGGTGGACCGAGATAGCTGGGCATGCCTACAGAACATCATACGACATCTCAAGACACATGGAGTATGCAGGTGTAGATATGAGGGTCTTCAGGCCATATGCTAAGCCTATAGAGGTTGAGGAGAAACGTTTGATCCCAGTAGTGGAAGAGATCAAGAAAGATTTTGGAGAGGATTACGATGATGTAATCCATACAGTCGAATCCAAGGATCCGGGGGAGGTTGAAAGAGAATTTCTTGAAAAAGGCTTCATCCAAGCTGGCAAGTACAAGGTCTTCGGAAGACATTTCAAAATTCAAAGATTCAAGGTCAAAGATACAGGGAAGAGAATAGTTCCACATGTTGTGGAGCCTAGCTTCGGAGCGGATAGAATCTTATACGCAGTAATGGAATATGCATACTCCACAAAAAATGATCGGGTGATCCTGAAGATACCTAAGAAAATAGCTCCAATCCAAGCTGTGGTCTTACCGTTGATGACTAGAGAAGAGTTGACTTCGAAGGCGCGTGAAATATACCGGGACCTTATGGAGCATAAATTTGACGTTTATTATGATGAAATCGGATCCATAGGGAGAAGGTATGCAAGAGCCGATGAGATAGGGATACCAGTCGCCATCACCGTCGACTATGAGACTCTGAAAGATGAGAGTGTAACTGTTAGGGATAGAGATACTTGGGAGCAGAGAAGAATAAGTGTAAGCAACCTACTCAGCTTCCTACATGGATACTTTAATTAACAATCCTCTATGAATAGAATATGTGGTTCCGTTGACCTTTCCGCTTGAGACAGAAGCGACGGCCCGTAGAAGAATCCTAAACATCTGCCAAGATAATGCAAGGGTACTTGTTGAGATCGTTAGAAAACTAGCCCTGATGATAGACTCACTCTCAACAGGCGATAACGACAAGGTCAAGGACCAGTACAAGGAGATTCTGGCTATAAGGGAACAGTCGAACAAGTTGAAGGCCACCCTCCTCGGTGAAGTTGCGTCTCTAGGATCCCTCCTCATAAGCAGAGAAGACTTCCTGAGATTGACGTTCAGACTCGCCGAGATCACAGATACCGCTGAGGGTGTAGGCTTCAGGCTAGCAAGTACAATTGAAAGGAAGATCTCGATAGATAGGAAAATCATGTCAGAGATATCTCGACTGGCAACTCTGATTCTTGACGAGGTTACAAGAATGAAGGAAACCCTCATGGCGTTGACATTCAACCCCAGCAAAGCTATTGAGATGGCCTCCTCAGTGGAGGAGATTGAGAGAAAGATCGATTCGACCTACAGAACATTAGACATCGAGATCCTTACCAGCAAGGGAGAAATATCGAAGATACTTGTGATGAAAGATGTGGTCGAGAGGCTTGAGAGCATGGCAGATCTCACAATAGATGCGCTCGACCAGATAAGGGTACTCGCAATAACCGGTTAAGCTGGTGACTTAATGGTTGAAGCTGAACTTATGGGTTCAAGATTGGTTGTTTGGAACTCTGAAGATGGAATGAACCTATACAGGTCAGGATTCTACGGAAAGCCTGTAGGAATTCCGAAGCCAAAGCCAAACCAGAGTTTCGATTCACCCCTCATGCTAGACTTGATGGAAGGAATATACCTATCCGACAAGGGCGCCATAAAAGTTCTTGATGAGAAGACTGGAAGGGAAGTTTCCAGAAAGAAGCTTCTGAAAATTGCTTGTGAAACATATAAAGACTTTGAGGAAGGCTACATTGTCTACAAGGACTTGAGGGATAAAGGGTATGTCGTCACCCCAGGAATAAAATTTGGAGCAGACTTTGCGGTTTATGAGCATGGCCCAGGCATCGATCACGCCCCATTCATTATATCTGTTAAGAAGCGAATGGAGAAGATGAGCACCTTTGAGATAGTCAGGGCTGGTAGACTCGCCACAACTGTGAGGAAACAGTTTATCATAGCTACACCAGACAGAAAGTCTGGCAAGGTCAAGTATTTAGTCTTCAGATGGTTCAAAGCATGAGAAGAGACGTTCTAAGAGGATATACGAGAATCTCTCTTGTCAAGACCTTCTGAACATTGGCCTGTAGCAGGGTCCATATATTATCAAGCCGTCACTCCCTTCATAGTTCAATCTCCTTATGACTGGCTCAAGTTCAACACCTGGCTTCAACTCATTAGGTTCAGAATCGACTATGTAAACGTAACCTTCCCTCATCACATTTACGTCGAAGATTCTCCTTTGCTTTAATGGAAGGTCCACAATCCTTATGAGCCTAGCCCTTCTCGGCAGGGTGATCTTCTCCAAGGGACCTTCACAATCATATTGGAAGCATCTGTTTCTGATAGGGTAGTATACTCTGTTGCATCCCAGGCACAGCAGCACCTCCAAGCTTCCGTCGCCAGCATCCTCAACTTCCCCAGCGACCCTTGGATATACTAGTCTTTTCTTCTCTCTACGGATACGTTCTGAAAGGTAAGATACGTAAGTGGGAAAGTCTATCTCTCTCCGTCTGGATAGATAATCTTGAACCTTAGGCCCACAACCTTCTCTCTTCTTTATACCGTTCTCCACATGAAGCCAAGTGGCTATGGTGTATGCGCCTGAACCGTAAGAGACTGCGAGAATATTTTCGCCAGGCCTAGCCTTGTCCAAGATAGCAGAGATCGCTATGAGCGTTGAAGCTGCATACGTATTTCCGGTCTCCAACACAACCAGCCAAGGCTTAACCTTCTTCTCAATATCCTCTTGAGTCAGCCTCAAACGGTCTCTAACAGTCTCGTCGAACCCTACCGAAATCTCCTGTTGGGCCAATGTCTTACAGACCTTGAGAGGCATATATCCTGAAGGTTGATGGAAAGTTATGTAGTCGAAGTCTGAGATCTTCATGTCTGGGTGTCTTCTCAGAAGCTCCTCCATCGCTCCGATGACATGGGATGTATAAGCTTCAACAGTCGTCCTACCGAAATGTTTTGGATAAGGCATCTCCTCCCTCCTCCAAAAGTCAAGAAACAGACTCGAGAATGGCGCCATATCCTCTATGCTGGCTAGAAGGTCATCCTTCCCCAGGAGAAAGGCCCCTGCACCGGCTCCGGCACTATATTCTAAAGCATCCCTGACTGGTGCTTGGGACACATCTGAACCGATCGCCATGCCATAGTCTACGACACCTGATTCTATTTGGCTCATAACATAGTTTACAGCCTGCATACCCGCATTACAAGCACCCTCTATATCTGCAACGAAGACATTTTGCCCCATACCTGTGAATGAAGCGACATGTCGGGCAGTGAGGCCTACAGCATATGGTTTAGATTCAGTCCCGACGGCAACTGATCTGATAAGCTTAGGGTCGATGCGTGCCATCCTTATGGCGTTCTCAGCAGCCTCGGTTGCTATGGTTGTAGTATCCTCGGAGTAGTTGGCTATGGACTTGTATCTGAGGAGGAGACCATCCTTAATCTTTGCTAGGAAATCGTCAAGGTCTTTACGCCCGACTTCTCTTCTTCTCACTATCTCCTCCGTTCTGATCCTTTCGATTGGTATACATACGCCGTAGCCTACTATTCCGACCTTTTCATCCCTCATTTTCTTAACGCCCTTTCTACTGGACATGCAATCTCTCTCTTATATTACCTATATCAATGTGGATAAAAGTGTGCCCCTTGATAATCAGATAGTGGCATCTCGAAGCTAACATTCCTGACATTTAACTCAAATCTTAAAGGCAAGCTAGATTCAAAATAAAGTTATGGAAGATAATGCTGAAATAGCAATAATAGGTGGGTCGGGCCTCTACGATCAAGATCTTCTGGAGGACTCAAAAGAGATTAAGGTTTATACCCCCTACGGCAGGACCAGTGACTTGATAACTATTGGAAACTATATGGGTAGGAAGGTTGCGTTTCTTCCACGCCATGGAAGAGGCCACCAGATTCCTCCACATTCTATAAATTACAGGGCGAACATTTGGGCTCTCAAGAGCCTAGGTGTCAAACGTATCTTATCCTCAAATGCGTGTGGCTCGCTCCAGGAGAGGCATAAGCCTGGGGATATTCTTGTATTAAACCAGTTCATCGATAGGACAAAATCTAGGCCGAGCACATTTTATGACGGCGGCAAGGTCTGCCACATATCATCGGCTGACCCATTCTGTCCTGAGCTTGGAAGATTATTGGTTCGGGAGGGTTTGTCTCTGGGCTTGCCAGTTCATGATGGTGGAATCTATGTCTGCATAGAGGGCCCAAGATTTTCCACAAGGGCTGAAAGCAACCTATTCAGACAGTGGGGTGCAGACGTCGTTGGTATGACAGTCTTTCCCGAGTGTGTGCTCGCTAGGGAGGCTGAGATCTGTTATGGCTCCATAGCGCTCGTGACAGATTACGATGTCTGGGCGGCCAAGCCTGTGAGTGTCGATGAGGTTGTAAGGGTTATGAGAGCAAATGTAGATAAGGCTAAGAAGCTCTTCGCAGCCGTCATCCCTAAAATTCCTGAAAGAGCAGAATGTGGATGCTGGAATGCTCTGAAGGAAGCATTGATATAAAACAGAAATTTAACTGTGGAGATGGATGGGTTAGATTACTGTAAGCTTTTGTAGAAGCCGATGTCACCTGACCTTAGAACCACATTTAGCGCAGAACTTTGCGTGAGCAGGCAATGTTGCACCGCAAGAGCTACAAGTGATCGTCTGCGGCAACGGAGGACCTGGTTTCTCTCCGATCATGTCTCCAGGCCTTGAAAGGAGTATAACATCCTCTATTGAGTTTACATCCTCCCAATGAATCTCGATCTCGCCTCCAGCCTTCGTCCCAACGATTAGGAGAACTTCCTTACCCCCGATGCTCACCGCTAGATCCCTGACATTTCCAATAATAGCTCCTTTCGAATCGACAACATGCATTCCAATGAGTTTCTGGCTTGGGGTATATTTACGTTCACTCAAGACTACTCATCTACCGGGTATAATGTATCTTGGGATTGTTTTAACGTTTTCTTCAAGCATGGTAAGGAATATCGAATCACTTAAAAGGTGATTTGAATAACATAGAAATTTGCTAGAACACTTATTACTAAAATAGGCGCTTGGAAGATGAATGACTAAAACACTCCCCAAAAGGGTTGATATGATTGTCTGAATTCAAGTGTGAACTAATGGATTGGAACAAGTTCTATTCACTAGCAAAGATTGTGGCAAAGAAGATTAAAGACTCAGGGTACAAGCCAGATATTGTTATAGGCCTTGCCAGGGGTGGATGGATATTCTCTAGGGTCTTATGTGACTTCCTGGGAGTGAAGGACCTTCTGAGTCTGAAGGTTGAACATTGGGGGATAACTGCAAGCCCAAATGGTGAGGCGAGGCTAAAATATCCCCTGACGGTGGACCTTTCAGGGAAGAAAGTTTTGGTTGTAGACGACATCACTGATACTGGTGAAAGCATGAGAAAATCTATCGAACATGTCAAGTCTCTATCGCCAGCAGAGACTAGAACAGCGACCTTGAGACATATCAAAGGTTCAAGATTTGTTCCAGACTATTTTGCTGAGGAGATCGAGTGGAGGTGGGTTATATTCCCATGGAACTATGTGGAGGACCTATGCAACCTAATACCTAAAGCGCTTGTATTCAAAAACGATGATGTAGACTTCGAAGCGACGATTGGTAAATTGAGAGAGCTTTTTAATGTCACAATAGATGTTGAGAGCCTGAAGGAATTGTACACGGAATGTAAGATGCGTGGGTTACTGAAAAGGTAGTTCAGAAAGTTTCGAAATGTCTCGAAATTTAACATTCAGTTAATCTTCTTTATGATAATTTAAATTAACGTACTCGAAAGAATAGAATGCATAGACATATATTTTAAATAAGATAATTGCAAACTTCATCATCCTCGAGGGGGTATCGTCTTGCCGTGGAGTTTCGAAACCGCTGCTCTATGGTCCGTTGTTGCAACAGCTATAGGGGCTCTAATATATGCAGCTCTTCTAGCGCGTCAGATCCTCAGATGGGAGGTCGGCGCCGGTAGAGCTTACTCTGTTTGGGAGGGGATCCGGAAGGGAGCAAATGCCTATTTGAAGAGGCAGTTCAAGTCGATAATTCTTGTCATTGCTATTCTGGCATTCGCTCTATACTTCTCCTCCGTCGTCGTCGGAGGCCCTCCAGCCATCTCTATAGGAAGGGCGTGTGCCTTTCTCATGGGTGTTGCCTTCTCAGGTCTTGTAGGCTATTTGGGTATGAACATGGCTGTGAGGGGGAACATCAGGGTTGTCGAGGCTTCAAGGAAAAGCTTCCAAGATGCTTTGAAGATATCATACAGGACAGGAACCATAACTGGTATGTTGACTGATGGTTTGGGGCTTCTAGGTGGCACGATAATCTTCATGATATACTTCAAAGATGCCCCTGAAGTGTTGCTTGGATTTGGTTTTGGAGGAACACTGATAGCTCTGTTCATGAGGGTTGGTGGCGGGATATACACTAAAGCAGCTGATGTCGGAGCAGACCTGGTAGGTAAAGTGGAAAGGGGCATTCCTGAAGATGACCCCCGTAACGCCGCTGTTGTCGCCGACCTAGTAGGAGACAATGTGGGCGACTGCGCTGGAATGGCCTCAGATATATTCGAATCCTATGAGGTGACGATTGTCTCCGCAATGATCTTGGGGTTGGCCTTGCAGCCTTTCGATATTAAATGGGTTATATTCCCCCTATTAGTTAGGGCGATTGGTGTGGTGAGCACAATAATCGGAACATACTCCGTCTCCTTATGGCCCCAAAGATTGGTGAAAGGCGACGCATTCAAGGCGATGGATCTCTCTTATGACCTATCCTCCGCAATCTCTATCGCAAGCTTTTTCGTTCTGGCCCATTATTATGTCAATGACCTAAGAGTCTTCGCTGCAACTGCCGTAGGAGTATTCCTAGCGATAGGATTCAACAAGATAACTGACCACTTCACAAACCCGTCTAAGAAACCTGTCGACGAGTTGGCTAGGGCTACACGGACGGGACCAGCGACCGAGATACTCGGGGGCTTGTCCCTTGGTTTCGAAGTGACTGTCCTGAATCTTCTGATAATATGTATGACGATAATAGCCTCAACCCTCTTCTTCACAGGTTCCTCAGCGGTATTCACCATGTATGGAGTAGCTCTATCAGGGATAGGAATGTTAACCCATACTGGAAATAATGTCTCTATGGACGCTTTCGGTCCGATAGTCGACAATGCCAATGGGATAGGAGAGATGGCCGGTCTAGAGCCTGAAGCCAGAAAGATATTGGCAGACCTCGACGCCTCAGGCAACACAACCAAAGCAGTCACTAAAGCTATCGCCATAGCCTCAGCCGTAATAGCGGCAGTATCACTGTTCGGCGCATTCGCTGAGACAACCGGTCTTGAAAAGGTCGGCCTCAACATTGCCGACCCAGTTGTCTTCGTCGGCCTACTGGTTGGAGGAGCATTACCCTTCATTTTCAGCTCGGTATCTTTACGCGCAGTAAGTAGGGCTGCAGGCCGAATCATCGAAGAGGTTAGGACGCAATTCAGGATACCTGGCGTGATGGAGGGGACACGACCTCCAGACTATGCTAGGGTAGTTACAATATGCACCGTCGCAGCCCAGAAAGAGCTTATTGGCTTGGCGTTGCTGGCAATACTAACGCCTCTTGCAGTTGGGTTTATACTCAAACAGGCGGCTCTAGGCGCTTTCCTTGCTGGAATAATAGTTACAGGCCAGCTCCTAGCAGTATTCATGGCGACCTCTGGAGGTGCGTGGGACAATGCTAAGAAGAAGATTGAGGATGGCTACTATGGTGGGAAAGGCTCTGAGGAACATAAGGCCTCCGTAGTCTGCGACACTGTCGGGGATCCTCTGAAGGACACCTCTGGCCCAGCGTTGAACCCAATGATCAAGGTCATCAACTTAGTCTCCCTCATCTTCGCACCTTTGATCCTCAAATTTGCCGATCAACCGTTGATTTCGAGTGCGGGAGGAATACTTATAGCCTTGGTGATAGGTCTGGTGGTCTGGCAGGGTAAAAAGGAAGGCGCATTCTCTACATTACAGGTTAGAGCCTGAACTTTATTGGATGAGACGGAAAATCATTCACAAATGTCTAGGTTGGTAGTGATGGTAACGCTTATATTAATCTCCAAATGCTGAATTCATAACTTGATGAAAGACTACAGGGGTAAACAAATCGCATTATCTCTGTCTGGTGAATCTTTTTGCAGAAAAATTTTAAAACATGTTCAGCCGGCTGTGAATTCTTCAGGTGTGAGCAGAGGTCTCTCATACAGAGAGGGAGTTCAGCCTACTGTAGATTTGCCGACGACGACTGTACGCCAGCCTCATGCAAGTATGCGAGATGCGTCAAAGGTAGACTTTTACCCAACGGCGTATGCGGGTTAACCCTAAAGGCTAGAGAGATAGAGGTTAAACCTGAAGAGCTGCTGGATCCGATGGAGATACCTGAAAAATTTGTCCGTAAGGTAAGAATCAAAAAGAACATCGACTATCTCTGATCGACGCTTAATCCCTCCGCCTCTTTTTCCATAGTTTAGAAGATTCCTCTGCCATGGTTCTGTGACGTAGCTCCCACGCCATATGCTTGTCATAGCATTCAGGGCAGAAATTTTTCATGCAGTACTGGCAGGTTTTAAGTTGCTTAAAATTACCCTTACACTGATCACACTTCATGAACGTCAACCTTAACAAGGAGGCTTTCGGCTATTCATATTTCCGATCCTTCCCTATTAGCTTTCCTAGCAAATGTTAAGTATCCTGTATGCGCCACCATGCGAGTTTCAGGTCTGAATCTCCCCTCATCAACCTGCATGTGTCTGAGCAGTAGTTCACATGTCTCTATGTCTATGAATCCCTCCTTCTTCAAGGTTGAAACAGTCTTCTCAACCTGATTCATGGTCGGACTGAAAGAGGCAAGTGTCCCACCGCCTTTCAATTTGGGATATGCCTTCGACACAACATTCCACGGGTCACCTAAATCTAAGAACACTGCATCAACATCTATCTCGTCAAAACCGTCCCGCACATCAGAATGTTTCAAGGTCACATATTTGAGAAGGTCAAGTCTCGAAAGGTTCTCTCTCGCCTTATTAAGGAAGTTCAAGTTAACTTCATAGGAGTATACGTGACCACTCGGCTTAACTGCATTCGCAATTGCGGCAGTAGCGACTCCACTTCCAGTACCAGCTTCTATAACTCTCTTACCTGGCTCTAGATCCAGCTTCAGCAACAGAAGACCTAGATCCTTAGGGTAAAGTACTTGCGTAGGCCTCTCAAAGAAATTTAAGAAGTCTACCAGTGTAGGCTTGAGGATATATAGTTTATTTCCTGTCGAGGTTATCACTGAGTCCCCGAAACTTTTGCCGACTATCTTCTCGAGCTTGATGAACCCCCTATGGGTGTGAAATTGTTTACCTTCAGAGACCTTGACAAGCCACCTCCTCTTGCGGTCTAGATAAAGTAGTACTGTGTCTCCGAAGCCTATCTTCTGGCTCAATCAAACATCATCCTTACATTCATAGCTTTGAAGGCTAGCCTGCACGTTTTCAACAATCCTGTTGCATGTTGACCGAGGTAAATAATGTAGTTTTAAGGACTCATCTGATCTAAGCAAGGTTATCTTAAGAGTCGCCATTTTAACCCTTGCAAACGCTAAAGCTAGTGATGTAATGAGGAAGATATTGAATATAATTAATATTGAGCGGCCATAATGCTCAATGATAATGTTTATGGGGTCTACCCCCTTAAGGCTGAAGAATATGGCCAGTTGAGCTGCAGTCAATAAGATCGAGGTCACCAGTGGAGGTATCATACTCTTACTGTATACCTCAACCGACTTGATCTCTCTGTAACTGATTCTCCTCTCTCTCAGGAAACTTCTCACAATCATTTCATGAGACATTGTCTTAACTTTATAAAACATGGTTAGCCATTCCAGCCTCAGTTCTTAAGCGTGAAGACGGTCGATATGTGAAATGTTAAGCTCGTGAAACGGAGTCGACAATGATAATCAGCTTATTACTGCTCTGGCAGTATTATCTTGAGTATATCTCTCAGGTCACTTCCACCGACTATAAAGTCTGCCACCTCAATAGCACCCCTACTCTTTGGGTTAAAAGCTATCTTTAACCCGGATTCTTTTGGCATATCGAAAACATTGTCGCCTACAGTAGCAACATCAGACATGGGTATTCCAGTTGAGTTCGCAATGTCTTTGATAATGTTTGGTTTTTCGTCTAACAAGACTTTCGTAATAATTCCTCCTGTTAACACACCATCCTCTACCAAAATTTCGTTTGATAGGGCTAGGTCCAAGTTCAATTTTCTAACTGCCCTGTCTGTCATTAATGAGATTCCTGCGCTCACTACCCCAACCTTTATGCCTTCCCTCTTCAGTCTTGTAACAGTCTCCAATGCTCCGTCGACGAATTCAACTCTATCTATTATATCAAGTATCTTAGTTAATTTTACACCCCTCCAGAGTGCACAGTCAAGCTCTGCCCATTCTCTGTAATCTATTTCACCATTCAAGTATCTCTTTGCATTAAGTTTCCCTTGACTCCAAGTTCCAAGCTCAGTATGGAGGTATCTCCATATGTTTGGACATTTTGTTAGTGTGCCGTCGAGGTCGAATATGACGAGTCTAACAGCCATAATTTACCACCATTTTTCCTAGCATATTCAGTTTAACATATGTTGAGCATGCTTCCTCAAAACCTCAGCCACCATGTAATTGACTTGGGGGAGTGCCCATATTGAGAAGGTCTTTAAGTAGTTTATTCCAGCTGCTCTCTTTAGGTAAGACTGGTCTCCACCACCATCCAAGTATCCTTCTATGAAGGATTCGACGAAGCGTGTTATCGATGGGGTAGGTTTGGCTGCATAATGTGCAGAATAGTATAGAAACTCGGCGATATCCCATGCCAAGTCTTCACTCCTCCTTGCCTGCTCTAAATCTATGATGACGATTCTGCCTTCACTATCCTTTATGAAGTTCTCTGGTTTACTGTCACCTACCTGAATCATTAACGAATGTATTCTCCCTATTGTTCTCCCAATATTTTTAATGTCTTCAAAATCGCTTTCTAAGCAATTTCTATCTCTAACTATCTTTTTAACGATGTCTACAGATGGTTGGCCATCAATATATTTTGATACCAGCATCTTGTCGGGTAGGCTTACAAAAATTATCTCAGGAACATCTATGTTGTTTCTCCTCAACAAGTGATTAATGCCAAACTCGTTTGAAAGTCTTGCTCTACCAGATACGGAGAAGGTCTTAGTTCCTAAAGTTACGAGGTTAAGAGTGAACCATTTGAAGCCATGCCAGTCAGTATACTTCTTGACTACAAGCTTCTCACCATCAGCGATAGCTAGGTACACCTCGTTCAAGACTCCCCCCAATGGCGTAACCACTACTCTAGAGTTCGGCCTGACCTTCCCGACTACGTCTAGGATCGATCCCCGTTCATCTATTTTGACGAGACCATTTGTTGTCTTCAAATATAGATAGCTTCTAGGGTTATCTGCATGAACATTTAAGCTCATTATCAGAAGTTCTCTCCTCAATTTAGACGCGACCTCTCTTGACATATCTTCGAGGGATGATAGACTCGCCCTACCCTGAGTCAGATACGATGATATGGCCTTCTTACTCTCAGCCACGACGTCGATTATTCTATCTACCGTCTTCTTGGCCAAGACCCTGTCTATAAATGTGTCACTTGCCATTACACCGCCATCGTATTTTAAAAGTATTCCCTGATCGATTAGCCTATCAATAGCAGCTCTGTACCCTGGAAGGATCATAGCCATATTTCGGTCTCTCAACGAAGGTTTGAAAGTGTTCAAGTAACTATACCTTAGCGGCGGATACGTCCTCGATCTACGTAGTATCCTTGAAAGTGCAAAGTATTCTATCTTTATTACTAGACCTCTGGATGCCTCTCCGAGCTGAGATATCAAATGTTCAAGTTCCTCTCTGACAACCCTCTCTTTAAACTCAACCTCCTTCCACTTCAAGTATTTAGCTCCATACAAAGCTATATTTGGAAACAGTAAACGTCCAGCAAGAAACTCGCCAAAAGCTCCCTCACTCACATCTAGTGAGAATAATTCATCATCAACTTGTAGCAGGCCAACACCTATACTGTCTATCCAGTTCAGAGAGTACCTAACCCCGTAAGGATAACTCTCCACTATCACCATACAGTCGTATAGGCTATCTCTCCTAGCGTAGCCTGCAACCCTAGAGCCATAGAGCATAGACGCTGTCAAACGCTGGTCGCCAGCCGCTTTATGCGCCAGATCCAAGATTTTGGCAATCAGAGTCTCATCCATTCCAGAACTTGACCCTCAAATTCTTCCAAATATAATAACTTAATTAAGTATAGGGTGGGAGGATGATGCTTTTATACCTGACTTCAATGAAACTATGTCTGCATTACATGTGCACCAGAGAACTTAAAGTAGTTAATGGACGTTTGGTGATCTCTGAAGGAGAATGGTGCCAATCTTGAAGGTTGAACCTCTGAGTTTCCTATGCATCCTGCTAGCGGTAACTTCAACTCTCTTACTATACTCCATAGGTCCAGCAAGTTCTCAGGGATTTACGCATTCTGTATTTGTTGAAGTCTTCTCGAGCACATGGTCTGAACCTTGTAGAAGAGAGCAGATTCAGATAAGGGATATTCGCCAGAATCGAGGTCACATAGTGCACTTCGTTGTATATCATCTCCAAGACGTATGGAGCACGGTTGATTCGGTCAAGAGGGCAACAGAGTTGGAGTTCAACTTTGTACCATCACATGCATATGACGGGGGATATAGTAGGGTGAGTGGGGCTATAGTTGAATGGAATGAAATTGAGTCCATAGGCTCTAGGACAGTGCATCTGGTTGAGCTGACGGTGATCAAATATGTCAATGGATCAACACTGAGTGCTCAAGTAAAGGTGACTGAACGTAATGGATACTCTTTCAATGGAGAGGTCGTTGCCTATGTCGTCGAGAACGATATAGAGCTTGAAGGTATCCGATGGGATAACGTTTATAGAGGTACAGTCTTAAGGCAAGGCATCTTCCTGAGGCCAAACTCATACGTTGTGATAAACGGGAACTGGACGATACCGCCTGATGTAAACCCGGATAATGTTGAAGTTGTTGCCATAGTGACGGATAGAAGCACCTCTGGTAAGTATGGCCCATATGTGGTTCAGTCAGCATGCGATAAGGACAGCAGTGCTGCTATCCCAGAGTTCGGAACAGTTCTTCCAATCCAGATCATAGCGATTACGACATTATTATGCATCATAAAGGTGTTACGCTCAAGAGTTACTATAGACCGCGTTAGGTTTACTGTGAGTTGGTAGCCTCCCAATGAAGTTTAGATTTAACAGCCGAACTCCTTTGATATTTTCTATAGTGATAAGCGTGTTAACTGTACTATCAAGGTTTTCTCCTGGCATACCGGAGGGGGTGGATTCTACAAGTCATTTGAGTAAGATCCTGTTCATCGTTGACTCCTACAAGTCGTTACATTATGTGCCATCATGGTATCCTGACTGGTACGGTGGTTCACCTTTCCTTCTACTCTATTCTCCGCTAAGCTACATTCTTACATTTTCAGTTGCATTGACTGGTATTGATGGAGTTTTGGCGTACAAGATTGTGGATGCGGCGTTCTATGTCGTAACACCCATCACAATATATATTTTAGGTCTTGGACTTAACCTTAAACAAGTAGAGGCAGCTTGGGCCTCCCTAATCTTCACCCTCACTCCTACGGTAATAGGAAACTTCCTGTTCTATGATAGGTTTCCGAATATTGTGGCATTACCTATAGCCTGCCTCTTCATCGCCTCTCTCTCAAAGATGTTGAGAGGAATATGTGTAGTTATAAATTTTATAGCCTCTACTCTTCTCCTTTCCATACTGATACTTACTCATCACCTCTCAGCATTCATAGTTTTGATATTAACCCCCATAGCATACGTATCATTAACGAATTCGAGAGGGAGAATTAAGGCAGCGATTGTTCTCATCGCTCTCATAGGGTGTGCGCTAACTGTTTCAAGTCCATGGTTTCTACATTTCCTTGAGGCCTCTTGGCATATAATGAGAAACCCATTCTACAATAGGACTGTAGACTTTCCATTCATGAGACTTACATACGCTATGGTTGACTACCTCACTGTAGAGCAGGGAATATTTCATTTCTGCCTAGCTATTTTAGCAATATATCAATTATACTCGAAGAACAGAGGCTTTCAAACCATTTACCTCACCGGAATAATGACTTTGCTTACAGGTATGGGTGTCTTCGAGGCCGCGGGCAATTCACTGCTTCGAATCGTAGGGCAAGGACTCGTCGTTGTGTCATTCCTTTCAATGATAGGGCTTATCCTACACATAAAGGGAAGGGTTGGAAATGACGGTTACCCGATAATTTTCATCTCATCGTGGTTTGTCATCTTTGCATGGTTAAGTCTAGGGAATTATGCCATACCTGTGGTGAACCTACCCATTATAAATACTGTCTGGAGGAGTCTGGATGTTCATAGGTTTTGGCTTTACCTTGCCATTCCAACATCCTTATTGGCGGGAAAGGTTGCGGTGAACGCTACACGTAGTAACCGGAGAATATACTCTACCGGATTCATCGTAATCCTCGTAGTTATGATTATTGGTGCCTCAATGAAAGGAATCTACGCTCTATCCCAAAATGTAAACCCTCATCTACCCTATACAACTGAGAATTCAGAGATTCCTCAACAAGTTATAGAGTATTTTGAGTTTGAAAGTGAGTATGGAAGGATCCTACCTATACGATGTCCGATGTGGGTATATGTGCTACCTAGATATGTTGGGAAACCCATAATAGATGGATGGTACCCTCAAGAGAAGGTCATTTCAGATCTATTAAAGATAAACGATTATAGAATAAACGATCTGGAGACCTCGGAGAACAGGACAAGGATCTGGAAGTGGCTTATAGAGAGAAATCAGGAATTAGCTATTCGCTGGCTTCTAGTCGGAAACGCAAATTCGACGTTGATAAATACGTTGGCCAACTCAACTTTCAAGGTTGACAATTACATAATTTATGGAAGGAACAACCTTACAATCCTAAAGAATTCTATTCCAAACTCTCACATCGAGCTAAATAATAAGACTATCAATATCGATATAAATTACTGTAGACCTGCACCAGATACTATCTTTATTGAGATTAAGACTCCTCTGCAGGATGTTGATCTAACTGTAAGAGAGGCATATGATCCTGGATGGAGAGTTAAGGGCGAGGATGCGATTGGAATTGTTCAGCAGTCGCCTGAAGGAATGATCTCCATACGTGTGACTTCGACACCTTCACGAATCATACTGAACCATTACCCCTCAACTAATATTTTATTGATATGTTACATTTCTTACGCTTCTATTATCATATTATTACTCATTTCTTTTTGGTATGTAATCTGCAAGAGGAAAGTAGAGGCTAATAATTGATGCAACCAAAATATTACCTGACTGACCAGAGAAATACAATGATAAATGAGCTGATACTCCGCCTATCCTACATTTTCGCGTCGTCCTTCCTCTTCTATGAAGGATTCCAGAACTGGCTTAGGGGGAGGTTAGAAATACACCATGAGGTCATTCTTCTTTGCATTTCGATATACATACTTGCGCTGATTCTTCTTATTTTATCAATGATGCCTCTATGGATTATTAAGATGTTCAGTCACCTACCCTTGGTCGCCTTACTATTCGTTGCCGCTTCAAGCATCTATGTAATCGCGGTGATACAGTATGGGGGTGTATATAGAACTGACTCTATGGCTTTCACACATTACGCTGCGCAGTTATGGCTGTTCCCCTCATGGAATCCTTATCCACACGACCTTCAGAAGGCGCTTGAAATGTTTTCTGTAGATGTTGATTACATAACCTTGAAACCAGACGGTGACCTCGTCACAAACCTCAACTATCCTGCACTCCACTTCCTCATATTTACCCCATTCATCTATTTCGGAGTTTCAGACATGAGATGGGTAACATTCCTATTCGAATTAGCAACTTTCATGATAATCTACTGGAAGTCTCCGGCTGATTTGAGACCTTTCGTCATAGTCCCCCTCTTCGCCGGTTCAGACTTGGCCATCAACTTTACGGCAGGTTGCCTCGGAGACTACTTGTGGGTTCTACCCCTCTCACTGACTGTCTTCTATTTGGAAAATCCTGCATTATCCGGGTTGACGTATGGTTTAGCCTGTTCAGTTAAGCAGGAGCCTTGGATCCTCGCACCCTACCTCATGGTCTACATGTTAAGATCCGGTGAAGGAGGTTTGAGGAGAATTAAGAAACTTTCCACATTTATCATTTTAACAGTCGGAGCCTTTATTCTTCCAAATATATTCTTCATATCAAAGGATCCGGAGTCTTGGTTCAACGGTGTTACGACTCCTTTTGCTGGAGAACTAATAGTTGTAAGCCAAGGAATATCCATGGTGACGCAGA
>Ga0315298_1003063_pt1 | contig 27107 bp, 27 predicted proteins | sample WHS_1_MG_FD_203077 | JGI IMG/M metagenome (GOLD analysis project Ga0315298, IMG submission 203077) | Extremophilic microbial mat communities from Washburn Hot Springs, YNP, Wyoming, USA - WHS_1_MG | ecosystem: Environmental > Aquatic > Thermal springs > Hot (42-90C) | place: USA: Wyoming... | reverse complement strand
GGTCGGAGAAAGATAAGATTTCAATTGGTCAATCCCATCTTTTCTTTCTTTGCGCTTTGTTTCTACGATGATATAAAGATTATCAATAATTTTTTTCTCGTCTCTAAAGACCGCAATATCTGTTGGTCCAATCCTTTTGCTTCCTTTTTGAACTGGAAACTCAATCTCAATGTGGTTTTTGGGATAACCATATTCTTCAACTAATCTTTTTTCTAAAATTTGTCTTGGCCCTTCTTCTGGTCTATCTTTAAGCCAACGCCCAGTAATAAAATCCCGAATATAGCCCTTCTTCTCTTCTGGCTCTGCCTTAACTTTTTCTTTTATTGGTTTGTAATTTGTGTTGCTCATAGGTATTTTTCAATTCCTAGTGATTTTAAGTAATTGTTAATTTTTCCAACGATAATTTGTCGCCGATGATTCAAAAAGTCCTCGTATCTTTCAATCTTCCATAAATTTTTATCTAAAGACACAAATTGTTTTTCAAGTTTTGCCGGATCAATTTCGGATAGATATTTTTCTGGTTGAGTATTAGAAATTCTGCGGTTAGCTTTTTCTGTTAAAAAGGCGATATTTGCTACATCATCAATTAAAGAATATTCGTAATCAGCCTTTTTTAATAGTGAGCGTGGAATAATATGATGTTCCTCATAATCAGAAGTTGTAATTTTATGTCCTTTCCACCAGCCCTCCGCCCCTTCATTGCGCGCAACAATATAAAGGAGCAATTTAGAATTTTTACTCTTGCCAGCGAATCTCTCCTCGTCTATTAAAAGCCGCCCCACTTGGCTTTTTAATAAATGAAAAAGTTTGCTTAAATTTTTGTTTTCAGTAATTGATTTAATATCTTCATCTAACCTTGTTTCTGGCGAACCGGCATAACGCCCCCAGAAAGAGGCAAGTAAAAACCACAAAACGAATTCTTTTGTATCTTTTTCTGAAAAAGCATCTTTCTTTTGAGAAATATAAAATGCCAAAGGAATTAAAACATATTGCGAAGGTAAAATATCAGAATTTTTTATACCCAAATTTTCTTCTAAAATTTTGAAGCATTCTTCTAAAGATTTTTTTGTTATCTCCCAATTATGGCGTAAATCTTCGTCAGAAATACTTCGTGCTATACTCCTAAAATAAGCAAGCCGCCCTTGCTTTACTGAAATTGCTACTAAAATCCTGATAATTACACCTGCATCAATATACCAACCGCTATCCTCTAGTCTTTCAATATAATCTCGGAAGTCTTTGCGAAACTCTCCCGGTATCTTTAGAGCAAGTAATGCTAAAAGAAGTTCAGTTATCCTAATTCGTGTGCCTTTGGAATTAATTTTCACAAAAATATCAGCAACTTCTTCATAATCCATATCAGAGGAAATAATAAAAACAGGAATATTATTTCTTGCCCCCACAAAAATATCTCTTACAGCGCTTAATTTTTCTAAGGCAATATCAATTTTCTTATCGTCCCAACCTATATGCTTTAATTCTTCTCTTTTTACTACTGAAAATGGACCTTCTTGAATGACCTTCGTAACATTAAACCATTCAGGCCTGTTTTTAAGTGGTGGGGTTTCTAATTCGAATTTTTCTTCAAAAGGATTAAACAATAACTTAATGCTTCTTTCTTTAGCACCTTTAAATATAAGGCCCTTTTTAATAAGTAGAAGCGAGGTTAATCTTTGCTGGCCGTCTATCACCAATTCGGTGTAATCACTAATTTCTTTTGTAGTATCATCAATTGCTGTGATGGGTACATTATCATCGGGATTCGTTTGCCAAAGTAGTACCATGCCAATCGGATGATTTTTATAAAGTGAATCAACGAGGTCGCGAATTTGCGAATTGTCCCATATAAATTCGCGTTGCATATCGGGCAAAGCTATCCTCCCGCGCTCAATATCGGTTAATAATTCATTAATTGTTTTATTTTGTAATGCCATGGTGATTTTATATTAATTTTTTCTCTTTAAAACTTATAAATCCTGTTTTGGTAATAATGATGTGGTCAATTACTTCAATTCCTAAAATTTTACCTGACTCCACTAATCTTTTTGTTATTTCTAAATCGTCCTCTGATGGTTCGGGGTCACCTGAGGGATGGTTGTGAGCCAAAATAATCTGAGCGGCTAAGTTTCTAACTGCTGGTTCAAAAACTTCCCTGGGGTGGACTAAGTTGGCGTTGAGAGAGCCAACAGAAATAATTTCTCTCTTAATTTCTTGATTTCTACTATCCAAATAGAAAATAACAAAATGTTCTTTTTTATGGTCGCGTAAATCTTTTAATTCTTCCCATACTTCTTTGGGTGTTAGATAGATTTCTGCCTTTTTATCTTTAAGTAATCTTTTACTAAGTTCAAAACAAGCGACAATTTCACAGGCTTTGGCTGGGCCTAATCCCGGATAGTCTTTTAAATCGTTAAAGGTTAAATTTGGTAACTCATTTGCACTAAATCTTTTTAGAATTTTATTTGCCAACTCAACTACATTTTCTTCTTTTGTTCCTGATCTTAAGATAATAGCTAAAAGTTCAGAATTAGTAAGTTTTTCTGGACCATACTGCATTAACTTTTCTCTTGGTCTTTCAACTTTTGGTAACTCTTTAATTGTCTTTTTAATCTTGCTTTGCATAGTTATTTTTTCATTAAATCATCAATGCTTACGCCTAAAGCGTTGGCTATTTTTTTGACGGTTTCAATTCTGGGGTCTGGCGTTGCCCCAGATTCGATTTTCGTGATTGTATGCAAGGTAATGCCGGCAAGTTTTGATAACTTGTCTTGAGATATACCCAACTTTGCGCGGTATTTCTTAATATTCTTTGCAATTGTTGACATTTCTTTTGACATTGTAATATAATTTTACTATAATAATTTTACTGGCACTATTACCATTTGCTATTATTAGTATATGAAATTTATAATTAAATGTCAAACAAAATCAGGAAGTTCCTTTTTGTTACCCGTGCACGGGAGGGACGGGGCAAGGGCAACTATAAATAATGATAGCCCGTCGCCTTCTAAAAAAATTTTGGCAAAGCCAAGGAGCAGGCGGGCAAAAATTCATTTCCCCCAGACCCCCTTTTCTTTTTGCCCGCCTGCTGTCCCGCGAAGCGGGACTGAGGGTGGGAAGCGTTTCCGCAATTCTGCGTTAGCAGAATATCAAAACAGAAAATTTTTTGTTTCCTTAATTGAAAAAAATTTTGAGGGCGCGCGATTAAAAGATGTTAAGAAAATTTTTCTGTTTTGCTCGCCGAAGCGAAGCGGAGGCGGGTGGAAACGCTGGGCGGGATTTATGTCCTTCAGGGCAGAAACTGTTGCTCAAAATAGGTTCGCACTTTGTCCAGTAATTGCGACCAGATGCAACTTTCATCATTTCTGGGGGAGTTTGATTGCTCGCTCGCCTCGCCTTCGGCTCGGCTCGCTTCGCAAATTTCTTTATATTTTGGGATTAAATCAAAGGGACGGACAAAATCAAGAAAAATTTTTTTATCCAGCAGGCGGCCGTTCTGCGTTGCGAAGCAACGCGCAAAATGAAAATTTTGTTTCCGATTTTTTCTTTCCGCCGAAGGCGGAATACGAAACCAGTTTTTCGCTTTTTATGCCAAAGGCGACTTATTAAAAATTAAGGTGTAAAAATATGAGGATAAAATATTTTCTTTACGCCAGAAAATCAACGGAAGACGAAGAAAGACAAGTGATGTCTATTGAAGCACAATTGGCGGAGTTGGCGGAATACGCCAAAAGAGAAAATCTTTTTATTGTTGAAAAGTTTATTGAATCAAAAAGCGCAAAGAAACCGGGACGGGAAGTTTTTAACGAAATGATCCAGAAAATTTACGACTCAAAAGAACCGCTTGGAATTTTAGCGTGGCATCCTGACCGTCTCGCCCGCAATTCTGTTGATGGCGGGCAAATAATTTACTTGATAGATATCGGCAAGATCGTTTCTTTGCGCTTTCCCACATTTTGGTTTGAGCCAACTCCGCAAGGTTTGTTTATGCTTCAAGTCGCCTTTGGCCAATCAAAATATTATTCCGACAATTTGTCGGAAAATGTAAAGCGCGGAATTAGACAAAAACTCAGGCGGGGCGAATGGCCCGGTCTTGCGCCATTTGGCTATGTGAATAATCCAAAGACCAGAAACATTGAACCAGATCCGGTAAAAGCAAAAATTATCAAAAAAGCGTTTGAAGAATATAGCCAAGGCAGACACACCTTAAAATCTCTTGCCGAGCGCTTAAGTTTTTGGGGCGTGGTAAGCAAAACCGGAAAACCGCTTTGCAAGGCCACACTTCAAAGAATGTTAACCAATAAAGTTTATATTGGCTTGATTGTTCATAATGGCGAAACCTATGAAGGAAAATTTGAGCCAATTGTTTCCAGAGCGACTTTTGAGAAAGTGCAGGAAGTTTTGAAAAATAGAGCCAAGCCGCGCCATTCTAAAAAGAGACATTATTTTCCATTTACCGGACTTTTGAAATGCGGCGAATGCGGCGCGGCAATAACCGCTCAATGGGCGCACGGCAACGGCGGGACTTATCGTTATTATCGTTGCACCAAGCGGCTTAGTCCTTGCACGCAAAGATATTTGAGAGAAGATTTGTTGGTTAGGCAATTAAAAGAAAAAATCTCAAAGGTCGCTCTTTGCGAAGACTGGAAAGAAAAAATGCTGGCAAAAGTGGAAATATGGGAAAAAAGAAAATATCCAGTCTTCGCAATCTTTCGCCCAAGATCTTGAATCGCAAATTAAAGAGGTTGAACAAAAACTTGATAGATTGGTAAACGCCCTTTTGGACGGCTCAATTGAAAAAGAAACTTATCTCGCTAAAAAAGACGAACTGATTAAAACCAAAACAGCCCTTTTGCAGAAAAGGGATGATTTTGGGCGAAAGGGAAACAATTGGATTGAACCATTGAAAAATTGGATTTTGACCGCTAATTACGCCGAAAAACTGGCTTCGTCAAACGATTTTGATGAAATTAAATCGTTTGTGGAAAAAATTGGAACGAACCGCCGCCTGCTGGATAAAAAAATTTTTCTTGATTTTGTCCGTCCCTTTGATTTAATCCCAAAATATAAAGAAATTTGCGAAGCGAGCCGAGCCGAAGGCGAGGCGAGCGAGCAATCAAACTCCCCCAGAAATGATGAAAGTTGCATCTGGTCGGGGCGAGAGGATTTGAACCTCCGACCCCCTGCGCCCAAGGCAGGTGCGCTACCAGGCTGCGCTACGCCCCGTTAAATACCGGAAGCCGCGAGCACTTGAGGATGCGCTCACGAGTTAATTTTTTATATCACGGTTTCATTTATTCTGGCAAGATGAAGTTAAAAATGCCGGCAATATTTTTTTAATTTTTCTTAGAGCGCGGGCGCGATGGCTAATTTTATTCTTTTCTTCAGGAGTCAGCTCAGCCATTGTTTTACCCAATTTGGGGAGGAGGAAAATAGGGTCAAAGCCGAACCCGTGTGTTCCTCGTGGAGAAAAAGAGATTAAACCAGAACATTTACCTTCCACCACCTGCACTTTGCCCTGGGGGGAGGCAATTGCTATGGCGCAAACGAAAGCTGCTTTCCTCTTGGTAAGAGGAATTCCTTCCATTTGCTTTAATAATTTTTGGCAGCGCTCCTCATCCGTAGCATTTTCTCCGGCAAACCTTGAGGAAAAAATTCCTGGTTTACCTTGCAGAGCTTCTACACATATTCCCGAGTCATCAGCTAAGGCAAAACGACCGGTTAATTCCGAAATTATCATGGCTTTCTTTTGAGCATTTTCAGCAAAGGTGGCTCCATCTTCGATAATTTCCGGGATTTTCGGAAAGTCTAAAAGAGACAGAAATTTAATCAGGGGCGATTTGAGGATGGCCGTAATTTCCCTAAATTTTCCAGGATTTCGGGTAGCGATTACTATTTCTTCATATCTGGACATCAAAGTTTGCGAAAATCCTTCTAATATTATTTAATCTCTTTCACTCTTTCCTGCTCCCCTGGTTAGCTTTGCGCATCTTCTTTTCCCGCGGCTACTTCTTCATTCAGGCTTGCCTCCGGCCTGCCTCCGGCCTGCCTCTGGCCTGCCTCTAGCCCTTTCTCTCCAAAGTAACACCCTCTTTGATGAGATGATGGGAATGACGAATCCAGAGCCCCTTCGGTGTACCCAAAGTTTTTTTCTGGATTTTAGTTAATTCCAAAATAGCTTTTTGGGCAACGGCCAGCATTTTCGCTAAAGTATCTTCTCCAAAAGGGGTGCGCTCGGCCGTCCCTTGAATTTCTACTATCTTACCTTTTCCAGTCATGACGATATTCATATCCACTTCGGCCCGTGAATCTTCTTCATAGTTTAAATCCAGATAAACTGAACCATCAATAAGGCCGATAGAAATGGCGGCGACGGTGTCTTGCAAAGGAGGAGAAGTGAGCAGATTCTTTTTTTGCAGAAAAGAAAAAGCGTCAGCTAAGGCTATAAAAGATCCAGTAATAGCGGCCGTTCTGGTTCCGCCATCGGCCTGAATTACATCACAATCGATCCAAATTGTACGTTTGCCGAAGGAAGTTAAGTCTACAACGGCGCGCAAAGAACGGCCAATCAAGCGCTGAATTTCGTGGGTGCGCCCCCCAACTCGGCCGAGAGCGGATTCTCGTGGTGTGCGGGTCAGGGTAGCTCGCGGAAGCATGGCATATTCTGCGGTTATCCATCCTTGATTGGTATCTTTTAAGAACCTGGGCACATCCTCTTCAATGCTGGCCGCGCAAATAACTTTGGTCTCTCCCAGCTCGATTAAAGCGGATCCTTCGGCATGTTTAAGAAATGAGCGGGTTATTTTTACTGGACGTCTCTGGAGCGGCTTTCGACCATCGGAACGCATAAATTACCCTCCGGACTTTATTTTGACGCAAATAAACGCCGATTTGCCAAATTTAAATTAAAATAAACTAATAATTTGCAGAAGTCAAAGGTCTAAATTTCCCACAGTCGATCACTTTTAAAATTTCTAATTAATTCAGGCAAATTTTAATTTAGCCCCCTTGCCTTCGCCTGAGCCATAATTATGAGTGCCTAAATTGAGCGATTTTTCATTATTCATTACATCAAAGATACTGAATTCCTGCCTGCTTCAGCCTGCTTCAGCCTGCTTCAGCCTGCTTCATGCTTCGACACGAATGACCAATATCACCAGTAGAATAAGAATATCATTCCTCTGGGCTCCCTCTGGCCTGCCTCTGGCCTGCCTCCGGCCTGCCTCGGGACCCATCGCGCCATTGAGACAAAGTCTCGAATTAGGAGAGTCGATAAGAGTCGGAACGACTGTCATACTGACACCCGACCGCGGGGGAGGGTAAGGGAGATCCGAGGTTCGCGGCTTGGTTGAAAGAAAGCATAGTCCATGTTACATTATTATAAATTAGAGGTTGAGGAGGAGTTTTATGAACAAAGCATTAGCTGTGCTTATTCCTTTGATAATTATTGGCATTTTAGTGATAGGGGGGTTTGGAGTTTATAATGCTTTGGTGAGCGCGCAAGAGGAAGCGCGGACTGCCTGGGCGCAGGTAGAAAATCAATATCAAAGAAGGGCAGACTTAATTCCGAACTTAGTGGAAACAGTTAAGGGATATGCCAAGCAAGAAAAGAGTGTTTTAGAGGAAATTACTCGGTTACGCAGTCAGTGGGGCGAAGCGCGGAATACTAAAGATATTAATAAATCGCTGCAGGCTGCCCAGGGTTTAGATAGTGCTTTATCCAGGCTGATGGTGGTTGTGGAACGCTACCCCGAATTAAAATCAAACCAAAATTTTTTAAAACTCCAAGATCAATTGGAGGGGACAGAAAACCGCATCAGTGTGGAAAGGCGGCGCTATAACGAGGCAGTTTTGAATTACAATAAGAAGATAAGGACTTTCCCTGGGGTTTTGTTGGCCAATATATTCGGATTTGAGAGAATGCCCTTATTTGAAGCCGAAGCTGGCGCCAAAAAAGTTCCCCCAGTTAAATTTTAAATCACTCAATTCAGGAAAGTATTTTGAATTTTTTCAAACTCAAAATAATTGTCTTTTTAGGATTATGCCTAATTTTAATCATGAGCCCAATATGGGCGCTGGAAGTTCCCGAGCGGCCGAAGGGTTGGGTTAATGATTTTACGGGGACCCTTTCGAGGGATGAGATTTTGGCTTTAGAAAAAAAGCTCATGGCCTTCGAGAGGGAAACTACAAATCAGATTGTGGTGGTATTAATTCCTACTTTAAAAGGAGATAATTTAGAAGACTTCTCCATTCGTCTGGCGGAAAAATGGAAAGTGGGCCAGAAAGGAAAGAATAACGGCGTCATTTTATTAATAGTAAAAAACGATCGCCGAATCCGCATCGAAGTTGGTTATGGATTAGAAGGAGTCTTACCCGATGCTCTGGCTGGGTCGATTATTCGCCAGGAAATTGCTCCCCGGTTCAGGGCTGGACAGTTTTATCAAGGAATTGAAGCCGGCATCAAGGCCATTATGGCTGCCACCAGAGGAGAATATAAAGCCCGGCCCCTGGTTAAGAAAGAGTCCAAATTAACACCTTGGTGGCCCTTTTTGTTTTTTATTTTGTTTTTTGGCGTGGTTATCATCATGCATCGTTTGAGCAGAAGAAGATATTATTATACTGGAGGGTCAAGAGGTTGGTACCCTGGAGGAATATGGGGCGGAGGGATTTCTGGAGGTGGTTTTTCAGGAGGCGGGTTTTCTGGTGGGGGAGGAGAATTTGGTGGCGGGGGAGCGAGCGGAAATTGGTAAAATTTATTGGCCGCGGATAAATGCAGATTTTCAGGGTCATAAATAATATGTTTTGGCCAAAGCATCCTAAGAAATTTTTTAATAAAGAAGAACAAGCACGGATTGTAGAGGAGATTCGCCAGGCCGAAGACAAAACCTCCGGGGAAATTCGCGTACATTTAGATCACCATTTAGAGGGTGATGCCTTAGAAAAAGCCAAAGAACTTTTTCACCGATTGGGCATGACCAAAACTAAATATCGGAATGGAGTTCTCATTTACCTTAACCCCCAACATAGAAAATTCGCCATAATCGGCGATGAAGGAATTCATAAAGCTGTGCCGCCTAATTATTGGGAAGATATTAAAGAAGAGATGCAGAAATTTTTCCGGGAGGGGAAATTTTGCGAAGGTCTCTGTTGGAGCATAAGAGAAATTGGCGAAAAATTAAAAACATATTTCCCCATTGAAAAAGATGACCAAAATGAACTTCCAGATATTATTAGCGAGGGTTAGATAAATTTGAGTTACGATCCGGTGGAAAACCATAAACAAATAGAAAAGCTGATTGTGCAAAAAAGAGTGGGTGGCGATTTAAGAAAGTATTATCGGTTTCGCTATGATCGCTGGTACGGAGGGGTAGTTACGGCTGATTGCGTTGGCTGCGGTCTAACATGTAAATTTTGTTGGGTGCGCCAAAATTCCCTTTTATTAGGAAAAGGGGAAGGGGAGTTTTTAACCCCACAAGCGGTGGCCGAAAGATTGCTGAAAATGGCCCATTCCAAGAGAATAAAGCAGTTGCGTTTGAGTGGCGGGGAACCGACTATTGGCCGAGCCCACCTAATGGCGCTTCTCAATACTCTGCAGAATAAAAGAATCAGCTTTATTTTAGAGACAAATGGCATTCTCCTCGGCGCGGATGAATCTTATGCCCAAGAGTTAGCTTTGTATCCCTTTGTGCATGTGCGGGTCTCTTTAAAAGGCTGCACGGAAGAAGAATTTGCTTTATTAACTGGAGCCGATCCCAAGGGCTTTCAATGGCAATTAGCCGCTTTACGCAATTTAAAAAATGCGGGCGTAAGCGCTCATCCAGCAGTAATGATCTCTTTTTCCAAGAGAGAAAATATCGATTTACTCTATTCGACCATCTGGAAAATTGATCCGCGAATGCATAGCGAGATTGAGCGGGAAGATGTAATCTTGTATCCTCACGTAATAGAAAAACTGCAGCGAGCTAACCTGAAATATTATAGCTGTCACTATCCGGAGAAAATAAACATTTCCTAAGTTTTAAATTTTTAATATGTTTGGCAAAATAGAGCAGGGGGTAAGCCATGGTAAACATAAAAAGGAAAAAGGGAGTTATTGGCATTCTCACCGGCGGGGGAGACGTTCCCGGTCTTAACCCGGCGATTAGAGCAGTCACCATCAGAGCTATCAGAGAAGGTTTTCGAGTAATCGGTATACGTAATGGGTGGAAGGGTTTAGTCTCTATTAAGCGGGAAAAGCGCTTAGGCGAGGATAACTGGTACCAAGTTTTGACCGAGGAAATAGTTAATAAAGTAGGTCGCACCGGGGGAACTTTTTTGCACACTTCTCGGACTCGCCCCAGCCATATTCCCAAAGAAGATGTTCCTGAGCACCTCATGGATAAATATAACCAAGAAATAAATGATTTAACTCCGGAAGTATTAAAAAATTTAGATTTCTTGGGGATTGATTACCTAATTCCCATTGGGGGAGATGATACCTTAAGTTATGCCGTAGAGTTGGCTAAAAAGGGCATAAAAATTATTGCTATTCCCAAAACCATGGACAACGACGTTCCCGGAACAGATTATTGTATCGGCTTCAGTACCTGCGTCACCAGGATAATCGAAATGACGCACAGCCTAAGGACCACAGCAGGATCCCACGAGCGCATCCTGGTCATAGAGGTTTTTGGACGTTACGCTGGCTTTACGGCTTTGCTGCCGACCATGGCTGGGGCAGCCAATCGCTGCGTTATTCCGGAATATAAATTTAATATTGAACGCTTAACGGAGCTTTTGGTGGCCGACCGCTTTACTAATCCCAGCCATTATTCGGTAGTTCTGGTTTCGGAGGGGGCCAGTTTTGAAGGCGGCGAAATGGTTTTTGAAAAAGAGGAGCAGGACATGTATGGGCATAAAAAGTTAGGGGGTATAGGAGATTTGGTATCAGACCAAATTAAAAAACTTTCGGCTAAGTTTAATCGGGGAAAAAGTATTAATGTGATTAATCAGCGTTTAGGGTATTTAGTGCGCTGCGGGAATCCTGATGCTATTGATTCAATTGTGCCTATGGCTTTTGGCAATTTAGCCTTAAACTTGATCTTGGAAAACTCCTATAACCGTATGGTTTCTTTGAGAAATGGCCGTTATGATAGCGTCCCTCTGGATATTGTAACCAGTTACAAGAAAGTGGTTGACGTTGATAAATATTACAATCGGGAGCGTCTGCGTCCTCACTACGAAAGCTTTGAACAGAAGCCTTTGTTTATCATGACGAGTGATTATTAATAAGGATACTCATATTCTTCTTTCCGTTGAGACTGCTGCGCAATGGAGAGAGGAGGATAGTGAAGGAATATAATTAGGACGCAGATAAACGCAGATTTTCAGGATACTGAAATTTTTCTTGACAGAAATTTTTAACTTATGCCAAAATTAGCTCGCTTTTTTAGCCGATTAAAAAAAGATTTTGGAAACTTAAAACCGATAAAAAGGGGGTGATAGAGGGGAAGGGAAGAAAAATTATCTGATTTAAATTTTTAAATTTTTAGAAATCAAGGAGGGAGGTAAAAATGATAAAAAAGTGCTTTTTAATTTTAGTCGCCGTTTCGCTAATATCTTTATTTACTTTTAGCTCGGCAGGAGCACAAGCAGTAAAATTAAGATTTCAAAGTACTTTTGTACCCGGGACATGGGACTATATGTGGGGAGAAAATTTTGTTAAAAGAATTAATGAGGTTTTGGCCGGAAAAGTGGAGATAAAATTGGAAGCCGCGGGAGCCGTAGTGCCAGCCTTTGAAATTCTGGATGCGGTAAACAAAGGTGTTTTAGATGGGGGAGTCGGTTGGTCGGGATATTGGACAGGGAAAAATTCTGCTTTTTCCCTTTATGCCAGTGCAACTGGTGGACCTTTTGGGATGAACGCCTGGGACCATGTAGCTTGGATGTTTGCTGGCGGCGGGAACGAACTATATCGAGAACTATTAGCCAAATTAAAATATAATGTTATTTGGTTCCCTATTTGGAGTGAGATGAACGAGCCTTTAGGTTGGTTTAAAAAACCCATCAAAGGAGTGGCCGACCTCAAAGGGTTAAAGATGCGGGCAGCCGGATTAGCGGCTGATGTTTTTAAGGAATTCGGTGTCTCCGTAGTAATCCTTCCTATGGGAGAAATTATGCCAGCCTTAGAAAGGGGCGTCATCGATGCCACAGAATTTAGCGATCCCCATAGTGATATGAAGTTGGGCTTCCAAGATATTTGCAAGTATTATTACCTGCCGGGAATTCACCAGCCCACAGGAGTGGGGGAAGTTTACATTAATAAAAAGACTTGGGATAAGCTACCCAAAGATGTCCAAAAAGTAATTGAACTGATAGCCAATGAAGCTATGATGCTTAATTGGTGCAAAGCATGGAAGATGAATATTGAAGCCTTAGAAGAACTGCAAACGAAACATGGCGTAAAGGTAATGGAGACGCCTAAGGAAGTATTAGTGGAATTCTTAAAAGCCTGGGATAAAGTTGCGGCCCGCGAGTCTGCCAAGAACCCGGACTTTGCCAAGGTCTATGAATCGCAACGCAAGTTTGCCTCGAAACATGTTCCTTATCAAAGGATCGTTAATCCTGATTACTCCATTGCTGCTGATTATTATTGGAAAAAGAAATAAAAAATCGGGGCCCTTTTAATTCGTTGCTAATCTTTTAGGATAGAGTTGGGGGAAAATATATTTCCTTTCCCCCACTCTAAAAATTTAAGAAATTGCCTCAGGGGATTAAGATAATTTTTAGGTGGGAGGGAATAATTTGCATAAAATAATAAAAATTATTGACCCTATAAGCATTTGGAGCGGAAAAATTTTAAGCTGGTTAGTTCTCCCATTAGTGGGTGCATTAGTCTGGGAAGTCTTTTCCCGCTACATGTTCAATGCCCCTACGGTGTGGGCTTATGATATTACTTACATGCTTTACGGAACTATTTTTATGGCCGGAGCTGCTTATACTCTTTATAAAGGGTCTCATATTAGGACGGACATTCTTTATCAAAAATGGACCCCGCGCAAAAAAGGAATTATTGATGCCATCATGTACCTATTCTTTTTCTTCCCAGGAATATTTTTTTTCTTCATATTGGGATGGGATTATGCCGCCCATTCTTGGGCGATCAAAGAGACATCTGATGCTAGTCCCTGGCGGCCTGCTATTTACCCCTTTAAGACGGTCATCCCGGTAAGTGCCCTTCTTCTCTTAATTCAAGGCGTATCTGAATTCCTTAAATCTATTTACAGTGCGCGTCATGGGAGGCCCTATGAGTCCTGAGATTCTTGGTATCCTTCTGTTAGCCGTGCTCTTAACCTCTATATTTTTAGGTTTTCCCATCTCTTTCACTTTAATCATTTGTGCTCTTGTTTTTGGCTATATTGGATTTGGGGATGTTGTTTTCTCTTTGATGGTCATGCAAACCATGGGGTTCATGAAAGAGGAGACCCTGGCGGCAGTTCCCTTGTTTATATTCATGGGGTATGTTTTGGAACGTACTGGACTGATGGAACGGCTGTTTAGGGGATTCCAAATGGTTATGGGGCCAGTAAGAGGGTCCCTATATTTGGCGGTATTAGTGGTGGCGACCATTTTCGCCATGGCCACTGGGATAATAGGAGCTCCGGTTGCGGTAATTGGTCTCATGGCTACGCCAATAATGATAAGGAGTAAATACGATGTGCGCCTTTCCGCGGGAGTTATCACGGCGGGAGGTTGCTTGGGCATTCTTATTCCTCCCAGTGTTATGCTGGTGGTGATGGGGCCAATTGCCAACGTCTCGGTAGTCAAACTGATGGCGGCAGCAGTAATACCAGGATTTATTCTGTCAGGAATATACATCATTTACACCATGATAAGATGTTACCTCGACCCCAAATTAGGTCCCCCACTACCCCCCGAGGAAAGGGCCGGATCGTTTTGGAAAGGAATGCGGGAATTAAGCGTGGGTATTTTGCCGCCGTTGGTGCTTATTATGGCCTGCTTAGGGAGCATTCTATTCGGATTGGCCACACCCACAGAAGGGGCGGCCATGGGCGCTTTGGGAGCATTAGTACTGGGGCTGGCGAACCGTAAATTGGATTGGCAGAAGATAAAGGAATCGACTCTTTCCACAGTTGAAGTCTCCAGTATGGTTCTATTTTTGGGAATGGCCGCCAACGTGTATGGAGCAGTTTTCTCTCGTTTAGGTACAGGCGATCTGATAATATCATCCTTGTTAGGTTTGCCTCTACCTCCCTTGGGCATAATCATCGTCATCATGGTCATCATCTTCCTCCTGGGTTGGCCTTTAGAATGGCCAGCCATCATATTTATATTTTTGCCCATGTTTATACCGGTGGTAGAGAAACTTGGTTACAACATATTATGGTTCTGCATCCTGGTGGCCGTAAATTTGCAAACAGCTTTCCTTTCGCCACCAGTAGCAGTGGCCGCTTACTATCTAAAAGGTGTGGCCCCAACTTATGATTTGTGGGATATTTATGCGGGAATGGTGCAATTTATGATTCTGCAAATTTTAGGCTTAGTAATAGTATTATTATTCCCGCAGACAGTTTTTTGGCTTCCCGCATTGCTATTCGGGAAGTGATAAAATACTTTTTGCTTTGTTCTGCGCTATTTTTCTAAGCGCATTTCTTAAGATAAAGAGGCAAGATTCGGCTTGAGTCTTGCCTCTTTCATTAAAGGGGCATAGATTGTGATCAAGAAGATGATTTTTCTGAAACAGAAACGAGGTATCCTTTTAACTTTTTTGGGGAGCATTTGTTTTTATCTCTCTTTTTCCACAAATATTTCGGCAAATGATTTATTTACAGAAAAGACTGAAGACACATTAATTTTTCAGGGTGATGACGGCGATAAAGATTCCCTAATTGAAGCAATTGATCACAGCCTTAATTATTTGGAATTAAAAATCTCCAGCCTAAAGGTCACAGCGCCCTTTCCCGAAAAGGATTTTCTTCTGCTTTCTTTCAAAAAATCTCAGAGATCCTTAAAACATTTTTACAAAATTATTAAAGAAGATTTGTCTCTCCAGTCATTTGCCCAAAAAATAAAGAAAAACTTTTTATTTCAGGAAGTAAGCAAAGAAAGAATCCTCTTAACAGGGTATTACGAACCAATATTTTCGGGAAGTTTAAAGAAGGAAGGAGAATTCCTATACCCCATTTATCGGCCGCCGGATGATTTAGCGGAGATAAATAAAGGTAATAATAAGGAGAAAACATTCGGGAGAATGGTCCAAGGACGTTTGGTTCCTTATTATTCGCGGGAAGAAATAGATCAAAAAGGAGTTTTACAAGGCAAGGGATATGAAATCTTTTGGCTCAAAGATCCGTGGGAAAGATTCATTCTGCATGTTCAAGGATCAGGGCGGATTAAACTGAATGATGGCCAGATTTATGCGGTAAAATATGTGGCCTCAAATGGACGCCCTTATCGTAGTATCGGGCAATATCTGGTAAAAAAAGGATTTATAGAAGAACAAGAGCTATCCCTAAGAAAGGTTAAAGAATTCTTCCAAAAAAACCCCCATTTGATGGAAGAGTTTTTTAATTTAAACGAGCGGTATATTTTTTTTCAAGCCTTTCCCTTAAGCAATCGACAATGGAAAGGACCAATGGGGGCGTTAGAGATACCTTTAGTGCCGGGGCGTTCTATAGCTACCGATCATTCTATCTATCCTCCAGGGGGGTTATGTTATCTCGTTTCCACTATGCCAGTCCTTGATAAATTAGGCGCGGTTATTGGGCGAAAAAAAATTAATAGGTTTGTTCTCAATCATGATAAGGGGGCAGCCATGAAAGGCCCCGCCCGCGTAGACCTTTTTATAGGTAGCGGAGAAAAGGCAGAACAAATTGCTGGGGAAATGAATGAAGCAGGCAGGATCTTTATTATCAAGGCCAAATAAAGAAAGACTAAAATGTTAACTATTTTAGATACAGATGTGCTCATCATCGGGGGCGGAGGAGCGGGCCTGCGGGCTGCTATTGCAGCAGCTCAACAAGGGAGCTCCGTGGTCATCCTGGACAAAGGACCTGTGGGCAGGTCCGGCACTACCCCTATGGCTATGGAAGCGTTTCAGGCGGTTGGCCATCCAGAAGACTCTGCGGAACAACATTTTAAAGATACCGTGAGGGGAGGCCTATACTTAGGAGATGAAAATTTAATTTGGGTTTTAGTGACGGAGGCGAAGAAAAGAGTTGCCGACCTGGAAAAATATGGGGTGCACTTTAAGAAAAAGGAAGATGGAAGCTTTGATCCCATGCAACATCCCGGCCAAACATTCCCCCGTACTCTATTTATCCAAGGGGGTGGGTATGGATTGTTGCAAGCGTTACAGAAGGAGGCTCATAAACATAATCAAATCCGCATAATCAGCGATGTTCTGGTTACTAATATAATCGCGGATAAAGAAGGATTTCCGGGAGGTGTTATTTTTTTAGACTTGCATGATGGCGAGTTTAAGGTGATAAAATGCCGCGCCGTAATTTTGGCCACTGGCGGTTATGAAGAGTTATGGGCGTTCACCGACGCCTCGGTTACGGCCTGCGGAGATGGTTTATTCCTGGCCTATGAGCTGGGGGCCGAACTTATCGATTTAGAAATGCTGCAATTTTATCCCACCATAGTCATCTATCCGCCGGAAGTGCGGGGAACACTTTTTCAGTATGAGTTGGTTATAAATCCTGATTTATTAGGAGGGCGTATTTTAAATGGCCGCGGGGAAACCTTCTTTTCTGGTATGCCTTTACGCAATGTTCTACTGCAGGCCATTTGGCAAGAGATACGGGCGGGAAGAGGTACGGAGCACGGTGGAGTTTATATAGATTTAACGGCCTCATCGTTGGGGCGCGGAGCTCTAACCGCAGCTCTCAATAAATGGCAACCTAATCAATTTCTTTACCTCAAGGATATGGGCATCGATCTTAGGGATACTCCTGTAGAAGTCGCTCCCCATGCCCATTATACTATGGGCGGAGTAGCCATTGACGAAAAAGCCCAAACGTCTGTTTTAGGATTATTTGCGGCCGGTGAGGTAGCGGGAAATTTACATGGGGCTAACCGGGTCTCAGGTAACGCTTTAACGGAAACCCAAGTCTTCGGAGCTATCGCGGGCGCGGCCGCCGCTGCTTTCGCTCAGCAAAGAGGAAATATTGACTTAGAAAAAGAGGCGATCGAAAGTAGGGAAAGAGAAATTTTCTGGTGGGGACAAATTTTTCAGGAAAAGAAAATTAGACCGAGAAAGATGCGCGAGCAACTTAAAGAAATTATGTGGAAACATTGTGGGATCGAAAGAAATGAAGCAGGATTAAAGAAAGGTCTGGCCGAAATTGCGCAATTAGAAAAGGAAATCGTTTCCTTAGGCCCTTTTAAAAATGATTACCAGCCGCGGCAATTTGGTGCCTATCCGCAGGAAACTCGCGAAGCTTTAGAATTGAGAATGATGCTTACTTTAAGTCGTTTAGTTCTCACTTCGGCCTTATTTAGGCAAGAGACCAGAGGACATCATATCCGTATTGATTATCCCTTGAATGCCGCGGAAATCAAGCACACCTTCATAAAAAAAGGGATGGAAGCTTGGGCTGGGGAAGTTAAAAGAAAGGGGGAAACAAATTGTCCAAGATAATTTCCCTCAAGATCAGACGGGAAGATTCTCTTTCCGCAAGCCCGCCGCGTTATGATACTTTCCGAATCCCCACAACCAGGCAGATGACCGTCTTAGAGGTTCTTAATGAAATTTATGATAAATTTGACCCCACCTTAGCTTTTCGGCATTACCGTTGTGGACGACGAATTTGCCGGTCCTGCGAGGTAAAACTCAATGGCCAGATTGTCCGGGGATGTGCCACTCTGTTATTTCCCGGCAAAGAATATCTGCTGGAACCAGCCCATCCAGAGGCTTTAATCAAAGACCTGGTCTTTGATTTTTCCAAAGTTCTCTCAGAATAAATCAATTTTTCAAGCCCCCTAACGCTCTCCCCAGGCATGAGGCCTTGGCATATTTAATATATGACTAACTTTGGGGAGGGAGTAGAGGCAGGCAGAGGCAGGCATTCATTCAAAATCATGAAGCGGGGAATCTCCAATCCATCAAGGATTGCCTCCCCAAAGGCTTGAAAATTCACTGCGTAGAACGCCAAGGGCGCAGAGAAAATTAAAAGAAAATTATCAAAAAATAATTGCCAAATTGAATGGCCATAGGTTATCTTCAAGGTTAGGTAATTAAAGAAGGAAAGATTAAAAAAAACCTAAGAGCCTTGGTTAAGGTAATGGGGATATGATGACTCGCGATGAAAAAATGATCGTGGCTTTAACCGGCTGCTCTCATGCTTTGAGCCATAGCTATTTATTAATTTTTCCAGCTGTGCTCCTCCTATTGCAAAAGGAATTTTCTATGGGGTATTTAGGATTAGGAGTTATCGGGAATGTGATGGTTTTTGCTTATGGCTTAGGTGCTCTTCCTGGAGGAATGATTTATAATCGCTTTGGTCCTCGAAAGCTTTATCTCTTCTGCTTCTTGGGATCAGCCTTAGTCTCTTTTTTGATAGCCCTTTCCACCAACTTTTTCCTTTTTACCGCGGGCTTAGCCTTATTAGGAGCCTTAGGCAGTGTATACCATCCTTTAGCTAATGCCTTGATTACTTCAAAAGTAAAAGAGTACAGTCGGGCCTTAGGAATTCATGGAGCAGCAGGAAATATAGGTTTGGCGGTAGCTCCTTTTCTGGCCGGCCTAATTGGGGCGCAATGGGGGTGGCGGACAGCTTATCTTTTATTTGCCATACCGGGAATAGCTTTAGCCATTTGGTCCCTTTTTATAAAAATGGAAGAAAATAAAGAAAAAGAAGTTTTGCCCAAAGAGCAGACCTTTCCTCCTCAGCAGAGTAGAGGATGGCCAATATTTTTCACTTATCCCTTAATCCTTTTGTATTTATTAAATATGCTCCATAGCTTTTCTTACCATGGGGCGTTGACTTTTTTGCCAGCTTATATGGCTAAATATACATCCTTTAGATTTTTTTCTTGGGACAGCGTAGCTTTGGGCGGTATGCTTTCTGGTTTAGCTTTGTTCGTGGGAGTATTTGGCCAATACATGGGCGGGATTTTGGGGCAAAGGAAGGATTCGAAGAGAAATTTTTTAATAATATGTATCCTCAGCCTACCCTTTGTGGCGGGCATGTCTTTTTTCCAAGACCTGACCCTTTTGCTGATGAGTTTAGGTTTCTTCTTTCTTAACTTCTCCCTACAGCCTATGACCAATGTGTTTTTAGCCCAATACACTACTACAGAAATGCGAGGAACTGCTTTCGGTATTTTCTTTTTTGCGGCCTTCGGCTTGGGCTCGTTTGCTTCCAGCTTTTCTGGTTATTTGGCTCAAAATTTCGGTCTGCCGGCAGTTTTTATAGGGCTAAGTTTAGTTACTTTCGTATTAATATTTTTTGCCGTTTTGTTGCTTCGCATAGGAAAAGATAAATGAAAAAGACAGGGGAAATTAAATTTGCCTAAATAAAAATAAAAAAGAGAGGGGAAAGATTATGATCACCGGTTTGGATCATATCCATTTAATCAGTGGCCAGGTAGAAGGAATGGTCAGCTACTTTGAGAAAGTATTTGATGGAAAAGTAGTTTCTCGAGGGGAATTCCGGGGATTTCCCATGGTGCGTATGGATGTTTATGGAGCTCCCATTTCAATTTTGGGTACTGAGCCAGAAGCTGGTCAACTCCAGCCGGGAAGAGGGAGCAAAGGTTTAGATCATTTTGGGTTTAAAGTAAAAAATCTGGAGGAAACTGTGCAGACCTTAAAAGCAAGAGGGGCCAAATTTTCCGTGGAACCTACGACCACGCCCTCGGGGATAAAAATTGCTTTTATCGAGGGCCCCGAAGGTATTCGCATAGAATTGGTGGAAAGAGATTAAAATCTGACCGTCGATCGCTTTTTGTCAAAGATATTTTTTATGGGGCAAACCTTTGTGACTGGCCGCTGCGGCAAGGGACAAGCCCTTGCGCTACAATTATTTCGCTATATTTTAAGAATTAAGTTGTAATTGGGCGTAAGGGCGTAACTAAAGAAACTTCGTCAAGAAGCAGCAAATTCCTTCTTTCTCAATTCCCCTCTTTTTTAAAGAGGGGGGAGGGAAGATTATTATTTTCTTGCTCACTTTAAAAAAGGAAAATAATAAAAGTTATTGAAGGTCAGCATTAAAATCTCTTGACTAAAAGAATCGCTTGAGTATATTTATTATCATTTGCGGAGGGCTAAAAGAAGGGAATAAATTTTTATGGAGAAAATGAAAGAAACTTTAATTAGGGAAGTTGAATCTTCGGCTGCCGACTTATGCAAAATTAGCGAGTTCCTTTTTCAAAACCCCGAGACCGCCTTCAAAGAATTTAAAGCCTGTGCTTATTTGAGTGATTTTTTAAAAGGGCAGGGCTTTGCCGTAGAGGTAGGCATAGGAGGGCTGGAAACAGCTTTTTTCGCTCGGCCTAAAATTAAGCAACAGGAAAGGCCCACAGTTGCTTTCTTGGCTGAATATGATGCTTTGCCTGGGGTGGGCCATGGCTGTGGACACAATCTCATAGCTGCCGCCAGTATAGGAGCAGCTCTGGCGCTAAGTCGCCATTTAAATGAAATTTCTGGATCGATAGCTGTAGTAGGAACGCCAGCAGAAGAGGGCGGGGGTGGCAAAATCCTCTTGGCTGAAGCGGGAGTCTTTTCGGATTTGGATATAGCCATGATGTGTCACCCCGGAAGGCTAAATCTTCCTGGGGAAGAAATGTTAGGACGAATAAAATTAAAGGCGGAATTTTTTGGGCGAGCAGCTCATGCTTCCGTCTCCCCAGATAAAGGAATTAGCGCCCTTGATGCTTTGGTCATGGCCTATAACAATATAAATGCTCTGCGGCAGACTTTACGTTCTGATGTGCGGATTCATGGAGTAATCACTAATGGAGGAGACGCACCTAACGTTATTCCTCCTTATACAGCGGGATTATTCTACATAAGGGCAGCTACGCGAGATTACCTGGAAGAGGTTTTTAAAAAAGTGCAGAACTGTTTTGCGGGAGCAGCATTGGCTACAGGGGCAGATTATAAAATAGAAATAATTCCGCCGTCTTTCGATCCTATAAAACGAAATCCACCCTTAGAGCAGACTGTAGCCCAAAACATGGAAATTCTAAATATTTCTATTGATCAAGATGATGGTCGGCGGGGTTCATCTGATATCGGCAATCTCAGTTTTTACTTGCCCGCAGTACACCTTTCTTTGGCTATCGTGGATCCAGAGACGCCGGGGCATTCTCCAATATTTGCCGAAGCTACGATGAGCGAAAGGGGAAGGAAAGCATTGCTCAATGCCGCCAAAATTTTAGCCATGAGCGCTTATGACTTTTTGGCTTCCCCAGAGCTTCAAGAAAGAGTAAAAAAGGCCTTTGGGGGCTAATAATAAGGGGAGGAGAGATTATGAAAAAAATGATTTTTTTCTGGATTAGTTTATTGGTTTTTATGATTTTGGCGATCAGTCAAGATGTTTTAGCTTCGGAGAAACCTTTAATTATTGGTTTTGAAGGTGATGCCGCTACTTTAGATCCCCATGCCCGCAATGAGACCACCACCACTACTATTCAGCGGCATGTTTATGAGCAGTTGATTAGTCTGGATGCCAACCTAAAAATTGTTCCTGATTTAGCGGAAAGTTGGCGATTGCTTGATGACAATACCTGGGAATTCAAGCTGCGCAAGGGGGTCAAGTTCCATAATGGCGAGCCTTTTAATGCGGCGGCGGCTAAATATTCTCTGGAAAGATGTAAAACCCATCCCAAGAGCCAGTATAAGTATATGGTCCCTGATTATAAAGAGATTAAGGTAGTTGACGACTATACTTTAAGATTTGTAACGAAAGCCCCGACTCCAGAGCTCTTAATCATGTTAGAATCTGTATCCATGGTTCCTCCAAAATATTTTTCGGAAACAGAATACGGAAAATTAGCCACTACCATGGTAGGAACTGGCCCTTATAAATTTGTGGAGTGGGTTAAAGACGATCATATTACCTTGGTTAGAAATGAAAATTGGCATCGCAGCCCCAAACCAGATTGGGAAAAAGTTATTATTAGGCCAATCCCGCAAGATGCTACGCGGGTAGCTGCTCTTTTAACTGGAGAAATTGATGCTTGTTGGGGGGTTTCCATACCTGATATTCCGCGAGTGGAAAAGAATAAAAATACTTATATAAGCAGGTGCCCAAGTCAAAGAGTGATTTATGTGATGTTCGACGTTTATAGCGAGAAAGGAGGACCAGCGCCTCAAGGTCAACCGGGTATTCCTGCGGGAAAGCCTAATCCTTTTAAGGATATTCGGGTGCGCAAGGCAATCGCTCACGCCATCAATGTAGATGAAATAATTAAGTATGTAATGGAAGGAAGCGCCTATCCGGCCTCCCAACTGGTTAGCTCTTATGCTACTGGATACAATCCTAATATTAAAAGGCCTAAATATGACCTGGATTTGGCCAAAAAATTGTTAGCCGAAGCAGGCTACCCAAATGGTTTTGAAGCGGTAATTGATACTCCTAATGACCGTTATGTAAACGATCAGCAAGTAACTGAGGCTATAGCTGCGCAATTGGCCAAAATAGGCCTAAAGTTGAAAGTGATTGCTACTCCCAAGGCAGTTTTCTTCCCCAAGGTAGACCGTTTCGAATCACCCTTCTTCTTGGCCGGGTGGGGAACGCTTTCCTGGCAAGGGACGATGAATGCTTTCTTCCGAGAAAGGAAGGGGTCTTATGGACGGACAAATCGGGGGCGCTTTGCTGATCCAGAGATCGAGAAAAAGATGGATTTAGCCAACAGCATCATGGATGAAGCCAAGAGGGAAAAGCTGCGCAACGAAATTTCTGAATATCTCTATTCAACTTACTATGTCATTCCCCTTTATTATCAAGAAAACGTTTTTGGGTTTTCGAAACGCATTAAAGATGGTAAGGCGAGGGTTGATGAACGACTCTTTGCCTTTGAATTGAAGAAAGCTAAATAAAAAATTCCATCCACCGTCTCCCCATTATTTCCTATTTGCCTATGGGGAGACGGTAAAATTAATTAGTCAATAATGGGGCTTTACCTTTTCCGCCGTCTCTATCAAGCAATAATAGTTTTTTTAGTAGTTAGCGGAATAGTATTTTCTATTCTGCACATTTCTGGTGATCCGCTGGCCTTGCTCATGCCCCCAGATGCTCCTCCCTCTGATGTGGAGGAGATGCGTAAAACTCTGGGCTTAGATAAACCTTTAATAATTCAATATGCCCTTTTTCTAAAGAATGCAGCTCAAGGAAATTTAGGAATTAGTTATCACCATGGTCAGCCGGCTTTGAAGCTTGTATTGGAACGTCTTCCGGCCTCCTTAGAATTAGTAGTCACCACTATTATTATTAGCTTAATTTTAGCTTTACCAATTGGAGTTTTGGCCGCTTCCCGTCGCGGAAGTATGATTGACCGGGTTAGTCTCCTGGGTTCGTTAATCGGCATCTCGGCCCCGCCTTTTTGGATCGGTATTGCTTTCATCTTCATCTTCTCGGTGGAGCTCCAGTGGCTACCTTCATCTGGAAGGGGCACTTGGGCCCATCTTGTATTACCGGCCACCTCTTTGGCTCTTTACCGCCTGGCGCTTTTTATTCGCTTGATCAGGGCAGGCATGCTCGATGTGATGACCATGGATTTTATTCGCACAGCTCGCTCTAAAGGAGTAAGCGAAAAGAAAGTGATTTATAAGCATGCGCTGAAGAATACTTTGATTCCCTTTGTCACCATAGCTGGCATGCAAATGGGCTCTCTTTTGGCCGGGGCCATTGTTACGGAGAAAGTTTTTGCTTGGCCAGGAATGGGCCGTCTCTTTCTGGAAGCCATAGGAGTAATGGATTTTCCAGTTATCATTGCTTGGGCTTTAGTTACGGCAACTATCTTTCTGACCTTAAATTTTATAGTAGACCTTATTTACGTTTATCTTGATCCGCGGATTCGGCACGAGAAATGAGTGTTTTACCTCGGACTATAACAACTGCTATTCCTAAAGAGCCATACAATCCGCCCCGGGCGCGATTTTGGTTTTTTGAGTATATTCCGGCGGAGCGTCAGCTTCTCCATTCTTTTTTGACCAATAAATTAGTGCTCATAGCCTTGGCCATGCTTATAGGCTTAGTTTTTATCGCTATTTTTGCCCCTTGGATTGCTCCTGTAGATCCGCTTGAGCAAATTTTGAGAGCGCGACTTAAGCCCCCCATTTGGGATGAACGGGGGTTAAGTCCCTTTTATTTGGGAACGGATAGGTTAGGTAGGGATGTCCTTTCAAATATCATTTTTGGTCTACGCATTTCCCTGCTGGTGGGATTTTTTAGCGTGGGCATCTCTATGGTCATCGGCATAATTTTAGGTTTGATCGCCGGATATGCCCGGGGCTTTTGGGAATCGTTTATTATGCGAGCCGTGGATGTGCAGCTTTCCCTTCCCCTTATTATGGTCGCTTTATGCTTTATGGTCATTTTTGGTCAAGGATTGTGGAAAATGATCATAGTTTTGGCCATTACCGGGTGGGCGGAGTATGCCAGGACTGTGCGGGGCACTGTTCTATCCATTCGAGAGAAAGAATATGTAGAAGCAGCCCATGCTTTAGGCTTTGGCCCCTGGACGATAATGGTTAAGTATTTGCTAATCAATGCCATTACTCCCGTTTTGGTTTTATCAGCAGTACAGATACCCCGGGTAATTATGTTGGAAGCTACCCTCAGTTTTTTAGGCTTGGGGGTTCCAGTGAATACGCCATCTATAGGGTTGGCTATTGCCCGCGGTTATCAGGTCCTTTTCTCCGGAAGTTGGTGGGCTTCCATTTTCCCCGGCTTAGCTTTAATGCTCTTAGTGGCCTGCATTAATATCATTGCGGATTGGCTCCGCGATGCCCTCGAGCCCAGATCTCGGGAGCAAGTCTAAGATGGCCCGCCTCTTAACTGTTCATGATTTAAAAATTTACTTCCATATTCTGGCCGGCACCGTGCGGGCAGTTGATGGGGTTAGTTTTCATATTAATGAAGGAGAGACTTTAGGGGTAGTGGGCGAGTCAGGATGTGGCAAAAGTGTGACCGCCTTGGCGCTGTTGCAATTAATCCCCATGCCTCCGGGAGAATTGGTAAGTGGCCGGGCAGAATTTGCTGGGCAGGACTTGTTAAAGTTAGATAACGAACAGATTAGGAAGATCAGAGGCAATCGGATATCGATGATTTTCCAGGAACCCATGACTTCGCTAAACCCAGTCTTTACTATTGGCAATCAGATCAAAGAAGCTATTCAACTTCATCAGGGGCTAAATACCAAAGAAGCTGAAGAAAAAGCTGTAGAGATGTTGGAGTTAGTAGGTATTCCCGACCCCCGCCGCCGGATTAAAGAATATCCGCATCAGCTCAGCGGGGGCATGCGCCAAAGGGTGATGATTGCCATGGCTTTGAGCTGTAATCCAGCCCTGTTAATCGCGGATGAGCCGACGACGGCCTTGGACGTTACCGTGCAGGCTCAAATTTTAGAGTTGATGTTAGAATTACAAAGAAAGATTAATATGAGCATCATGATGATCACCCATAATTTAGGCGTCATCGCCGAAATGGCCGATCGGGTCATCGTGATGTACTGCGGGAAGATAGTGGAAGAAGCTGACGTGCGCTCTTTATTCCATAATCCCCTCCATCCCTATACGCGCCAGTTGTTAGCTTCTGTTCCCCATTTAGGTGAAAACCAAACCCGCCTCCAAGAAATTCCGGGGGTAGTACCCAGCCTCTACAACTTGCCTCCAGGATGTGATTTTCATCCCCGCTGCGCCGCGGCCCAAGAATTTTGCTCTGTGGAGGAACCAAGGCTAATCGAAGCAGTTCCTGGCCATTTGGTTGCTTGCCACAGAGTGGAGAGGGGATGAGGATGCAAAATACTCCCCTTCTAAAAGTGGAAGATTTAAAGAAACATTTTCTTTTGAAGAAAACTTCTCTTTTTGCTCCCCAAGAAAAAGTATTGGCCGTCGATGGGGTAAGTTTCGAATTACAAAAGGGAGAAACCTTAGGATTAGTGGGCGAGTCGGGATGCGGCAAGTCTACTTTAGGGCGAACGATTTTGCATCTTATTGAGCCCACCTCGGGGAAAATTTTTTTTGAAGGAAGGGACATTACCAAACTTAAACCAAGCGAACTAAAAAGACTTCGCCCCCAGATGCAGATAATATTCCAGGATCCTTATTCCTCTTTAAATCCGCGGTTGACCATCGAAAATATTGTCGGCGATGCGCTTAAGACGCATGGTTTAGCTCAAGGAAGTGAAGTTGCCGATCGCGTGGCTCTCATTCTGGAAAAAGTGGGCATCCACCGCGAGAAGATGAGGTGCTTTCCTCATGAATTTTCCGGGGGGCAACGCCAGCGCATCGGTATTGCCCGCGCCTTAATTCTCAATCCTAAGCTAATAATTTGTGATGAGCCAGTTAGTGCTCTCGATGTTTCCATTCAAGCCCAAGTGATAAACCTGCTCAGCGATTTGAAGCAAGAATTTCAGCTCTCTTATATAATGATTGCCCACGACCTAAGCGTCGTTAATCATGTAAGCAATCGCATCGCGGTCATGTATCTGGGGAAAATAATAGAACTCGCTTCTAACAAAGAGCTGCTCGCTAACCCACTCCATCCTTATACGCAGGCGCTCATGTCGGCCGTTCCTATTTTAGACCCGGACAAAAAGAAAAAAAGGATAATCCTCAAAGGAGACGTACCCAGCCCGGTTAATCCCCCTTCGGGATGTCGTTTCCATCCCCGCTGTCCCAAGGGGCAGGAGATCTGTGCTCGAGTTGAACCCCGGTGGGCGCAAGTGGCGGACAACCATTTTGTGATGTGCCACCTTTATGCTCCATGCCAGCCGCGCTAAAGATAATCTTTTAAAAACGTAATCCCTCACTGAAGGGTGGGTTAGATATAAAAACAATTATTTCTTGTCATTTCGTAGGGCCAGCTTTTATGGCTGGCCAATTTCGCTAATGGTTTGCCTCACAAATCTAATCTATTGTCCATCTCGAAATT
>Ga0315298_1003062_pt1 | contig 27108 bp, 23 predicted proteins | sample WHS_1_MG_FD_203077 | JGI IMG/M metagenome (GOLD analysis project Ga0315298, IMG submission 203077) | Extremophilic microbial mat communities from Washburn Hot Springs, YNP, Wyoming, USA - WHS_1_MG | ecosystem: Environmental > Aquatic > Thermal springs > Hot (42-90C) | place: USA: Wyoming... | reverse complement strand
CCTGAAATCAGGATTGGCGAAAAGATTGTCAATCTCATCTTCTTTAAGCATTGAAATTGTAATTTTCGCCGGGTCTGCGGAAATCTCGTAAGATGCCGCATTAACCTGGAATGTTTCAATCGCGCGTTTGACAATTTCAGAGAAGAGCCCGAAATCTGATTTTGCAACTGCTTTTATTGCCTCTATCCAACTGGTCCCGGATGTCTTTATATGAAATCCTGAACCGACTATTTTTCTGAATGAAGGATAGATGGCAAACTTATCACTGCCTGAATGAAGAGAAATCTTGTAATCCTTAAAATAATCGCGTATAAGAACATGTGCCTCAAGCGCAGTTTCAAAGCCATTGATATTACCAACATAATCAATACCCTTCTCAAACCTGCCAGGAAAACGCAGGGCGATGCTGCTATATTTTATTCCCCTGTTTCTCAGGTGTTCAGCAATAAAAATGTGTGCAAGCGGCGTGGTGGGTATTTGTGTCTCATCCACCGAGACCTCAAAATCAAAAAAATTAATTTTTGTTTTGAGAAACTGCCAGCACTGTTCTACAAACTTTATGGCCGCGGCATAGGTTAGAACCAGTTCAACAGTTGGGCCTTCAGAGAAGGTGTAGCGCGCGCGACCGATATTGTAGGTCTTATTCAAAAACGGAAGTCCATATTCTGCCCAGTATTCATCAAGCGCCTTCTTTCGTCTGTCTTCATCCATCATGGAGGTCTTTTCTATTTTGTCTGAAGGGTCTATCGTGAAATAGGAGTAACCGGCATCAGCAGCAGCACCCAGCGCCTGCAGGTCCTTTATATGGTCCGCATCTGCACCGAAATTGCCGCGGTACCCTTCTTTGAAGCAACCCAGCACAGCATCGTTGAGAACATCTAAAAACGACCTGCCAGTCCGCTCAAGTTCCCTTGCTGATTGCTGGGCAAAAATTGGAAAAAAATCATGACCTTTCAGCGCCTGTATATGCCCCGCTGTGGCGCAGCCAATCCGATCCCCGAAGCCAAAGGAATTTCTCATTCCGCATAGAGTGGGATTCAGCCATTTGAATGTCTGGCGCAGCCCGTCGATTATTTCCTTGTTAATCTGGAGAAGAGAATAATTTTCTCTGCCGAGCGCCAGCCGGATTTCAGAACCGTTTTGCACAAGGAAATAACGTATCCCACCGGCTGTGTGTACCGAGTGTTCTTTTACTATCCAATCAGGAAACTGTCTGGCAAAAGCGTCGTTCATAAATATCCCGTGTTAGCCAAGAGCATCTATATCAGGGACCGTCCCGTCTGCAAGCCGGTAAAGGACCTCTCCTGCGTCATGCACAACCAGTACTCCTTCTGATTCGCGACCTTCATACTGTTTTATGTCGATTGTGCGCCAGTCCATAAACCGCAGGTTAATCCGTTCACAAATTTCTTCAGGGATGCCGGTGGCCAGTACAACATTAACCCGCGGCTTCTCAACGCCGTTTTTAAATGTGCCGATGCCCTTGACATGGGTTGAATGCGCGAGAATCCCGCCAGGCACGTCCGCAAATTTTTCCATCTGTGCAAGAAAATAGTCCCGGGTATGGTACCCAATTTTTTCAAGTTGTGCGCCGTGCGTATATGAGACCTCCCTGACATGCGGCGCATAAATGATAAGTGTGCCACCATTTTCAACAACCGGCTCAAGTTTATACATGCATTTGCCTGCTGTCCATATATCCTCATACATTGAGGGCGCTATTGAAATGACAGTGTGATAACTGCGCCCGGTGTATTTAATATTCAAAACAGCGGATAAATCTGCAGCCGCGCTCCATGCATCAATTGAACCAGCAAATATGCCATGCATCTTTTTTTCCTTAACCACATAGCAGATAAGGCAAACAGGCATGTTTAGAAATTCTGCAGCCCGGTTGATAAGCGCCCGTACAGGGGTATCTTTCTCCCCGTTGATTTTCGGATTCGTAATCAAGGCGCCGAGCCAGTGGAACCTGTGAAGAAAATGGGGGCCAGAGATTCCCGGGAAAAGATATTTATATCCCCCGGAGAATCCAACAACCTCGTGAGGAAAGACAGGGCCGGCAAGAACAATTGCGTCATAGTCATTCACCTTCCTGTTGATGGTAACAGGAATTTTTTCATTCAGGAGCCCGCCTGATATTTTAGCGACTTCATCTGCTGTGAGCGTGCCGATGTGCATTAACTGTTTTTCGTCGTCCCATGCGTGCTGAAAAAAATTAATCCCTGCGAAACGATTTTTCAGTTCTTCACGCGGTATGCCGAGAAAACCGAGCAGCGCATCCTGTGGCATCTGTGGATGCGTCCCGAGTGCGACAAGGAAGTCAAGTTTTTTTACTTTGTGGCTGAGCTCGCCGGCGATTGTGCGGACAATCCTTCCGGTTGGTCCTGACCTTGTGGTATCAGGAATTACAACAAGAACCTTTTTGTTATCAAGGGTAAATGTGTTCAGAGAATCCTGGATGGACAAATCAATCTGTTCATCCGTAAAAGGTGCCTGTCTGTTTTCCTTCGCATACATACACAGTCCTTTGTAGACGCAATCAGAGAATTAACAGACGGCCATCAGGGTTTAATTGTTTGTAAAGTGATTTCCTTATTTCCTGTTTTTCGCGATATGCCTCTATGTGGTTATATCCCGGCATTTCCCACGGCGGGGCAGTAAGCAGCGTCCTGGCAAACTCATCAAGTAGTTGTGGTTCAAGCCCCCGGGCGTATGTGCCATTCAAAAACGATTCAAACCTTTCAGGGAGCATTTTCCACGCTTCATTCTCTTTTCCCGGAGGGATTGGATAAAAAAGTCCATTATTCTTCTTAACGGCCTTCAGGTCCCCGTCTCCATCACCGAGCATCAGGACACACGTATCCTTATATCCGGCAGATTTCTTTACCAGTTCAATATGGTGCGCTTTACTTCCCATTTCCTGCCCTGCTATGATGGTGATGTATTGGGCGAGATTCTGCGCCTCCCAGTAATTGACAAGGTCCTCATACGGCGTCTGGGAAACAACAAGAAGGTCTGCGTGTTCAGCCATCATCTGGAGCGCCTTATGCACCCCTTGAAAAGGCGGTATTTTTACATTGACAAACGGGAAGGTTCTGTTGACTGCCTCACTCCATCCGAGAAGTTTGTATATCTGAAGGTCAAGCGGCCGGGTTGCGAGAAATTGCTCCAAACTTGGATTTCCAAGCCCGAGTTTCTTTTCAGCGCACCAGTTGATATAATCGTCCACCAACTGCTGGTCAGGGATAGTTACAGCCCTTTCCCTGGCTGCTTTTTTTGCATCTTCTCGCGTGTGGAGCGCTTTAAGTGTCAGGGAAACCGCGATAAATCTATTGCAGCCCCTGTGCACCGAGAACAAATTGTAGTACTCTGCGACCTCGCGAAAATATGATTCTATATCCCACAACGAATAGAATTCCATATACTGTGGATGGAAAATCAGCATCTGCTTGCCGTTCATGTTGTCTGTCACGCAGCCATCAGTGTCTATGGCCACGAGAAAGTCCTTTGACCTGCGGAATTTCTTCAACTGGCATTCAGGGTCTTCTTTCAACTGCTGTAAGGTTATTTTCTCAAGAGCCATTCCAATCTCCGTTGTTAACGCCGTTCGCCAAAAGGTATGTATGCAGGGCAAACCTTTTCTGCGTAAATTTCTTTGAATCTTGCCATTTTTGGCAGTCGTGGTCCTATAAGGGGCATAGCCCATTTTACGAACCCGTCTGTCACATCTATCCTGTCAGAACTTATCCAGGCGTCAGGCACTTTTCTTTCAGCATTTGCGACAACACTGAGCGGGACTTTGTCAAACCTGATTTTATACTGTTGCCCGGGTTCTCTGATTATGGTGGACATAAAACCGCTTTCTCCTGTAAGCGCGATGCGTGCGGCATTTGCGCCCACCTGATATGCCTCTTCAAGGTCAACTGATGAAACTGTGGCAAATTCCCTGCGCTGGCGTGTTCCAGGGTGTTCGCATCTTGCAATGCCTGGAACCTTCAGACGGCTCTGTGCCCTTCCCTGGGAATCCTTCCGGTCAAGGCCGTTCAGATAATTAGTGAGGAGTTGCTCCACTGCCTTTCCTGAAGCACTGAACTGTTCATGACCGAAACTGTCGCGCAATATGTCCAGGTCCCCCAGATTAACGCCTTCGCTGATGACGACAATGCATCTTTTGTGTCGGGCAAGGACTTCATTGATTCTATCAGTGATATAGGCAAGGTTATCCTGCGCAGGCGTCCTGTTGAATGCCTCTGGAAGGATAATCAAAAGCGGCATTTTTCTTGCCGGGTCTGCAAGGCGCGCCGAAGCGGCAATGAACCCGATTTTCCGCCCCATAACACCTATCACAAGCACAGGGTCGCTTGTCCAGCTCGCTTTATTTTCCTCGTTTGCCTCAATCACATTGATTGCAGTGGACCGCGCCACGCTTCCGTAACCCGGGTCATGGTCGCAGACAGCAAAGGTTCCATCTGCCTGGAGTGGGCCACCAACATCATTGTCAATCGTTTTTGCAATTCCTGTACAAATAATATTAAACCCTTCCTGCTTTGCCTTCTTGCTCACCTTATCAGCCGTATCCATTGAATCATTCCCGCCGCAGTAAAAGAAATAACCTACATCGTGCGCATTAAAAACCTCTATTATGCGGTTGGTGTCCTCTTCACTCTTGATTTTATATCTGCAACTTCCAAACACGCCGGCAGACGGTGTTCTGGTAAGTTTCTTTATCTGCGCGGGCGACTGGCTGGACATGTCAAGAAGTTCTTCCTTCAATACGCCAAGAATGCCCATCCTCGCTCCGTAAATTTTTCCAACAGCGCCAGATGCCGTCAATGTCTCAATGCACCCGCGGATACTGTTGTTTATAACAGTCGTGGGACCGCCGGATTGCGCTATAACAACATTCTTAGCCATATCCCCTCCATTGAAAAAATCTGATAATTCATGTTACCTGCCGCAAGGTTAGCAGGTTGTCTATTTCGTAATCTCTGTCTCAGGCCTGCCTGCCACCAGCCATTGAGTGTGAAACTCCCTTGCTTTTCCTTCAGGTGACTGCAGAATCTCGGGTTTTTTCTTCCCGCCAATCTTAAAGTACCCATGGGCGCCGAAATAATCGCGCTGAAGCGCCGCAACCTGGGCAGATACCATGATTCTTGAAGTGAGTTGGAGAATGTAGTCATATGAAACATCCATTGCAAGCGCTGGCACCCCTGCCCTATGCGCGACTTCAATGAAGCTCGCAAGCGTGTCAATGTTCTTTACAACAAACCTGGAGAATTTTGGAGCCGCGAGAAGATTTGGAAGGTCTGGATTTGTTTCATAGGCATCTGTAATCTCATCAAGAAACTGGGCCCTGATGATGCACCCTGCCCTCCAGATCTTTGCAATTCTTCCTAAATTCAACTGGAAGTTATACGCCTTTGACGCTGCTTCAAGCAGCGCCATGCCCTGTGCATAGGATGAGATTTTTGAAATGTATAGCGCATCATGCGCAAGTTTAATCAGTTCCTTTTTGCTTTTTGCCTTGAATTCAAATGATATGGGTACTGCCTTTGACATTGCAAGGCGCAGCCCTTTATCCTGGGACATCTCGCGCGAAAAAACTGCTGCAGCAATCGTCGGAATTGGAACAAGCAGTTCAAGGGCGCTCTGGACTGTCCATGTTCCTGTTCCTTTCATTCGTGTGATATCAGCAACGCGGTCAACAAGGTACTCATCCGATCCCTGGTGCGGCTGTTTCATGCTGTCTGCGGTGATTTCTATCAGGTACGAGCGCAGGACATCTTTTTCGCTGTTCCATTCTGCCATAATATCGGCAATTTCGCTGGCCTCCATCCCGATGTTCTTGAAAAACCAAACGCACTCTCCTATCAGTTCCATATCGCCATACTCAATGCCGTTATGGACCATCTTAACAAAATGGCCTGCTCCATGGGGGCCGATGTAGTCAACGCATGGCTCACCGTCGTACGCCTTTGCAGAAATGGAACGGAAGATCTTCTCAACGAGGTTGTATGCATCGCGTTGCCCACCCGGCATCATGGCAGGACCTTTGAGCGCTCCTTCTTCTCCCCCTGAAACGCCTGTGCCAATGAATAAAATGCCCTTATCTGCAAGCATGGTATTGCGCCGCATCGTGTCCTTGAAAAACGAATTTCCGCCATCTATGATCAGGTCTCCTGGGGCAAGCAAAGGGACTAACTGGCTGATGAAATTATCAACCGGCTCCCCTTCCTTAACCATAAGCATGATCTTCCTCGGAGATTCAAGCGCCGCAACAAGGTCTTTCAAGTCATAAGTCGCTATAATTTTTTTGTTTCTTGCAGGTCCTTCAACGAATGCGCGGGTCTTTTCCGCTGTGCGATTAAAAACTGCAACAGTATATCCCTTGCTCTCAATATTAAGCGCAAGGCTTCTTCCCATAACCTCCAGTCCAATCAATCCGATATTCGCTTTACTCACAGTTCACCCCCATATTGTGAAGATACTTTTCCTCCATAATTTTGATTTCGCACCTTCCATCTTTGAACTACACGCCTGCAAAAGCGTTGAACCCGCCGTCAATGGGCACCACAACGCCGGTGACAAAATTTGACGCATCAGAAGCAAGCCATACGGATGCCCCTATGAGTTCATCAGGATTGCCAAACCTTTCCATCGGCGTGTGAGAAATAATTGTCTGTCCGCGCTGGGTAAGGTTTCCATTGCTGTCGGTCAGGAGAAACCTGTTCTGCTCGGTGAGAAAAAATCCAGGAGCAATAGCGTTTACCCTCAGTTTCCTGTTATATTCCTGCGCAAAATGAACAGCAAGCCACATCGTGAAGTTGCTTACTGCTGCTTTCGCCGCAGAATAACCCGGAATTCTCGTCAGGGGCCTGAAAGCGTTCATTGACGAGATATTGATGATGGAGCCGCCGTTTTCGTTTTTCACCATGCTCCTGCCGAATACCTGGCATGGCAATATGGCGCCGCCAAAAAGGTTAAGCAGGATAACCTTTTCAAGGGCAGAAAACGGCAAATCAAAAAACGCAAGTTCCTGTGAGGTTGTTGCCTCCCTGACATTTCCGCCTGCACAATTAACGAGAATGTCAATCCGCCCCATGTCAGCAAGTATCTTATCGCTTGCGGCAACAATGGCATCTTTTTCAAGAACATTAATTGGGTAACCGCGGGCGTCAAGTCCTTCATTTCTTAACGCAGCGGCCGCTTCATCAAAATTCTTAATATCAGCAATTGCCACGCGAGAACCGGCCTGCGCAAGACCTCGCGCAATCGCCAGTCCAAGAACGCCTGCCCCTCCGGTTATAATCGCATTTTTCCCTGCGAGCGAAAACATTTCAATTCCTTTTTTCATGCTGCCTCCAATAACTTTTACGATAGTTTTTCCTATTCGTATGCGAGATAATCCGGGTGCGTATATCTCTGGAAAGGCCTTTTACTCCCGGCAAGCGCCCAGAAATAATACAACCTATGGCCTGGAGCAACCGCCACAGGATGATATCCCTGTGTTATGGTGACAACATCGTTGCCGGTAACAGGGAACGCAACATCTTTATTTTCATCAAATATCCGAATCATCCCAAAGCCGGTCTTTTCCGGTTCAACCTTAAAAAAGTAGAGTTCTTCGTGCATGCTTTCAGAAGGCATTCTATCCTTATCGTGCTTGTGCGGAGGAAAGCACGACCAGTGTCCGATATCATGGACGGTCTCACCTGCAACAAGGGTGCATGCAGGAAAATCTTCAGGAACAATGTTCCTGATCGTACGGCAGTAATTTGATTTGCCCGCCCTCTGAACCTTCACTGTTTTTGGGTTGATAAGTACTGGACTGAATCTACTGCTGGCAGGCGCTGAAACTGCAGCGACCTCTGTGCCGGGCGCGCAGGAAATCCGATATTCTGTCTGTGGCGGCAGATACACTGCCACAGGCAATTGGGCAAATACTCCTTCATTCCTTTCACCTGAGTATCTATTGGCTCCGATGCTGATTTCCATTTTTCCCTTAATCAGGACAAAGAGCCATTCTTCGGCGTCTGTTGCATCTTCAGAAGAAAGTGCTGTCTCTGTTTTTAGATAACTGAATGACAGGTACGAAAGGTCTGAATTCTCCGGGCAGATAATCTTTCTCTGGAACCCGTCCTTTTGCAAAATCTGAAATCTACTGGACATTGCCCTGCTCCTTCAAGGTTGCCTGTCTTGCAAAATTTTCCATCCTCTCATCCCCGAGATGAACAAAATAAGGATAACGAGGAAATTTCAACAAAGGTTACCTGCTGCAAACTGAAATTTCTGTTGCCTGGTTTGGAATAGATTATAACTTTTTTTCTCAAAAAATCAATTTGCGGATTATGATATTTTCAAGCCCGAAAATTTCGTCAAGGGTTCTGGTTTTCACGCAATTGATTTCTATTTCAACCTCAATTATGCTGCCCTCATCCCGGACGACCCTCCATCCTTCCGGAAGTGTTTCAGGTATCGGGTGAGTTTTCCTTATCCGGTATGCTGCTTTCACGGGCAAACCCGCGGGCCTGCCTTCTTCCATATACCTGCAATCAGATATCAGCATTCCTTCAGGAAGGAAACTATTGACATTATTTTTTACGATTTCCAGGTCCACTTTTTCCAAAAGAACAAGTTCCATCAATTCATTTTCCCCGGGTATGCCCACGCCGGGAGACGGGCCGAAACTAATCAGCGGCCTCGGGCTAAATCCCTTTGAAAATGCCATAGGCAGTCCTGCTCTGCGCAGGGCGCGCTCAAAGACCTTTTGCAGGTAGTTGGCCGAAATGAATTTTCCAGGTCCTTCCCTCCTGTAGAAAATCCGCACCCTGTACCTATTTTCGCCCATTTTCTAATTTCTTCAGGTAAATCTCTTCTATGTTATGAAACAGCCCGCCATAAACCGATGGCTTCAGATTCCCGAATTTATCTTTTACAGCGTACAGAACAGCGGGAGTTGTCGTGAATATCACAGGCAGGTTATCGCAGACAATTTCCTGCCAGCGGTCATACAATTTTTTCCTTTTTACAGGGTCAAGTTCGCGTGCTCCTTCGTCAAATATGCGGTCAACTTCAGTTTCCCAGTCATATATGGAGCGCCTGGAGCCAGAGTTCCATAAATGCAGTTGCCCGGTTGTAGACCATACATTCTTGCCGGAATGCGGGTCCACGCCACCTGTGAGTCCAATCATTACGGATTCCCAGTCACCGGTAACATTCAACCGGGTCACAAGGGAATTAAATTCTACAGGAAGAAAGTTCACTCTTATCCCAAGTTTTTCAAGGTCGTTCCTGATGAAGTTGCATTCCTGAATGCGTTCAGAATTGTTGCTGTTTGTGATGAGCGAGAATGAAACGATATTGCCGTTTGAATCGCGGAGGAAACCGTCGCTGCCTATCTTAAATCCTGCCTTTGCGAGATATTGCTTTGCTTTTTCTATATCGTATGGATATCTTGGAATGGCAGGGTTATAAAAATTCTTCACGGATTCGCTCACAGGACCATAGAGCGGGTAACCAAGTCCTGCAAAAATGTTGCGCACAATGGCCTGCCTGTCAATTGCACACGACACAGCCCTTCTAAACCAGACATTCCTGAACCACTGTTTTTGAGCACCTGGAATTTTCGCATCAAGATTCTGATTGAAAACAATGAATTCTGACCCGAGGGATGGGCCAGCATTGAAGAATATCACGCCTGAGGGAGCGGCTTTGCGCAGAACAAGATAGTCCTGTGCGCGCAATGAAATGGCGTCAATTTCGCCCTTGCGGAATTTTAGCAGGGCGAGATTCTGGTCAGGAGTGATAAGATACACTATCCGGTCAAGATAAGGAAGACGATTTCCTGCTGCATCCTTCTTCCAGTAGCGCGGGTTTCGCTTCAATATAAGGTATTCTCCAGGACGAAAGTCCTCAAGCATAAATGCGCCGGTTCCAACAATGTCAGCGGGTTTTGAATCAAGTCCCATTGAGAAGTTAAATGTGTGATTTTCAACAAAACCGGAATATACATGTTCTGGAAGGATTTCCTGTCCGCAGAGCATCAGAAAAGGAGCAAACCTGTCCGGCAGCGTAAAGCGCACTGTGTATCTATCCAGGGCTTTGACCTTCAATTTCTTCCCGCCAATCAGAAACACATCCCTGCTGCTGGTGGGGATTTCATCGTTGAAAATGAGTTTTTCAAAGGTGAAAACAACATCATTGGCGGTAAATGGCACACCATCATTCCAGACAACATCCCTGCGCAGATGAAATGTCCATACAGTTCCAGTGGAATCGTGCTCCCACCTTGTGGCGAGATTGGGCTTTACCTGAAGGGTAAATGCGTCAAGCGTAGTCAGGCCTTCAAATATGTAACCTGTGATTGCGGTTGTGCTTGCTTCCTTTGCGACGATTGGATTAAAGGACTTCGGCGGTGAGCCGGCAGACATTACAAGCGTCCCGCCATATTTTCCTATATCCGCATATGCCGCAGCAGCCGTAAGTACCAGAACAAGGAAGCAGCGTAAACCAGCATTACCGCTGACTCGGGACAGCATCTGGAGCAGTCCGGGTTGCCGGTGCCTGCGGCGCTGGCTGCGCCGGCGTCTGGGGTAAGGCAGGCGATTCATTTTGTCCCTGGGGAACCGGCTGAACAGGAGCGGCCTTCTGGAGTTCCTTCTGTATTACAGAAGAACCTTTCTGCTTGAACGAAAGAGTTGTAAGAAGCACGCAACTGATAATAAACAGCGTGGCAAGGATAGTTGTAATTCTGTTCATAACCGCAGGTGTCTCTGCGCCAAAGACAGTTTCCATTCCTCCACCGCCAAATACATTTGCCATTGAAGAACCCTTGCCGCTCTGCAATAGCACCGCTCCAATGAGCAGCAAGGAAATTATAAGATGGACGACGAGAAGTATTGTAAACATAACGATTCCTCTAAGGTAATGCGAATCCCGCAATTTTTGCAAAGGAATCCGCCTTCAAACTTGCGCCCCCAACCAGTGCCCCGTCAATATCAGGACATGCCATAAGCGCATCAATATTTTCAGGATTCACGCTTCCACCGTAAAGAATTTTAACCTGTTCTGCGGTTGGTGCGCCGAACCTGTCTGAAACCAATTTCCGGATAAAAGCGTGCGCTTCCTGCGCCTGCTGCGGTGTGGCAACTTTTCCTGTGCCTATTGCCCAGACCGGCTCATAAGCGATTATGATACTGGGGACATTTTCTGAATTGAAACCGCAAAGCCCTTCTTCAAGTTGCTGTTTTAGAACCTGGAATGTGGCTCCTCTGTCCCGCTCTGTCCCGGTCTCTCCAATGCACATCACAGCAGTCATTTGTTCTTCAAGGACAGCGCGAACCTTTGCGCATACCTGTTTATTTGATTCGCCAAACAGCCGACGTCTTTCAGAATGGCCGCAGATTACATGGGTGACGCCTGCGTCCTTAAGCATCACAGGAGATACCTCGCCCGTGAATGCGCCTTCTAAAGCAGGATAAACATTTTGAGCGCCCAGCATGATGTGTGTTCCTCTGATTACCTTTGACACCGAAGGAATAGAGACAAAAGGCGGGCATACAAGAATCTCTCTGTCAGTATATGCCGGGATGCTCTCTGTCAGCAATTCGGCAAATGCAGACGCTTCTGATGGCGTCTTGTACATCTTCCAGTTACCAGCGATAAGTGGCTTTCTTTTTGGGTTCATTCTATTTTTTCTGTAGTATGTTTATTCCCGGAAGCCCCTTTCCTTCAAGGAACTCAAGCGATGCGCCCCCGCCAGTGCATACATGTGAAATTTTGTCAGCAACTCCTGCGCGTTTGACAGCGGCAACAATGTCTCCGCCGCCGACAACCGAGAATGCTTTGCTTGCGGCAACTGCTTTCGCAATTTCAATGGTTCCCCTGGCGTATGCTTCAACTTCATAAATTCCCATGGGCCCGTTCCAGAAAATCGTCCTCGCCCTGCTGATGCAATCCCTGTATTCATCAAGCGCCTGCGGACCTATGTCAACCCCTTTCCATCCGAGTGGAACAGTGCCGCGTTCAGTATATACCGGCTGCGGATTTTCCATGTTCATATTGATTATCATATGGTCAAGTGGCGTATGGAATTCAAGGTGCAGTTTTCTAATCTGTTTATAGATTTCTTTTGCCATCGGGATTGCTTCCACTTCCACCTTTGAATCCCCTGTTTCCCAGTTGTTTGCGCGGATGAATGTATAAGCCATAACTCCGCCGGTAATGATGGTATCAACCTTGTCAAGGAGATTGCGCAGCATGGCTATCTTGTCTGTAACCTTGGCTCCGCCGAGGATAAGAAGGAACGGCTTTTCGGGATTTTCTATGAGCCGGCTTAATGCATTTGTTTCTTTCTCAATGAGAAAACCCGCTGCCTTATCCGGCAAAAATTCAGTAATTCCAACAATTGAAGCATGCTCTCTGTGGGATGTCCCAAAAGCGTCATTGACATAACACTCTGCAAGAGAACCGAGCGCCTTTGCAAATTGGGGGTCGTTTTCTTCTTCTCCAGGATAAAATCTGAGGTTTTCAAGAAGGACCACTTCCCCTTTCCCTGCTCCGTCAACGACCTTCTTCGCTCCGTCGCCTATGCAGTCAGGAGCAAACTTAACTGGCTTTCCAAGCAATTCTGCGAGGCGCTCAGCAACCGGCTTCAGTGAAAGTTTTGGATTTCTTTTTCCTTTTGGCTTGCCAAGATGCGAGGCAAGAACAAGCGTAGCGTTTTGCGAAAGGAGGTATCTGATGGTTTCCAGGGCGGCAGTGATGCGCGTGTCGTCAAGAATTTCATTGTTGTCGCCGAGGGGGACATTAAAATCAACCCGGACAAATACCTTCTTGTTGCTGTAGTTCTTATCCTTTATTGTTACGAGTTCCACGGTTGCTCCTGGTACGGTATAAATGCCTGTACAGGCGGGTAATCCTGAAACTGTTCCATACCGAATCCCGGGATATAAAATTCATTTCCCTTTTTTAGCCATCAGTCGCAGAAGGTCAACAACCCTGTTGCTGTAACCCCATTCATTATCATACCAGCCAAATACCTTAACGAAGTCCCCGTCAATCATGTAGGTTGACGGAGCGTCAAATATGCAGGAATGCGGATTCTTTACAAAATCACGAGAGACAAGCGGCGCTTCTGAATACTCAAGAATATTTTTCATCGCTCCCTGGGCGGCTTTTTTGAATGCTGAATTGACCGCATCCACATCTGCCTTGCGTTCAAGTTGGGCGACAAGGTCAACAATAGAGACCGTTGGCGTTGGCACGCGCAGGGATAGACCGTTGAGTTTTCCGTTCAGTTTGGGAATGATTTTCCCTATCGCCCTGGCTGCTCCTGTGGTCGTGGGAATCATGGAAACCGCCGCTGCTCTTGCGCGGCGCAGGTCCTTATGCGGCAAATCAAGGATTCTCTGGTCGTTGGTATATGAGTGAACTGTTGTCATGAGTCCGCGCACAACCCCGAATGTATCGTCAAGCACCTTAACCATCGGGGCAAGACAATTGGTTGTGCAGGAAGCGTTTGAAATAAGATTGTGTTTTTTAGGGTCATAAGCCGAATCATTGACGCCCAGAACGATCATCAGGTCTTCTCCTTTTGAAGGAGCGGTGATTATCACCTTTTTCGCACCTGCGTCAAAATGCGCCTTTGCCTTCTCAGCATCAGTAAAAAGACCTGTGGATTCAACCACTACATCAATATCCAGCGCCTTCCATGGAAGGTTTTTAGGGTCTTTTTCCATCAGGACCACGTATGGCCTGCCATCAATCACGACTTCCTTCTCTTTTGCCTCAACGGTCCCTGGATAAATCCCGTAATTGGAATCATACTTGAAAAGATGGGCGTTGGTTTTTACATCTGCAATGTCATTGAACGCCACTATTTCAACTTCAGGATACTTCAACTCAAGAGCAGACCTCAAAACAAGCCGTCCGATTCTCCCAAAACCATTAATCGCAACTCGCATCTTATCCCTCCATTTGGTTTATATGATAGATATGCCTGGTATGGGCATAATTATACATAAAACAACTTTGATGTCAAGATAATCGCTATCGCGATTACTTTCACAGTGGCTACCGCCCTAACGCGTTAGGATGTCATAAGCCACCCATTCTTTGACAACTCAGTTGTTATCTGGAATAATCACATAACTTGAAACCTTTTGGTTATTTACGCTGAAGCGGAGGCAATAATGGAAGCATACGAAAGTATCGTGGGGCAGATGCCAGTCAACCATGAAATGGCTGACTGGGGAACCGACCCGGAAAGTCAGGCAACCGTTATCAGAATGACATCATCTTCATTGCCCAGCCGCAACATTTACTGCGAACAGCCATATTGTTCGCCTGATGGGCGTCGCTTTCTTATTGAACGCATCCCGGATGTGTTCTCATTGAGCCGGCAGTTGATTGTGGCAGATCTTAATACACTACATCTAACGCTTGTTGAGCCGGAAATCATCGGAACCGTTGTCCATTCGCCATGGTCTGAATGGGCGTACTACCAGATTAATGATGGCTCGCTGCGCAGGGTGTCTCTTCTTACAATGGAGCGCCAGGCGGTACTGCCGCGCGGCATTCTCCCACTGCCGCCAAAAAATTTTATGGAATCCATTACGCCGGACAACCGCTGGATTATCGCAAATGAAAGAATGGACGGGACGGAGAATTCATCATGGGCGCGGCTTCGCACGTATGCTTTTGATATTGAAACAGGCAGGAGAAAAGTCATCGGCGAGGAACCGGATAACTGCAATCCTCACATACAGGCAGAAAGACATCCATCCCGCAGGTATCTTGTGCGCCAGTTGGTTCATAGGGGAGAAACAACAATTGTCCGGGTTCTTGTCCACGACCTTGACACCGGCCGTGATGTGCAACTTCCCATTGGCGATAGGTGGTCTGCCGAATCAACGGGTCACATGGCATGGATTGGAACTACAGGCCGTGTTGCATGCACAGTCAACTGGGTAAAAGAACAAAGAAGGCATGATTCGCGCAATTCGCAAGGGAACCTGGTTATCGCAGGCCCGGGTGATGCCAGGTGCGATGTTTTCCCTGCACCGCAGTTTGCATTTTACCATGTTTCAATTTCAAGATGCGGACGATATTTTGTCTGCGATGAATGCATGGATTTCAGGATGGATGCATTCAGGGAAGGTGCACCGAAACCGATTAGAATAGTCATGGGCAATTTAACAACCGGGAAGTACCGCGTCCTTATTAGTGATTGCCAGGCATACGGGATTGCCGGCACATCCTTTTACGAGCCCGTACCGTATCTGACCGCAGATAACCGCCATGTCATTTACAATGCTTCGCCATTCGGAATAGTGCAGGTTTTTGTCGCAAGAGTGCCGGATGAATTCCTGAACTCGCTTGATTGACGGCGCTGCTACACTTCACGCTTTTGCGATCGTAATGATGGTAACTGATTTCGCCCCTGCCCGCCTGAGCGCCCTTTTTGCTTCAAGCGCTGTTGCGCCTGTTGTTAGAACATCATCAATAAGAAGCACGCTCCTGCCTTTAACTCGCTTTTGGTCTGCAACAGTGAATGCCCCTTTGACATTTTCAGCGCGCGCCCGGTGGTCAAGGCCTGTCTGCGACCGGGTATTTCTCGTGCGGATGAGAACCCGGCTCATAAGTTGAACATTCAAAAGCCGCGACAGGTTTGCGGCGATAAGATGGCTCTGGTTGAATGTGCGGACAAATTCCTTGCGCCAGTGAAGCGGCACAGGAATGATGCAGTCAAATTCAATTTCTGGATGTGAAACGAGATACTGGTGCATCCAGCGCGCAAACGGCAGCGAAATCCACCTGACACGGCTGTATTTGAATGTGCGAATAGCAGTTGCAACAGGTCCTTCATAGCGGGCAAGATGATGCGCGCCATTGCCACCCGGCCCGGCAGGTATGATGCGTTCTGCGCAGTCAGCGCAGAATCCATAGTGAACCGCACTGCGCACCTGTTGGCAGCCGATGCATCTTTTCGGTAAAAAAAAATCTATGATACTATGTAAAAGTGTATACATAGCAGGTTAACAATTTGCCGTAATACACATTGCGCAATGGAGCCGCAAGAGCAAAAATTCACCAATACGAATAAAATTATACCGCATGTTCGCAGTAGCAGTACATCTAACTGCCCGGGAAGATTAGAGTTTTCCCCTTTTCCCCGCAGTGGAGAAAAATTCAGGACGATAATGACATATATTTGCCAGAAATACATTTACAGGAAATGAAAACATCAAAAAAAGCCGCATATTTCTATACTGAATTCTTGAAGGTATTTTTCATCGTTTTCTTCATTCTGCTTTTTATTTTCCTTGTCCGGCCTTTTATTATGTTCACTGAACTTATAACAGACCATTTTTTCTCTCTGCTAAGCGCTATCAAATTTTTCTCCTATGCCGTTATTATGGCACTTCCTGATTTAATCCCGCTTGGTTTTTTTGTGGCTCTTCTCGGGGTTGTTGCAAGGATGAATTTAGACAGGGAGTACTGGGCGCTTCTGACATGCGGAATCTCAGGAAGGTCACTGTTGCGCACAATGATTCCGGTTGTCATAGCATCAATGGTTGCTGAGTTCATTGTCTGCTTTATGCTGCTGCCTGCAGCAAATTTCGGCCATCGCCACCTCCTTTATGAAACAAGGGTTGCCCAGCCGATTAAATTTTTCAAGCCGCGTACCCTGATTACGCAATTTCCTGGTGCCACCATTTATGTCTCTGATGTTAAGGATGGGCTGCTGCGTGGCGTTGAAATACTTTCAAAGGAGGGGAACGCTCTTACAACCATTCGCGCAGAAAGCGGCACAGCAAGTGTAGATTTCTCCGGAAAGATTTACCTGCATCTGAATAACGGGACCCTGATGGTCAATTCAGCGGAGAGCGGCAAGTACATTGTTAATTCAAAATTCGCAGAGTATGTTTTCACCTTAACCTACCCGGTTCCGCCGCCTGATAGGAACACCAGGAAAATCAATGAACTCAGGGCATTTGGACTTATCAGGTCTGCTTTCAGCAGAGATGGAACCCTGCAATCCAGAATTCTGTTTGGCAAGAAGGTGTTTCTTGTTTTCCTCCCGGTTTTCTATCTTTTTCTTGCATTTTACGGTGGACTCGGCCTGCGGATGAAGTATTTTTCGCAGATTGTTGCGGTAGGCGCTGCAATCGGGTTCGCCACATACTTTTTTATCATATTTGCTGAAACGGTTGCGGTCAGGTCAGGCATCGCATGGTGGCTTCTTATCTCACCGCTGTTGCTCGGATTGTCTGTCTGGACGCTCAAAAGGAAATTTTCCCATGTTGCTTAGAACGCGCTATCTTGCCAGGGAACTGGTACGATTTTTTGTTTTCTTCATTGGCGTTACCGCATTTATGCTGCTTGTGATGCAGGTTTTCTGGAGTTTAAGTGAGACGGTGCGCGGGAACAAGTTTCCATGGCGCGATTTTTTCATCTACCTTCATTCAAATATCCTTCTTGTGACGCCTGCAATTACGCTTGTGAGCGTTTTTTTTGTAATTTCTGAACTTGGCCGGTTTTCCGAACTTGAAATACTGCAGATTAAAGGAATCAATCCTGCAAGGGTGCTTGGTGTATTCTTTTCTTTCGGGCTGGTTGTTTCAGCGCTCGGTTTTGTCGCAGGAAGTTTTCCCCCGTATCCTGAGTACCGGCTTTCTTCGTCCCGGGCAGATGCTGTAAGCATCATCTCGCCGCGCCTGACCGTCTGGGCTGAAAAGACGCTCTCGGATACATGCCTTGCAAATGTGCTCATTATCCTGCGGGATGGGGATAAGAGTTCTGTTTACCAGGCAGAACGGGCATATTTTTCTTCTGACGGCCTGATTCTTACCAATGGCACGCTCAGGGTTGTGGGAGAAGGGATAAACAAGCAGAAGGAGTTCGCTTCAGAAAGAATTCAGGCGCCGCTTGACCCGAAAAGTGTCTATGAATATGTTTCAGTGCAGATGGATCGCGTTTCCTATTTCCGCCTGCGTTCCTTACTCTGCGCCATAAAACGAATCGGCATCTTCTCAAAGAAACAATGGATTATTCTCTATCAGAAGTTGAGTTATCCGCTTCTGAACTTTTTTATTATTTTCCTTTCCCTGCCGTTTTTCTATGCCAGGAAGGGTCTTTCCAGATTCAAGATTTTTTCAATGACGCTTGGTTTCTCTCTCGTTGTTTATTTTGCCTACGCGGCAGGCATAGCAATGGGTGAGAACGATTATATTCCATGGCGCGCCGCTCCGTGGACAGCGCATTTTCTCATAGTTGCGGCTACACTCGGATATTTGCTAACAATGAGAAAATCCAGTATAATCCATCCTGTTCAGAAGGAAAACCACTTCAACAAAAATCCTTGATGAAGAAGAAAACACTGCTTCTGGAAATTGGATGCGAAGACCTTCCGGTTTGGACCGGGGAGCATTTTGCCGCAAGATTCCATCCGCGGTTTCTGTCGGCAATCAGGGATCGCGGCCTTTCCTGCGACCGGCTGGACATATTTTTCGCCCCGCGGAGAATAATTGTTCTTGCAAAGGGGATTCCGTCATACACTCCTCAGGAAAACCGTGAAGTTTCGGGTCCCCGCGCAGAGGTTGCATTTGACGCAGATGGGAACATAACCGATGTGGGCAGGAGTTTTGCGGCTGCACACGGGGTTTCGCCTGATTGCGTTAAGGTGAAGGAGATTGGGACAAAAAAGGTGGCGTATGTTGTTAAGAAGATTGCCCAGGTTCCAGCAAGAAAGATTCTATCTGAAATCATCCAGCAGGTTGTTTCAAATCTTGATATTCCAAAGGGAATGAGGTGGGAGCAGTCGTCTTTCACATTCTACAGGCCTGTTCGCTGGGTTCTTGCGCTTTTTGAGGCAGATGTAATTGCGCTTCGCCTTGGTTCTGTAAAATCAGGCCGTTATACCTATGGACACAGGCAGTTGCATCCGCAGAAAATCCGCGTGAATTCCTGGCGTGACTATTTTGACAGGGTACAGAAAGCATACGTGGTATTTGATGAAGGGATACGCAAGAAACTCATTCTTACACTGGCGCGAAAACAACTGATGTCCGGCGAGACAATCAGCGAGTCCGCTCTTGGTGGCCTTGTAAATCTTGTGGAGTATCCACGGGTGGCGCGCTGCAATTTCCCGCGGATAGAATGGGACCTGCCTGACGAGGTCATCTCTGTGATTGTTGAACAGATAAAGGCCGTCCCCATATTCTATGAAGGAAAACTGAAGAAGGAATTCCTGATAGTCGCTGATGGCGTGGTTAACGCAGGCATCAAGAGAAACTATGAAGAGATAGTGCGCAGCAGAATTCTTGACGCCGAGTTCTTCTATCATACAGACCTTGCAAAACCATTTGAGACATTCCATGAGAACCTAAAAAAAATCATATTCCATCCGAAATGGGGGTCTCTATATGCGAAGGCAGACCGTCTTTCAGTCATTGCGGAGAAATTTTCTGCAATGATCCATCTCCAGCCCGAGGAATCCACTATCCTGAAACGCGCTGCACTCCTTTGCAAGAATGACCTTGCCTCAGAGGTGGTGCGTGAAATGCCTGACCTTCACGGAACAATGGGCGCGATATATGCCCGTCATTGGGGTGAACGTGAAGAGGTCTGTGCGGCAATCCAGGACCATGTGAAACCGCGTGTAATCGGAAATGCGTTTCCGGCAACAAAACCGGGCATGCTTCTGGGGCTTATTGACCGGCTTGATTATATTTGCGCATTTCTCGCCGCGGATGCCGAGGTTACAGGTTCTGAAGACCCGTATGGACTGCGTCGTGTTGCTGCTGGATTTTTTGAGGTGGTGCGCGCCTGCCAGTTTAACTGTGAATTCACCCCTGTTGTGCGCGAAATAGCAGCATCGTTTTCTCCTGAGGGTGTGGATGAGATTGCTTCAAAAGTGCGCACATTTCTTCTGCAGCGGTTTGAAGCGGTTCTCGCTTCTGAAGGGATACCTCGCGGCCTGCGCTCTTCTGTTCTTGAAGTGGAAGAGATGAATTTTCACAGGGTGAGGAGAAAAATAGAGGCGCTCAAGACATTGATCAGGGAGAACCCTGATTCTGAAATGATTTTTGTTCCTGTTGCGCGCATTGCCAATATCCTGCGGCAGGCAAAGGAAAGGAACATCGCAATCCCACCTTTTAATGCTCAACTGCTTGCCGAACCGGAAGAAGCGGCGCTGAACCTTGTGTTTGAAGAAAACGGCAGCAGAGTGTATGATTTTCTCCGGTGCGAGGATTATAGCAGTTTCCTTGGTTTTCTCCTGGAGATAAAAGAGCCGGTGGACCGCTTCTTTGATAGAGTGCTTGTGATGTGCCCTGATGAGACGCTGCGTAACAATCGTCTTGCGCTTTTGAAAAAATTCAATGATTTATTCCTGATGTTTGCTGATTTTTCAACCGTGCGTGAGGAAGACATAAGAAATGTTAAGAACAGTTGACAGTGAAATTTATTCGCTCATTCGCAAGGAAGAAAAGCGCGAGTGCGACACAATCAATCTTATTGCTTCAGAAAATTATGCAAGTCGCGCGGTGCTTGCCGCAGTTGGTTCTGTTCTCACTGACAAGTATGCTGAGGGGTATCCTGCGAGGCGCTACTACGGCGGATGCCACCTTGTGGATGATGTTGAGTTTACAGCGTGCAGGCGCGCAGAAAAACTTTTTGGAGTGGAGCACGCCAATGTCCAGCCGCATTCCGGCAGCCAGGCAAATATGGCAGTTTATCTTGCAGTTCTTCAGCCCGGTGACACTATCCTCGGAATGGACCTATCGGCTGGCGGGCATCTGACACACGGAGCCCGCGTGAACTTTTCCGGGAAATTCTTCAGAGCGTTCTATTACGGGGTAAACCGCGAGACAGAAATGCTTGATTTTGCGCATATCGCTGAACTTGCGCACAGATATAAACCGAAACTAATCATCTGTGGTGCGAGCGCTTATCCGAGGAGAATTCCCTTTGAGAAATTCGCAGAGATTGCCGCGGATGTCCATGCGTTTGTTTGCGCCGACATTGCGCATATTGCAGGTCTTGTGGCAGCAGGATTTCATCCATCCCCTGTAAAACATGCCCATTTTATCACAGGGACAACCCACAAGACGCTCAGGGGAACGCGCGGCGGATTTATCCTGACGCGAAGGCAATACGCTGATGACATAGACCGGGCGGTTTTTCCCGGGATTCAAGGTGGTCCCCTTCTCCATGTAATCGCCGGCAAGGCAGTTACCTTCAATGAAGCGTTAAAACCTTCCTTCAAACGCTACCAGCAGCAGGTTATCAAGAATGCGCTTGTCCTGTCCTCGGAACTGCAATCGCGCGGATACCGGCTCGTTACAGGGGGTACGGACAACCACCTTGTGCTTGTTGATTTGCGCAGCCGCGGCATAACAGGTCTTGAGGCGCAGGATGTCCTTGAAAAAGTTGGAATCATCACAAACCGTAATGCCATTCCACATGACCCGCTTCCTCCTGCGATTGCGAGCGGAATTCGGCTTGGCACCCCGGCTGTTACAACACGCGGGATGAAAGAAAAGGAGATTGTGAAAATACTTGATTTTATTGAAGAAGCAATCGCTTCAAGAAATTCTCAGGGCCAACTTGCGGCAATCAGGCGAAGGGTAAGAGAGTTTGCAAGGCAGTTTCCAATCAGACCGGGGGGAACCTGTGAGGCCTGACTGGGATGAGTACTTTCTCAAGATTGCAGACCTTGTCAGCGAGCGTTCCACATGTCTGCGCAGGCGGGTCGGCGCAGTACTGGTAAAGGAAAAAAGGATTCTTTCAACCGGGTATAATGGAGCGCCGAGCGGGGTGCCTCATTGTCTTGAAGTCGGCTGCCTTCGCGAGAAAATGAGGATTCCGTCAGGCGAGCGCCATGAATTGTGCCGGGGATTGCACGCGGAGCAGAATGCGATTATCCAGGCAGCATACCACGGTGTCAGCGTCAAAGACAGCATCCTTTATGTCACCTGCCACCCCTGCTCTGTCTGCGCGAAGATGATTATCAATGCGGGTATAAGAAAAGTCATTATTTCACAGGGTTATCCGGATTCGCTTGCAGCCACAATGTTGAAAGAGGGCGGTGTTGAGGTTATTGAGCGAAAGAAAGGAAGAGGAAGAAAAAAATGATGTGCTTCTATACGGTCGGGAGGAACTGATGGCGAAAGAAGTACTTCTTTTTGGCAAGAATGACTGTGGATTGTGCCAGGGCTGGAAAAAGAAACTTGAGAATTTCAAGGTGCCGTTCAAGTATCTTGCGCTTGAACTGCCTGAAAATCTCGCGGAATTCGCATACCAGGGATTTACAAAGATACCGGCTCTGGTTATTGCAGAAAAAAAATTTGAGGGTATCAAGCCGTCGGACTTAACCATAGACGAGATAACAGGCCTATTGGAAAGTGACTAAGGTGTTCGGTCAACAATTACATCTTTCGCATATTACGGTCAAGCATCTTAAATCTCTGGGAATAACGACAAAGCAGGAGATAGCCACCTTTCTGTTTCCTGACATTTCCCGCCTTGCAGAACCTTTCCGTATTCCTGAAATGGGACGCGCATGCGACTTTCTTCTTCGCTCTATCCGCAAGTGCCAGCCGGTTTTTATATTTGCAGACGGGGATACTGACGGGATTACAGGGGCGGCAATGCTTGTCCATTTTTTCTCCCGCATCGGCGTGGAATACGACATCCGGCTGAATCATCGCCTTGAGGAGTACGAAATTGAACCAGATTTCATAGACAGGGTGCGCGCGCTCGGATACGGGCTGCTGGTTACTGTTGATACCGGGACAGGTTCCCACGAAGCGCTCAGGCATTGCGAAGAATCAGGATTCCCTGCTATTGTAATTGACCACCACCTGAGCCAGCGCTGCTGCAAATCGGAAAATGTGGTGATTTTGAACCCTGCGGTCTCGGGTAGTTCTTCGGGCAGGGATGAGTATTTTACAGGGGCTGGCCTTGTTTTCAAGTTGATACAGGCGCTCAGGGGCGCGATGAATTATTTCCCTGAGGAGGTATTTTCATCAGCGCTTGAACTGGCCACAATAGGCACAATTGGTGACCACGGAATCCTGCTCGGGGAAAACCGCACCATTGTAAAACTCGGCCTTGCATCGCTTCAAAATCCTGTGCTTTCTGGACTGCGCAGATTCAAGGAGCACTTCTATTCCCCGATTGAAGAGGATGAAATAGGCGGGGTGCTTTTTTATTTGAACCCAAAACTGAATACACCAGGACGTTTTGGAAGGCCTGAAATCTCACTGCAACTTTTGACAGTTAACAGTGAAGATGACTGCACATCCATTCTTAATGAAATTGAAAATCTTGAGCGGAAGAAGCAAAAACTGTTGAGACGCGCCTTTGCCTCTTGCAGTGATTCTGCCCGGAAGATGCATTACGCACCACTTGTGGTTTTGGGCGACATTCCGGCATCCTTTTCAGGAACGATTGCATCCCGCTTATGTGAGGACTGCGGTAGGCCGGCGCTTGCCCTTATCCAGCGTGGAACAATTATTCAGGGTTCAGCAAGAAGCGCCGGAATGGTTGACCTGTACAGGTTTTTCAACAGGAAAAAGGAGCTGTTCCTATCCTTTGGCGGACACGCGAGTGCGGTGGGAATTCGGTTTGAACGTAAATTTCTTGGCGATGTTGAAAAGTACTGGCGCACGCTTGAATACGAACGGCCAAAACTTGGGACATCAGTAATTCATGAATTGCCGCTTGACGCATTGACAGTGGATTTGCTTCGTGAAATTTCTCTGTTAAAGCCGTTTGGGCCCGGCAATCCTGAAATCCTTTTGAAAAGCGACGCAATCTGTGTGAAAAAAACCCGCCAGGAAAGGGGAAAGACAGTAGCGTGGGTGAAGAAGAACGATGTCCTTTTTGAAGCGCATTTTCCTGAGAGCATGAGAATCAGCGAGGGACGCCCTATTTCAATAGTGTTCTCGTACAGGGTGCGAAAGGTCGCCGAAGACCTTTTCCTGGTTGTTCTGAACATCAGGGATTCCACAGGGTTGGTTCCATCATTTGAACACCGTTGATTGTATTCGTAGGGGCTTGATTTATCAAGCCCGCAACTCTGCTTTAGGGAGGAGCGGTTCTCCTCCCTAATATCCCACCTCCAACTGCTAACTACTTTCGGGTCGGATAAATCCGCCCCCTACAAATATCCTACCTCACAATGCAAAAACAAATTAACCACTCTTCGGGTCGGACAAATCCGCCCCCTACATTTGCTTTTGTCGGGGCTTGATTTATCAAGCCCGAAAAACCCCCTGGAGAAAAGTGGGCATACTGATTCAATCGCAATGCAAACAGTGGAGTCAAGTAATTGGGGACGAACTGGTATCAGAAACAGCAGGAGGCCGCTGGACCCTTCCTGATTTCAGACACTGCGTGCAGACATTCATTCTTCTCCGCCTGCCCTCATATTCAACAAGAAGCCGCTGAATATTCGGATTCCACACCCTTTTTGTTTTCACATTGGAGTGGCTGACATTATTCCCTGTTTTCCTGCTTTTTCCGCAAATTTCGCATTTCATTGAGAACTCCTGTTTTTGGCTGCTTGAGATATCTTTTCGTCAATTTTTCCGAGTTTCTTCAAGGTTTCAAGCGCATAGACATTTTTCGGGTCTATCTGAAGCGCCTGTTTCAAGTATGCAACAGCGCTGTCCGTATTTATTCCATCATGCAGGTAAAGGGCTGCTAAACTTGTCAACACTTCAGAGTCATACGGATTAAACCAGCGCGCAATTTCAAAGTACTGGATCGCTCTCCGCGTATCATTGAACTGCATATAAAGCGTGGCAAGGTTTGAATCGGTCTTGGCAAAATGCGGGAAATATAAACTGTTAATCTTCTGGTATATTTCCTCTGCTTTTCGCAGATCGTTCACCTGGCCATAGGCGAATGCCATTTTGTACCACGCCACAACATGGTAAGGATTTATTTTACACGTTTTTTGATAATTTTCAATTGCGACATTAAAAGATTCTATTGCGGCCTCGCGATTTCCCTGTTTCGCGTAGTAATCAGCCGCCTCCCGCGCAGAAATAGCATTTTTCAGGTAGACCTCTGGAACAATCCTGAATCCTATCTTCCACCCACACAGCACCAGGGCAGAAAAAATCATTGCATAGAGAAGGGCTTTTTTAAATTCGCCGGCAATCCGAACCTTTGACGGGAACCGGGCAAAAGCGCCAAGCAGGCCGAGCAGAAACCAGAAGTACATCGCTGTTGATGTATTTGTAAGATTGGTGGAGAGCACATTGTCAAGAAGCACGGCAATGATTGCAGGAATAATAAAAATTGTAAGGTTGTGTTTTTCTTTATCCTGGTCTCGCCTGAATCCGAAAAAGAAAAGATATCCAACAAGGAGCGCAAGCAGTATGAGTGCAACTGCGCCGTTTTCCACCCACCATTCAAGATACTGGCAGTGGGGATGGTTGGTGATTGGGGTTGCCTGCGGGCGCAGGAAATATGTGCGCTCCCTGAAGTACGGGTAGTAGAAGATAAAATTGCCTGTCCCCCACCCTGCCCATGACTTTACCATTATCATGCGCCATGTGCCCTTCCAGATATAGAACCTTATGTCCCCGGTGATTTCTTTTTTAATTTCAGGAAGCAGGTAAAGCACTGCTCCAGCCAGCACCAGGAATCCCAGATACCGAATAAATACCGGTTTCCTTTCCTTAAAAAACAGGAAGAATACAAATATAAGCCCAACGAAAAGACCGAAAAGCGACGCCCTGGAGTGCGCAATTGCCAGCGCATAAGTCATCACGAGAAAGCACGCGCCCGCATAATAGTAATTTTTTCTTCTTGCAAAATAAAATGTCAAAAATATCGGCATCAGGAGATGGCCTGAAAAAAAGTTCGGGTTGCCAAAGGTTGAAATCGGATAATGGGATTCAGGATTATAAAACTGTACGATGCCCACTATTGAGGCAATCATAAGGGCGGCTGTCCAGAGATATGCATCTGATGTATCCCACTTCCACATGAGCCCTGCAAGGAAAAGAACAAAATAAAGCAGATAATTTTCAAGGGATGCGGCAGCGCCATATTTTACAGGGGCGTAAAAACAGCCGATAAGAATCCAGACAAAGAATGCAGTTCCGATGGCAACCGCGCCTGCGTCAAGTTCAATATCCTGCTTCTTAACAAGCAGATACATCGCAAAAAGTATAATAAAAAGGCAGCCGAAAACATCCTTGATTATCGTGTAGTCATAAGCGGGCTTCCAGTTGACAAGCGGGGCAAGAACAAAGAAAACGAAAGCCGCTGCGAGTTTCAGCGGGAAGTACCTGTCTCTTTCCTGTTTTCGCGTTTCTGTTTTGCCAACCTTTTGTTTTTTCATAATTCCCTGTGCGATTGGAAACGATTGCGTCCTGTGCGCCAGTTGAGAATTTTTTATCCTCGCTTCCTGTACCCGATAAAACTGAAACAGGTGAAGCATATTATAGCAAAATCAAGCCATATGCTCCAGTTTTCCGCATAGTACAGGTCGTACCTGAACCTTTCCTCTGGTTCAACCTGGCCTCCCCTTAAGCCGTGCACCTGCGCCCAGCCAGTCATTCCAGGTAACACTGAAAGCCGCTCGTAAAATCCCGGCACTGAAAAGAAAAGTTTGTCCTCAGTTGAAATCGGCCTGGGTCCGACAATGCTCATATCCCCGCGCAGGACATTAAACAGTTGCGGAAGTTCATCAAGGTTAAACCTCCTGAGAAATCGCCCGGTGGTTGTAAGGCGCGGATCATCTGGAATCGTATATGGAAGAACGAACCCTGGTACTTTCTTCATTGTTCGGAATTTGAAGATTTTGAAAATGCGCCGCCTGAATCCGACCCTTTCCTGCGTATAGAAAACAGGACCGCTTGAGTTAAGTTTAATCAGTATCGCAAAGAGCACAAACAGGGGCAGCGTCGCTATCAGGAAAAGCATTGAAAACACGATGTCAATTAATCGTTTCACTGCACGGTTGAAAGGACTTTCAAGCGGCATATAGGAGGATGTAATGACAGGCATTCCGTCTATTTCCTCCACCCTGCCGCCGCTTAAGAAAATCTGCTGCGCCCCGGGCAGAATGTAGAAGCG
>Ga0315298_1003057_pt1 | contig 27143 bp, 22 predicted proteins | sample WHS_1_MG_FD_203077 | JGI IMG/M metagenome (GOLD analysis project Ga0315298, IMG submission 203077) | Extremophilic microbial mat communities from Washburn Hot Springs, YNP, Wyoming, USA - WHS_1_MG | ecosystem: Environmental > Aquatic > Thermal springs > Hot (42-90C) | place: USA: Wyoming... | reverse complement strand
TATTTCTGATAACTATAAGTGATTCTATTAGTGGACGGGTGTATGATATCGATACATTTGGGGTGGTTTTTAAAATCATAGATTTTAACGATGGTTGCCCAAGTTTTAATGTCAAAAGTTTTACATATAATGTTGTTGGAAATTCGCTGGAATTATGCTTACAATACGATAATAAACTTGGAGTTGCTTTAAAATTTGAAGTATTCTTGACTGGTCCTACCACTTATCACGAGGAGGATGAAATCAATCCTTTTTCATCAGGAGAAGTGAGTAGATTGTTTGATAATCTACCCAATGGAGAATATTACTTTAGATGGTGTATATCATACTTTTCAAGTTCAGTCGCCAGTAGTGAGTGGATAGGTCCACTGCAAATACCACAATCTTTAACAAGAGTCAACCCTACAGTTACGCTCACTCCTGATGCCCAAGCGGGAATAGCTGGCTCTACACTAACATATACTGTTAGCATAACAAACAACGATCCTTTGGAATCGGGTCCATCAACTTTCTCTTTAACATATTCTATACCCTCTGGTTGGTCTGCATCGTTAAGCAAGACATCAGTCACGCTTAATCCTGGTGAAACAGATTCCTCCATAATTCTATCCGTTACTTCACCTACAACCGCTTCAGTTGGCGAATATGGTATTTCAGTTGCAGCAACCAATGTAGAAGCGCCAAACCGTCAAGGTACTGGATATGCTCTCTATAGAATAACCGAAAACGTGGACGAAGCCCGAAAAACACTCTATGAAAATTATGCTAAGCTTATGAATGGAATGTTTTGGATGAACCAAGCTAACGAAGTTTTAAGAATGTTTGGCGACGATTTCACGAATAGTTTCACAAATCCTTTAGCAGTACTTAAAAAAATCGCAACTTCAACTGCCATAGGTGATTATGCCAACGCTGAACTTTCAGCTAAGGAGTTAGGTGGCCTAGTCTCATTCATCAGTTTCTCGGATGTAAGTTTCGCTATTAACTGGGCTTATTCGCAAGCTCAAGCGGACCCAAGCGTAATTCAGCTTTACGGGTGGGGCCATCAGGTCAACGCCTCACGAGAGATGCTTGACATTCTCACGTTAATTCAACAAAATAATTATGATGAAGCAAAATCAAAAATTGGAAAACTAACTCATTACATTCTAGTTGCTAAAGTTCACGTTGAAAATAGCCCAACACTCTTACCAGTTACCAAGCAATCGGTAAGTAAATTATTCGATAGTGCGATTAATTTTCTCACAGGTGAGGTGCATTCGCTGTTAAACGATGAAACATTAATTAAGCTTTCAGAGAAGGGGCACAAGCTATATTTGCACGTGTATGATAGTCAAGGGCGCCATGTAGGAATGAACCAAACGCAAATCGAAATAGAGATAGAGGGAGCTGTTTATCTTGACTTTGGGCAGGTAATAGAAATAATTCTACCGTCGACCGTTACCCAATTTAGGTATGTGATTGATGCCAACCAAGCAACTGAGGGAAAAGAATCATACAACATATCGATTACAACTTTCAAAAATGGGAATATCGCATCTACCGTAACTGAAGAGCGAAGTATCAATAAAGGTGAGAAACAAGAGTTTTCGGTCAGGATTCTAGAAGACGGAGCTATTCAAAGAACACCCATTTCACCACAATTTAATCCATGGTCGATGTTTATTGTTATAGGCATTATCTCTCTGTTAGTGTTAGTCACTATTTCGATTTTAATTTTGAGAAAAAGATCTTCTTCAACTTCAGCAAAAAGTATACAATAAAACATGAGGCTATATGCCAACAAAGGATTAAGTATAATAATCTTGGTAATTCTCTTGTTGCATACGTTTTCCACAAATATTGGAGTTCTGACCTTCCCACACCCTGGCGAGGAGCAAATATATGGGTATAAAGTGGATCTATTACCTTTGTTAGGTCACCTACGCCAAAAGATAAGACTGAGATTGTTTGTTCAATAGGCTTTAGTGCTGATTCTAAGGCGGTCAATGTTTCGTTTTGCATTTGTTGACAACGAAAGTGTGATTCATGATATGTTTGATTTACTAGAGTAACGTTTGGAGTAAGTTGTTGAATTTCTCCATAGCATACTGTTATTATACCAGAATACTCATAAATGCAGGCACCACAAACTGCAAGAAGTGAGCTCGCTCTTTGAACAATCAAAAGATAGTTTAAAAGCAAGTATACTATTGCAAAAAGTAAAAATACTATTGTTTTCCCTTTGTTGGGCTTTAAAAAAAAATTTATAATTATTTGCCAATCCATTTAATTAAATATAAGATCTTAGGAATAAAAAGCTTTGAAGTAACGGAATTTTCTTTTCCAGTAAAGAATACTTCGTCCTGCTTCTAGAAAATTTTTCATGCCTGTTGATAGAAAGATTGCATTGGAAAGCTTGAGAAAATGTGATGAAGAGCTTTATTATGTTTGCTCACGCCTGGAGGAAGTCAAGGAATACCTTTCAAGCGATCCTGAGTTGAGCGAAAGACTTCAGCATTACTTGTACTATCTAGACACCCTGGACTTTCTTGAAAGGCAAGGAAGAGTAGCAATAATCAACGATTACGAGAAGAGAGAAGTGTTTGTCAGAAAGCTACAGTGACCTTTGAAAAGTGTTCAAGCTATTCGAACATGTAAACTTTAGTGTTAAGTTTGGTTTCATAGAAATCCAGTATCGCTCGCTCTATTTCACCACTTAAGTACTGACTTATGCTCTTACCGCTGTGGTTATGGAAAAGGACTATAGAATATTGCCAGTCTCCACTCAAAACGTTGAACGAAGCTTTAGCCAAAGCCATTTTATACCTTGATCCAACATTACCTCCTTTAGCATGGTCTAACTCTATAGCTATTCGAATAGGCTTCTCTATACGGATGTCAGGAAACTGGCCATAAGAGCCAAAAATCCTTTTAGGTCTTTTAAACATGCCTTCACCTTCTACGCTAACATTTTCTTTTGCATCATACTCAGGAAAAACTTCTTGGTACAATTCTTTGACAATAGAACCTACAAGTTCTCTTGCAGCTTTGTCCCACGTTACCTTATCCCTTTCCACGCTTTCTAGTACTCGATCAAAAACTCTTTCCCTTTTGATACGCTCTACAAGCTTTTCAACAAAGCTTCTGACTTCCATAAAATTAGGTTGTGCATATAGCGTTAAAGCATTTATGGAATTTTCGCTACATAAAGTTGGAAAATCTGGGGTTTTTTCTTAATTCATTCTTATCCAAAATATTTATATTTGAATAACTTTGAATATAATTGAATAGAAGTGAAAAAAATTGAATGAAAATGTACAGATAATTGATTGCGAAAAATGTTTAGAATTACTAAAATATCTCAATGAGCATAGAGAAGGTATTGAACTTCAAAAGCTGGATGGCCTCATGCGAACAAAAGGAATGACAACAACTGTCTACCATTTAAAAAGGCATCTTGAACCCAAAGATCTAGTATCAACTCTTGAAAAAGGAACTTTCAAGAAAACACGATATGTCAGAATTACTGATAATGGAATTAAAGCGTTAAGCAAGACACTTAATAAGGGATAAAAAATTATGTTTAAAAACTTAGAGGGAGATAGAGTATGTCAACTAGTAAGAAGAAAATAAAACTTGTTGATCCTGTTACAAAAGCTGATCTTATCATGTTATTATACAAAATTATTGAACATGAAAGACCAAATTATGGAAGAATGCATAAGGCTGCAAAAGCACTTCAAGACTTTCTGGAAGAAAAGTATGGCTATACTTTAGGATATAGATTTACAGATTCCTCAATTTACGATGTCTGGGACAATCAGTTTCAAGAGGATATAGAAAGGTATGATGTATTAGATCGAGTGGTAAATAATAGCGATTTGCCTATCCCTGAAACAATTGGGTATTATTCCCATGAGTTGAAACTGCGTAGACCAGATGGAGAATTTTTACTAAATACAGTAAGTAAGCATAACTTAGAAAAGCAATTTAAAACCAGAATAGACGTTTTGATTGAGGAAATAAAAAAAGGTATGCTTAAAAGGATAGGCTAATTCTTGGAAACTCAGTTCGTTGCAGTTTTTCCAGGAGTTTTTCTGCAATCAATAGATTGTAGTAAAGTACTTGAAGTTTTTCAACAAATTCATAAGGATAAGTATGTAATTAAGCTTCGACAACCCGTGAACTGGAAGGAACAATCTTTCCTTTTTGAATTTTCAAAGAACTTTATTAAGGAAGCTTATACAGGATACAGACAAAAGGGTGAAAGAGAATTTGAAAGAGCCAAATCAATAGAACTTATTTTCATCCAAAGTTATGAAGCCAAGCTAATCCATGTTGGTGTCATTTATATTAGAGTGAGCATCCCAGATGAATGGGACAATTTTAGGAAACAACTTGCCGAGAATGAACTTAGATTTCAATTTTACCATGTTGCGAAGAACCTTTTCAATGTGTTGCAACAGCTTGAAAAATTAGAACTGACGGAGTTTAAAAAATTTTACACGTATCTAGGAGTAGACGGAATGGAAGGCTTGGCAAGAAAATTTACTCGCGAACTTAAGCAATCTTTTGCTGAAAATTTAATTCGTTTTCACGATTTGCTCGAAAGATTTCGTCAGTCGTTAGGAACCACAAAACTTTTTCAATTGACGATATTGCAAAAGCACAAAGCGTTCAAGTGTTTGATGGAATTTAGATCTAAGCGTATTGATGAATACAAAGTATTAATAGAAAGAGAGTTTATTTCTCTTTTGCGCCGTATCTCTACTGCAGATAATTCTATACATATACCTTTAAATTTAGCCGAGGAGGGACTCATGTTGTACCAAAAATTTGGAGATGGGTTAGAAAGATTAAGAGAACTATTTTCGTCGCAATTAGAAATTTCAAGCACCTTTTTTGAAGTTATAGGATTAACCATAACTTTATCAGGTATCGCATTCTCGATTCTCCCACCTGCTAGTTCAACAACTTTAGTATTACTAGTTTCAATCGTGTTCCTTTGGGAACTTGTTTCATTGTTCAATTATTCCATGGGTTCCATGGTTGAAAGAGAAATGCAATCATTAATTTCACAGTCGAAGGTATATAGGTAAAAATGTTTTAGCAATTTCGGAATTTCTTATATGGGTAAGGATGATTAAATGCATCTCTCATAGTTTCTACGATTCCATGAGAGGTTACTGTCCAAAATGCAAAGAGTACAGAAGCGATAATGGCAAAGATGCTTGGTCTATTGTCTGGAAGGATGGTTTAGCTGTTTGTGAAAGATGTGGTTCAGTAATAGACCTATGGGTGGAAGATGATGAAGATGTATCCTGATCCACATGTCCACATTTCAAAGATAAGTGCTATTGTCCGAACGGAGTTTGTAAAAGCAGCATGAAAAAAGTGAGAAGAAAAAAGGAAGTGTAAAGAGGAAAAGATGGAAGTGAAAGTAAACAAAAGAGAATGTTTCCTTAATTGTTTTCTCTCACTCGAAAGGTGGCAAAAAATGAAGGATACAACCTCGTGATTTTATGGCCCCTCAACCCTCAGAAGACGATGTGAAATGGTATAAGTGGATAAAAAGGAAAGTGTACGGGGAAGAAGGAATAGGCACAAGCAAGAGCAATCTTCCTTTTGGTGTAAAGCTCTATGAACCAAATTTGAAGAAGTATTGGGATGAAGAAAGAGCTATAGGTGTAATCGAGTTTGAGGGGAAATTTATTGGTGTAGCTTGCTTAGCTGCTAAAGAAGTAACAGACAAGGAAAGCTTTGTGCGCAAGTTTGGTTTAAGCTTTGAAAAGGATGTCCAATGGCATGCTGTTTCTGGATTGCTTGACCATCTATCAAGAAGTCCTATGTTTAAAGCTGTTCTAATTACAACTAGCAACATACCCTTCAAGCTTGAACCAGATATACCAGAAGAAATAGAAGGAAAGCTTGCATGGTTAGAAAGAAACTATCAATTTCACAAGGAAAAGGCTGATGCTCTTAAGCTAGAACTAGAAAGTCAAAAGGGAACTTTTGGAGGGCCTTATCCTTCCTATCTTCCAAAGCAGATGAAAGAGGAGGAAGATCATGCGAGAAAATTTTTGGAAGCAAAGAAAAGCTTGATGCAGCAATTGGAAGATAGGATGAAAAACTACTTTCTTATAAAGGAAAACTTGTTTGCCACAGCTTTGTTCTTCTACGTTTATACGGATGCAAAAGAAAACTTGGAAGAAGCTCTAAGAGAAATAGAAAGCAGAAAGTATAGCTTAAAAATGGAAATAGTAAAGACTTATTTCGTTAAGTGCAGCGACGTAAAAGATCCTTTGATAGTTTTTAACCCTGAATTTTTTCCTTATGCTGATGAAGCAAAAAAGTACTATTGCCTGGCATTAGCTCAAGACTGTGCAGACTTTTCCTCAGACAAAGATGTTGCTATAGCTTTAAAGCACATGTTTACATCAGCTTTAGAACTTCCAACAGAAGAACCAATAGAAGAGCAAATACACATACCGAGTGAAGAAGTTAGCATTCCAAAGGAAAAATCAGCTTTTCTTGGTTATGTTGTTTCATCGATAATAAAAAGAAAGGTAACAAAGCGTAGAGTATACTTTCCGCTTGACGTTTTAACTGGACATGCGATAATTTATGGAAAAACAAGAGTAGGAAAATCATTCCTTTCCTTAATCCTTATACAAGAAGCTTTGGCTAACGGGGTAAAAGCAATAGTTTTTGATCCTCACGGAACCTTAGCAAATAGACTAAAGCCTAATGATCTGCTGAAAGTTATTTTTACAAGAGGAAAGGCTGACATAACAAAGGAGTTGGAAGAAATCTACCAAGAAGCATCAAACTGGAATGAAACCAACGAGTTAAGGCTGTTAGTTGTTCTTGATGAGACTAGATTGCTAAAGGCAAAAAATCTTGTTTACTGCATTAATGAGTTAGGTAAACGTGGGGTAGGCTTTATTCTCGTAACTCAATACTCGACAAGCATCCCTCCAGAAGTGAGAAACGTAGGAACTTATTTCATTATGTCAGCGATGAGCGAGACAGAGATTCAAAGGTTTAGGGAAGTAACTTTACATCCGTCCAGTAAGCTGATAACAAGGTTGCCTAGGGCGATGAGCTTTATATTTTCGCCTTACTGGTATCCTGAACCTTTCTTTGCAAGGCATAGGAGAATTTCTTGAGATTCTAATTAATGTATCAATCTAATATGTTTATCTTGTACTTCGTACACCTCGATATCATCACGCAAATCTTCCCATCTATCTATTTCAAAGTCTTTAGTTTCCTTTACGGATAGAACGTACTGAACTGCATACTTATCCTTAAACTCTTTAATAAGTTCAAAGAAAGCTTTCAAATTTTTAGAATCTAGGTTATTCGCAACTTCATCTATCAAAACAGGTGTTTGGAAATAATAAGCCATAGCTGTAAGAATTGCAAGACTGAAAAAGGCTTTTTCAGAACCAGCGGGATGACTTATAATTTTACCTCTATACTTTACAACACCCTTAAGTTGTTGTTCAACTTCTGTTGATGCCTTAATCAGATTTCTTTCATGCATGATTTTGATTATATCCATGTAGGTGGATGCAATCTTAGCTTTAAGTGCTTGTTCATCGAAACATTTTTTTAAAACCATTTCCAAAAGAGGTACGATCTCATTTACAAGCGGAGGGATTCCAACATAGTCTTGGTATACTTCGATTTTTTGCTGCCATTCCTGTTCCTTTTCAGGCAAAATTTTTTCCAATTCCCTAAGCTTAGGAAGACTCTCTAATTGTCTGCTTATCTGCCTTTGAATGGTCTGTAGTTTTCTTGTCTTTAACTCTTTAATTTGCGGTATTCCGAGTTGTTTTAGTGTCGCATTAACTTTCATCAAATAATCTTTTTCAGCTGATAAGACACATGCGGTTATATTTTCAACAAAACTTTTAACATCTTTTGATCCTTTTATCTTTTTGACTCGAATCTTTTTTCTAGTGAAAGAACTCGATAATGAAGCTAAATCTTCACTCCATTTTTTTATTTCTTCCTCAAGTTTCTTAACTCCTTTTTCTCTGGCTTCCTCGAACTTATAAAATACTGGAAATTCCTTACGGAACCTTTCAAACAGACTTTGTTCTTCTTTTCGATGTTTATCTATTCTTTTTAATCTAGCAATTTTAGAACGGAGGAACACCAAGTACTTTTGCTTTTCCGTCGATTTTCCTTTAGGTATGGGATGTTTACTTATGTCAGCTAGTGAAAAATCTTTTACTAAAAGCCTTGCATCTATTACGGTGTATGCTTTTTCTCCAATCTTTGTTATGGAAGCTGTGATTTCCTTTCCAATTTTAAACTCTTTTTTAAGCAGCGATGCAACTTTTGATAATTCTCTTATAGTCTCTTCTAAGTTTTCAAGTTTGATTTTCTCTTTTTTCGCTAATTTCAAGACTTCCGCGTGATGTTTCTTGGCGTCAAATAAATAACTTAAAATCTTAGTGACTTCTTCTTGAAGTTTCTTCTCCCTAAATTTTGGAGGAGTTTTAACTTGACTCTCTACATCTTTGATTTGGGAAATCGATTGAACCCACTTTTTTAAATGGATTAAGTCAAACTGCGTATCTTTCAAATTTGTCAATTTATTTAAAATCTCATTTTGTTTATCTATCAACACATTTATTCGATCACGATCTTTTGCCTTCGTGACTATTTCGTTGATATCTTTAAGCAGATTTTCCTCCTCAAGTTTGGTAATAACTTTAACAACTCTTTTTCTTAGAGTTTCTATATTCTTCAATACTTTATCAACTTTGAAGACAAGCATTTGTTTATACTCTTTCCAGTCAGAAATTAACGGGCATAGTTCAAGAATTTCTTTGCAAAAACTTGAATACGAATTTTTAACGTTTCCAATTTCAACCTCAGCCGCTTTTTCCATTTTTTTAAATCTGAAAATAAATCGTGTGGCTAACCCACGTAGGTTTGTTACTTCCTTAAATAACTCTCCTATTGATTTATCAATATTCCCGCTGTAAAGCTGACGAAATCCACCAATGATCTCTGGGGCGAAAAGAACATCGAGTAGACTTACTTTAAGTTTGTTTTTCAAGAAATTTGGTATATCAATTTTCTGAGATGGTTTATTAATTGGGTATAATTCCGACTCTTCTCTTCTACCACCACTTAAAATTCTCCGCTCAAGTAAATATGCCACGTTATTATGTTCAAAAAGTATCCTAATTTTTCCCTCCTTATTAAAGACAAGTTCCTCTCTTGTGGGCAACATCCATTCATCATATTCTTTTCGAGGTCTACCAAGGCCTTTAACATCTCTTAAGAAAGCGTACCGTACAGCGTTTATAATGTTAGTTTTACCCTGTTGATTAGCGCCGTAAAGAACAACAACTTTACTTTCTGGAAAATCTATTCTACCATCAAGTTCCATTATGCCTTTTAAATCAACTTGTTTAAACTTTATAGCCATTTTAAGCCTCCTTTAAAAGTTCCCATGCTCGCTGAACAAAAGCTTGAGAAACCTTTCTTTCTTTAGCTAGCAATTCTAATAATCTCTTGAAAACCTCTCTTTCATTGGGATTTTGACTTTGCAAAAGTTGAGGAGTGAATATTTCATCAAAAAGTTTTCTAGCTATTCTAACTTGATTCCTTTTTAACAGCGGGAAAAGTTTGTCTATTAACTCATCTCTTGTAAATGCAACTTCCCCAAATTCTTCCTCGATGCTTGGAACAGGAACGCGCAAAATTTCTGGTCTTTCGCTTTCTATATCTAAGGTTTTAATTTCTGAGTAACGTGAAACTTCTGGCCATATCACTCTTTCTACAGTTATTTTGTCGGCGTTAGTTTTTATCCATACACGTAGCTTTTCTTTATCTTCCCTTTCCATTAATAAACCATATATGCTTCTAATTCCTGTTACAAACTCGTTAACTGTCTTTCCAACAAGTTCAACTAGCACTATTATTTGTAAAGGAGTGTATCTTTTAAATTCAATATTGTCTCCATCAAAAACGACGAAACCAAATGGACTTTCTTGGCGTTCGTTCTCTATTTTCCCTCCCTCAAACCTGTATTTTACAATCCAACTGTTTTTGATTCTTCTGGATGGAATGAAGGCTGGAACGTTGTATAAATTGGAAATACCTAAAACGTTTTCTTCGTAATAGTGCATATGTCCATTAAACACGAAACTGAACATTTTACATATTCTTTCCAGATTTTCCTTCGAGACTCCTAATATACCCCCTTTGGAGATACTTTCATGCATGAATAAAATGTTTCCTTTAGGTACTTCTTCAACAGGAATTTCGTAATTCCCAACAACATAATGAGTGTTAAGGAAAGAAAAATTCAAATTTTTCACGGAAATTGCCTTATTGCCTACGTAGACAAACGTCCCACCCATGATACTTTCTAGACTTTTTAAGACAGGTTCTGAGTCATGATTTCCGCGTAGAGCATAAATTTTACAACCATTGTTGGTTAGTTCTTTCAAAATGCTTCTAATCCTGGGCATGTATTTTTCTGCTTCACGGTGAGTTACTCTCTGACCGCTTTCAGTTCTTGTATCGAGCATGTCGCCGACGAACACTACTACATCGGGAGAACAAGAAATCATTTGTTTCATTGCTCTTTCAAACTCGATAACAACTTCTTTAGCTTCGTCTCTTAACACTCTCTCATCTTCTATCCAATCAACCTGATAAAGAAGATGAGCATCACCAGCAATACAGATCCGTGGCATATCATTCACAATAATTAAGTATAGTAAAAATAATTTAATTTTTTGACTAATGCGAGCAGAAATGGAAATTTTTCCCTTAGTAAATTTTTTCGTATCTCCCCTATAATTGTTTTCCGATGCCTTACAGAATTGAAATCTACATAGGGAGCGATAATAATACTAGAAAGATAAATGAGTGTTATTTAGATGAAGTCAAAAACTGGGCTAGTAAAGTCTTCCCTGAAGGTTATACTCTTATAAAAGGCAAAGGTTTCTACAATGGAGTAAGCGAAGATTCTGTGATAATCAGTGTTTTCTCAGACCAAGAACGTAAATTAAACCACGAACTTGGCTGCTTAAAGCAAAAACTGAAGCAAGATTCTGTTTTGGTCGCGAAGTATTTTGTCGATTTCGAGGTGTTATGATGAAGTGTGCAGCTTGTGGTCAAAGGATTAAGAAGAATGATGCGTACATAGGTGATGAAGGAACTTATTACGAAGGTAAACCACTTTGCGAGACATGCTATTATGAAGATGAACCATGCGCTATAGTTTATTACAAAAATGATGATCAACCCTACGTTATAAGCCATACAAGAAACGAGACAGAAGGCGATTTTACTGTTAAATGGCATAGCACTGATCCATGGCGTGGCTACTACGAAACAAAAAGCGAAAAATATGCTTTGGTCAATACTGCTGAGCTTTTAGCTTACCATGAAAGCGAGAAAATGCTCGAAGAATTTGATGAAAGGATAAGAGAGTTGTTCGACGAGCACAACATAGACTATGCGAGAGTTTTTGCAAGAAGTTCTAACGTCTTCTACCAGAACTATGACCTTTACGTGAAGAAAGAACAAGCTTTGATAGCAAGTTTGTTAGTTGAAAAGGCTAAAGCTGAAGTTGACTATAACAATCCAAAGTGGTACAAGAACATAATTTTTGATGAAGAAGCTTTGAACAAACTGGCTGAAGCTTTCCCTGAACGGCAGATAAAGACTGATTACGATGCTGCCAAGTTGATAGAAGACTTAGGTGATGATGCTATCAATGAATTGCAAAAAAGGCTTAAGGAGGTGAAACATGGAAGCTAAGGATGTTGTGAAAGAGCTTGTATCAAATTATGTTAAGGCTAAACCTAACAGGATATCCCTTAGACTCGACTGGGAAGATAATCGCTCTGTAATAAGCATTTATGGTGAAAACTTGGAGGAAAGCGTTGAATACTCACAAACAATAGACTTCACTTCATTTGCCCATGGTGTAACAGAAGCTTTCAGAGAAGCATATGGCGAGCTACAAGTAGTACCGATAAGCTTTAGGGAAGAGATATACGAGAATGAGAATGTTGCACTAGACCTTTACCCAACAGGAAGCGTAGGTGTTTTTGACGTTTACATAGAATATAAACAGCATAACAAATGAAATCCAAGAAAGGAAATGAACTCTATGCTTTTACTGGAATCAGTTTTCGCATTCTGTTAGCTTCCTTCCGAGCAATCTGCATAGAAGCTTTCTTTTCGTATTCTCTAAGCATGCTCACTAGGGGGTGCTCGAGGTTTATCTTGTAAAGCTTAGCCTTGCCTATCCTTCTTGAAACTTTTACGACTTCGTATTCCTCCAATTCTGGAAAGTACTTGTAGAAAGTCTGTTTGCTCATTCCTAAAGCCTCTATGACCTCTTTCTTAGTGAAATCGAACATAGGGTTGTCTAGGAAGAAGTCTACGATCCTTAACTTAGGTGAATCCCCAAGCGTTTTGATTATTATCGACTCGTATTCTTTCTTTGTGTAGAGTTCTTCTGGCATGTTTATCCTCCTACTTTTTTAAACAGTACGCATAACGTTATGCACACGCACAATACAATTAAAGAGCGATAAGTATATATGCTTTACCTTCTAAAGGTATTATAAGTGAACTTATGATTTCTGAGATAACTGATGAGGAGATTAAAGCTGACATAATGAACAGGTTGTTAAGAAAAGGTTGTTGGGGAGCTAAGTATTTGCCTTTGGATAGTCTTGTTAATTGGCTTGCCAAAAGGGTAAAGAGGAATGGAAAAAGAGTCAGAAAAATTATTAGGGAGTTAGTCAACGACGGATACCTACTTTTGCATAAGGGTGGCCAAACAGCATCGCTCAACCCGACTATGAGTAGAGAAATAATTGAGTATGTAGAAAGAGTTATAGAAAGACATTAACCAGTGTCGGAAACTTCTACATCCATAAAATTGATTTCTTCCCATTTTTAAGGTTCTCGTAGAGTGATTTTATGGTCGTAGTTTACGAGTTTTGGCGCTACGATCTCCCAACAGAATTGGTTAGAGAGTTGCTCTATGACTTAGGAATTCCTTACAGGGAGAAGATAACTAAGTTGAAAAGAAAAAGCCTTGATGGTCAACCTTATGATGAGTGGACAATGATTCATGTAGACACGCGTGAACTTGTCGACTGGTTGAGAAAGAAAATTGAGAAAAAGTTGAAAGATTATGGTTGATTCTGTGCAAGATAAAAGGACAAAACATGTGATCGAAACTTTGCAGAAGCAGTATAAGACCGAGAAATATGGCAAGTTGCATAGATCTCTTTTCAAGCATGGAATAAGGACCGAGCTATACATAGGAGAAGGCATAGAAATGTACTATCCGTACTTTTACAAACCAGTTATAACGTTGCAAGTATTTGACGATAAAAATCTGGTGATACTTTATAAGCATGAACCAAAACTGAAAGGTGAGAGTCAGATAATTAAAAAGATACGGAAAATTGCTAAGTCTTTAAACTATAGGGTTATGCAAATCAACGAATTGCCCGAAGAAAAACCTGAACATTTCTGCATGTGGGCTGATAGAGAAGATTGTTGAAAAGCTAGAAGTCTTTTAAAGCAAATCTAAGCGATAATCATTCATGTTATTCTCCTACAGCGGAGAGGAGAAATTGAATGTCTATCGGTTGCTCAATAAGCTTTTTCCCCTCTATCTCGCCACTTTCCAAAAATCTTTTGAAAAACTCTGGTCTTGTCTGACCGAATGAATTAGATATAGTTTCACCCCGATCAATCCAAATTTTATGTCTTATCATTTTCTCTATCATTTTGCTTATAGCGTTCCAATCATTATCATTTAATTCTACCCAAAAGATTCTTGTGCCTTTTCCCTTCTTTCTCTCTGATTTCATATCATTGGTAATTTTTCGATTCATTATTAAGTAGGTTGCTATAGCCTCCTTCAGCAGTTCGCACCAAACAACAAAAGCTGCGGGTCTATATAATCTAAATGCCCGCAGATGTTCGTCAGGAATATTTTTGCCTTTTCTGATTTGTTCCTCAATTTTATAGGCGCCTATACTTTTATCAAATTTGCCTATTAGCGTCTTCTCAGCCAATAAATTCATCAATCTTACAACGTTTTTAGCTTCAATGTCCCTAGGATAAGGCTTCCCTTGGCTCTCGCATTCATAAATATCAACCTCACAAGGTGTGGCATCTACAAACCATCTAAAAATTGTTTTCTCTACAGAATCATAAGATATGGGCAATTCTCTGCTTCTGGCTCTCTCCTTTTCTACAAAATCAAAGAATTTATTTGCAGGATCCTTAGAGTCTCTTATTCTTGCTTTAAGAAAATGATTCAAATTTTTTTCCATTTCATATCTTTTTTCAGCATCGATCCATTCTATGAAACCCTTTTCTGATTTAGGTTTAGTTTCTGGGTTTTCTAGATACTCTCTGAATTTAACGCTAAAAATGTCCTGACCAAGTGTATCTAAAACCGATCTAAAAAACTCTATTTGTCTCAACTCCTTGTGAGCTCTACGGTTTACCTCTTTCAGATGGTCTTTGTCCGGATTTATGAAAACTCTACAGAATATCTTTCTTCTTCCCAAAACAATCTGAGCAGCGGTTTTATGTTGCCCATCAAAAAGAAGTACCTTACTTTTTCCGCCACTTTCTTCAAAATGCATACGACATAAAGCAACGTGAAGTTGCGGATTCTTTCTAAAAAACTCGTCTATTAGTTTGTCTATATCTAAGATCTTTCGTGGATTTAATTCTGAATCATGATAAAGTATCTCTATGGGAAGTAATGCAAAAAAGGACCTATAAGAATCGTTACTAGGATCAACGAATATCGGAAACTTATAATCTTCATTGCCAAATCGCAATTTAATCTCATTGTCTTCAATTTTTGCGAAAACTTCTTCTGTACTCCCTTTAAACTCTTCTAAAATTTGGGCGGTGGTAACAGCACCACCATACTTTTCTCTTATTTTGTCAAATCTCATTTTGGCTCTCGCAAGTTGAAGGTTCTTGTCCCTTTTTTTGTTGTTACATTCAGCATGCATAAGGGCCCAATTCGACTCTTCGTCTGGCCCATTATCTGCTAATGGTATAATATGATCCACTTCTACTTTGTCAGCTTCTAAATCAATTTTCTTTTCGCAAAGAAAACAATTTTCCCCTTGCAGTTGCCAAAGGCGTTGAATTAAATTCCTTTTTTCTGTTTCTGACATTTCGTCTATTTTGGATTTAGGCCTTGGCATATCATTCCCTTCTAACGGATCGCCACCCCATATAAGCTTCTGATAATAATTATAGTTAACTTATTTAAAATTAAGCTATTTAGCAACTTGCCTCTAAGGTCTGGTAATTTAAGAAAAAGCATAATCCAAAAGTTCATGTCTTAAAATTACGCGTTTGCCTCTTGAACAACAATTGACAGATCTACGTCAATTAAACTTTCATTCAAGATTTTCACCTTTCTTTACTTGATGTTTAAAGGAAGTTAAGGAATATTTTCTCTCGATAACAAACAATTAGGCCCATAACTATTTTTTCGCATGATTTTTCCTGAAGGAACGACTGAGCATCCCGTAAACAAGTCCAAGAAAAGGAAGATTTTAGTCAGCCTTTGGGATTTTGGGGCAGTCCATCCACAGACCGAGAGAAGCCATTACTTGTGCAACGATCACCCTGCTAAGATGAGACCATGTTTAGCGAGAGCCATCTTACAAATTTATGGTGAAAGTCCTGTTTTAGATCCGATGGCTGGTATTGGTACTACGCTAGTTGAAGCTATGCTTTTAGGAATGGATGCTGTTGGCGTTGAGTATGAGAAAAAGTTTGTCGATCAAGCTAATAGAAACATAGAGCATTTAAAGAAACTGTTCCCTAACAAAAAGCTTGGTAATGCCGTCTGTATTGAAGGAGATGCCAGGGATTTATCCTGTTTAAACAGTCAGAAAGTTAGAAGCGTGATATTTTCTCCTCCTTATTTTAATGCAATAGAATCAGTTAGCACAGGTCATCAAGGTCCTGAGGGTGGACATCTAGAAAGGCAGCATAAGCTTGCTAAGTTAGGCAAATCTGGTTATGGCAGAAAGTCAAACATAGGACATGTTGAAAGCTATGGCTCAATAGTTTTCTCCCCTCCATACTTTAATGCGATCAAGAAAGGCGATGAGGGACCGCACGCAAGTAGCGAGAGAATTTCTTATGAAGAAAGAGTTAACAGATTTCAAGGATACTCCACAGACAGAGAAAACATTGGTAACATCGCAAAATTCGGCTCAATCATTTTAAGTCCTCCATACTTTGATGCGTTATCAATAACAAAAGGCGGAGGAAGCAAAGCTTCGATTCTACACGAAGAGTCAACCCAGGAATTGCAAATGAAGAGGAGTGGACCTTTTGCAGTTAAGAGACGCTTACCTTCACCATACTCTTCTAAAGAAGGAAATATAGGCAACATTCCAGAATTTGGTTCCATTGTTTTGAGCCCGCCTTACGAAGCTGCATTAAACGCAACAAAGCATGCTAGTGGTGGAATTCCATCCAGAGATCCTAAACTGGCTAAGACTGGATTATACTCAAAAAGCAAAGGCAACATAGGGAACATGGTTGGTCGAACATACCTAGGAGAAATGTTGAAAGTTTATCGAGAGTGCAACCGAGTCTTAAAGCCTGGAAAATTCATGGTAGTTGTTATCAAGGATATAAGAAGAAAAGGATTGACAATTCCTTTGGGCGCAGACACCATTAAGCTTTGCCAAATGGCTGGCTTCGAAGTTTTTGATATAATCGTAAACAAAATGTACTTTCCTTCTTTCTGGCAATTAACTCATGCTCAGAAAACACAAGCTAAAAGGATTCCTATGAGCTTAAGAAACCATGAATACGTTTTAATTTTTAAGAAACCTCAAAAGAACTAACATGATTAAGCCTAAACGATTTCCACCTTATACCCCATTCTTTTATACCAATCAACCCTTTCCCAAAGCCTTCTCTCAAACTCTCTGTCTATTTCTCCTTCTATTTTAGTAGGCTTACAAAAGAAGTACTTGTCGATTATAGTCCAACTTTCTGGAATAGTGAAACGCTTGAACCTACCAGCATCCAAATGGTTACCAGTATAACCCCAAGTTTCCCTTATTCCCTTATGGCAAATATAATCACAACTCTGATCCGAAATTATCGTGTAATCTGGAAAATGAATTTCGATTATACCAGCTTCATAAGACTCCTTGCTAACTTCCTTGTCCATACGAGAATTTACATCATAAACTCCTCTATCAAACTCGTAAGCACTTTTAAGCAATGAGTCTAAATCCTTTGTTTTATCATTTATAGCGCTTGCTAACCTTACTCCAGTTCCACAATGTACAGTAAAAGAAACTTCTCTACGCAAATCCTTGATGTAAACTCTAAGATAGGACATAAAAAAGAGGGTTCATTCATTATTCCTTGTATGTTATGAATAAATAAAATTCCGTAAACTATCTTAGCCTAGAAAAAAGCTCTTTCTCTTTTCGCTGAGGAAATGCGGGAGACAGTCAGTTTGTATGTAATAGTATTTATTTTTCATTTAAATGATTTATCGATGTTCTTTAGCATAGCAGGGAAAAGGGAAATAATAAATAATCCAAACGTGCATCATTCATTTGGTGTTTGATTTGGCAAGATGTCCCCGTTGCCAAACTGAGGTTGCTGAGCCTCTTAAGAGCTGGAAATATGGAATATTCACGGTCAAAATGTATAAATGTTCATGTGGCAATCAGTTTCGGGAGTACATCAGAGAAGGAAGAGTAAAATTTACATTGAGCGCACATGATGGTGGACTAGGTCCAAGAATGAAAGTCAAAAGTAGTTGTAAGTAAGATGAAGCTAACTTAAACAGAATTAGTTTGACGCTTGAGATGTTATAGACATTCTTCAACTACCTTAACCCAAGGATGAGATTTAATCTTCTTTATATGCTCCATAATCTTCTCATCATTTTTAATTTTTTCAATAATTTCCATGAAAAACTTGAGTTTCTGTTCGTCTGATTTAAGATTCGAAATATCTTTAAAATAGGGTTCAACGTATTCAGGTAAATTTAATTTTATTCCGTCTTTGCTGAACTTATCTTTCAAATATAATTCATACACTATGGAGTGAGACAATACTTGCAAAAAGGCTATTAATGATTCTATTTCAAGATTTTTCTTTCCTCTCGAGGCATAATAATCCCAATAGTATTTGGTTACAAATTTTGTAAAAAGAGAGAGATGAAGCAATTGTTTTCGTGGAATTTTTTCAGGCGGAGGTATAGGAAGTTCTCCAACGTAGGGATCATCCCAATGTCTCGCACTTTCGGTTGTTTCACTAAACAGCATTTTCTGAGCATAAAATGACATTAGCGGTGAATTTAAGATAACTTCTAATGGCAACAATAAATCTTCGTACTCTTTTTTGAGCTTTACATTACTGATGTTGCTTGGTGTTAGAAATTTACCATCTTTATCGGCAAATACAACTATTTTACTTCCTCTAAGCACTTTAAAAATTAGTTTTGGCGTCAAAAGTTCGTCCGCTTTTTTCTTCCAAGATTTTTGGATCGCAATGCATTTCCAATCTTTAATATAGAACTGCTGGATGTTCGGTTCTTTGTCTATAAATGGTACATTTCCGGCTTTTAACTTAATTTTTTCATCATCAGAAATAAATAACCCTCTGAACGCATTTTCATAAATCATTCTAAACTGAATGGAATTCTTTCTAATAGTTTCTATAATCTCATTTTGGATCTCGTTTATCGGCCTAAAAATTAAAATGTTATGGGCTTGCATAAGAGATAAAGGCACTTTTCCCGCGAATTTTATTTCCTTGCCATAACTTGGAGTTCGAAGAGGTTCAGCGATGTAAATTGGAATCAACTTTTTAGTTAATTCTTGTGATTGATATTTTAAGATTTTTTTGACAACAATTGCTAATTGCTCAGAAATTACCCCTATAAATCCAATGCCTACATCTAAGATGTTTTCAAGCATCTGATGATTAAGAATATGATTTCTTATATCCCCCCACGTAGAATAAAATCCTATCGTCTTTGGGATTATGTATCCTATTCTTCCATTTAGTTTAACGTGGTTAAAAGAACGTTCGAAAAATACTTCCGCACAATTACTTGGTTTCGAATGAGAATGAGCATTTCTAATCCATTGTTTTTCGATCACTGTTAATAAGTTTCCATGTGGAGGATTTCCGATTATTATATCAAACCCCCTATTTTCCTTAACTTCGTTAAGATCAAAAGCCTCGTAGAATTCGAATCCCCAATGAAATGGATCCAATTCTAAAAACTCTTTCCATGTTATGTTCACACCTTTGCTTTTCATCAAATTGAAGAATTTTTTGTTTAAGAAGTTTCTTGCTTCTGAAAGTTCTTTGTTTAATTTCTCCTTTAATTTTACTGCCTCATGAGCAGGCAATGTTTTAAATTTTTGCTTTTCCTTCATCAAAGTTTGTAGCCATCTAATCTTATCCTTATCTGTCCATGTTGTAAGCAAATATTGCCTATCTGTAAGTGATTTCCATCTCAGTTTTGGTTGTATAGCTACAAAATCAAATTCTATACCCTCAATATCAATAAAACCTATTAAAGAATTTCCAGTCATCAAATTAAAATCTAAATTTGGTAAGGTTTCTATTTTCTTACTTTGAACTTTTCTTAGGTTAACTTGAGAAATTAACCAGAGCCAAAACCTTAATTTTGCAATTTCTACAGCTCCTTCCATCAAATCAACACCGTAAAGATTGTTCACAATAATTTGTCTAACGATGTAGTAATTTCTGCTTGGACTTTTTGCCATTTCAGCTAAAACATTCCTAACATCCTTGTCAGAAGATAGGTTTTCTTGAAGAACATTTAAAACCCTACTATACAACCTAAGCAGAACTTCACCCGCAGCTATTAAAAAGCTTCCAGATCCACAGGCGTTATCACAAATTTTGATTTTTGTAAGGATTTCAAAATATAGGTGTTTAACTATGTTAAGCTCTGTATTCGAAAATTTATTTTTTTCAAATAAATCGCGTAATAACCTAGTGCCTGTGTCTCCAAATTTATCTTTAAGCTTATCTTTTACGCATGGATAAATGGTGTTCATAGCAACGTAATTTGTGATTTCTTCTGGAGTATAATAGGCGCCAATTTTTCTTCTACCATATCTTAATTCCTCTTTGACCGTCTGAATGTCTTTCAGTCTTACTTTTCCTAAGCCAATTTGTTCCAACGATACTACAAACTTCTCGTAAATGTGACCAATAACTTCAGGGGTTAAATCGCCAACAACATCTTCTTCTTCCGGCGATTCTTCACCGATTATCCAATTATAGTTATTGAGAACCTCCAAAATTAACTTCTTTATACCTTTAATTTTGACTTTACTTTCTCTAATTCCTTCGATTTCATGTTCTACAAAAAGGCCACCATTTAAGGAAGGAGAAGCCACCGAAAATTTCTCCCCCTTAATATTGAACTCTAGAACTCCCCACCCTGTTTCATTAACCTGACCTAAAACATCGAAAAATATTCTGTTAAGAAATTCTTGTAAATCATCTTCGCTTAGCATAGAGCAGATCCATTTAAAAAATTCTCGGGTGTTTCTTTTATCAAGAACCCATTCTCTTTCTTCATTTTTAATCTTGACAAGTTTCAACTGCGATAAGAAATAAAAGAAAATTAACCTGTCTATGAGATGCTGGACAACTAAGAGCTTGTTCTTATCCTCTTTTATCTCACTTATGCCTCTAGCCATCAGCACTCTCATTTCCCAAAGTTGCCAATAGAATTTCTCTACTATATCCCGGATATCGAAGAGTATATTCATATTTTCCGGAGAAAACTTACTCAACTTGTCAATTCTGCTTTTTAAGTAATCGCTTCTCATCTTTGTTGAATAGTAAAACCATTTTACTCCGCCAATTCTTCGAAAGACTCTCAGCTTTCCTGTTTCTGAGAAGAAGAACCATAAATATCTAACTTTTTGTGCGGATAGTTCCCTTTTCAACTCCTCTACTTCTTCGGCATTTAAAACTTCAGTATAAGCAAGTAAATTTTTATCATCTACCAAAACTTCCTTACCTTTCACTTTAAATGGAACAATTTTTTTAAAGAAGCCTTTTCCTTTCAACCAGTTTAAATCATATTGTACCATACTTTATCACTGCCAAAAGTTTTGGCTCTTCCAAACTTCTTTGGTAACCATGTGCTTTTACTTTCTCCAAACTTTCTTTCAACTCCTTTATTCCTTCCTCTCTCCTCCATGGAGGCATTTTCTCGATTTTCTTCAGAATTTCTAAAAATCTTTTCTTTTCCTTCTTTGGCATTATTGAAAGATCTATATCCCTGAAAAACTTTTTTAACTCCTCCATTCGCTCAATAATTTCTTCCATCTGCGCTGTAACCTTATCTTTACCCTTAAAGCTTATCTTCAGAAATTCTCTATCTAAATCCAAACATTTTTCAGAAACTAAGCTTTCTATTCTTCTCAATTCTTCTTTCGTGAGCTTAGTTTCCAGTTTATTTTCCGAGAAAGATAATTCACCTATCGTATAAATGCCACCTCTATACTTAAAGACGACAAAATAATCTGTAGTGGCTCGCTTCTCTAAGCCTGTAAATATCGGTTTTTGATACTTTTTAGAACGAGCCTCAACCGTTTCTTCGGATACCCCCCAAAACTTTACAAACTCTCTTAACGCTTTATCTTCCTTTGAGAGTGTAGGCGGTATTCCCTTCTTTAGCTCTTCAGGAGTTTTGCTTGCAAGCAAATCTTTGTATTCACGAATTAGTTTGATTATCCTTTTCCGATTCCTCTCTGAGAATTCCTCTACTTTCTTTTGCTCTATCGACCATATAAGAAAATCTAAACCTATAGTTGAGATAATGTTTTCGACTCTTTCTGCAAGTCTATCACAAAGCTCTAATTCTTTATCAATTCTCTTATCGGGCTCAAAATTGTAAATTATAATTTTCTTTGGATTGTTTATTCTTATAGCTCTTCCATCTCTCTGAATAAGTCGGACAGGATTATAGTGAAGATCAAAATTTATCACTACATCTGCTCTTGGTAGATTAACGCCTTCACCCATTATGTCGGTTGTAACAAGAATATCAAATTTGCCTTGATTGAATTGTCTCTCTATTTCCTCCTTATTGATTATTGTTTTAATTTTTTCTCCAGTCTCCTCATCTATTGGTGCCTCACCCCCATATGCCATCTGAAACTTGAACTCACTCTGTTTGGCAAGCATTTTTCCTACATAAATTACGGTGTCCCTTGATTCAGAGAAGACAAGCGTTGGTTTTCTTTCTTTTTTGAGAATTTCGATTAACTTTTTGATTTTTTCATCCCGCTCTTCTAAGTTTCCAAGTTGTTGGATGCTTTGAAGCATTTCTTTGATAGAAGCAATGTCCTTCCCTATCCTGTCTAAAACTTTATTTCTTTTCTTGTCAGGGAGGGAAAGAAATGTTTCTATTATGTTTTCTAATCTTTCCTTAGAGAACAAATCCGTCTTTTCTCTGTGCTTGGGTTTGGCAATTACTTTTCTCAAAAAATCTTGAAGGAATTCATTCTTTTCTAGAATGTTTCTTAAACTAATTCTAAAGGCGGTTATGCTGCTTTCAAGTCTTTTGTACAGTCTCCATTTATACCACCAGATCAGGTTTTTATCTTCCTTGTATTCCCTTTCCCAAAGTTTTGTATATTCAAAATTCAATTTGCCGAGGAATGGTACAACCCGGTCAAAAATGCTCCTTGCAATTTCTTCATCATACTTGTAATTTATGGGAAAGACATCGGGAGCTTCTATATCTTCTACGTTTGCTATTTTCCTTAAATCCTCTTTAAAGTATAATGGAAGATCTGGCCACTCGATTCGGACCGAAAATATCTTGATTAAGTCATTAAGCTTTTTAATAGTTACTTCTGTTGGAGCTTTTTCCTTTATATCATGCTCAATTTCCCTTATTTTTAAGAGTATGCCTTCACTCTCAAACCTTTCCTTGTAGTTTCCTTTTATAAAAAGCTTCAAAAGTTCAGTAAAATCAAGTAGGGAAGTATTTATTGGAGTAGCGGTAATCAGAAGCACATGACAGTTCGGATTGATTTTAATTATGTTTTCTAAGTTTTCCCTTCGATTAGATTTAGGTTTTGAAATCCTAAAATGATGTGCTTCGTCGACGATGATTAAATCCATACCCCTATACTTTTCATAATCAAAATCACTCTTTTGTAATATACCTCTTGAGAGCCATGCAACATCTGTTCTCTTCAAACCAACTTTCTCTAAGGTTGTTTTCCAATGTTCTTCTATTACTGGTGGATAGATTACCAAGATGTTCTTGCCCAACTCTTTATAATATCGAGCAACCATGCATCCAACATCAGTTTTTCCTAAGCCGAATGAATTAGCTAGAATGCATCCGCCGTATTTGTTAAGTTTATCTATGCTCAGGTAATAGCTCATATTTTGAAATTCTGCTAAATAGGAAAGATCGGCGCTGATGTTTTTAATTAAGTATTCTTTTCCCAAGATTTTTATAAGATTTATTATAAAGTCGCGTGGATGAAGGTAAATGGCTTCAGAAAGAGAAGCCTCCCTAACAACATCTATTACCTTTAGATTTTCAACTTCGTCTGTCGATCTTTTCCATATTTCTTCAAAAAATCTCCTGTACAAATCTCTATCTTCGAAAGTTAACGCAGCTGCAGGCACTATTAATTCAACATTTTCTTCTAGTCCAGCTTCAGTTAGGTTTGCTGAGCCTGCCCAAATTTCTACCTCATTTCCTATTTCAAAGAGGTACAATTTTATGTGAAAGTTTCTTTCGAGATATATCCTGAAATCAAACTTTTTCTCATCATACAGTTTTTTAATAAAATCAAAGGTTTTATCATCAAGTACGATGGCATCATTCTTTAAGGCTTGTAAAACTTCTTTGGTTGTTTTTCTAGTCTCTGGCCCCATCACCAGTTTAAATTCTTTGATAAGATTCTTTTCATACAGTTCGTTCAAAAATGGATATAGCTTTTGAAAACCTTCAAAGAAGAAGAACCCTACAGCAATATGAAAGGAGATTTGTTGATTGTTATTTATTGCCCTTGTTATCCTATCTTTGAAAACATCTAAAACGCTTTTTTCATGCGGTAATATTTTAGCTATGTTATCTACGATAAAGCGTTCCATCACAATTCCTTCCCTTCTGATTTTTTCTAAAAGAACTTATGATAAGAGGGATTCTTTTTGGCTTAACATGCTCTGTTAACTCTATTGTTGCCCTTATAGTAAAGCTTTTGTAATTTTTCAACATTTACTCTCAAAATAACATATGCGCCCTTATTTTAAATATTTTTTAGAATTCGCTGGGTTATTATTCAACCTAATTTCTGAAACATTTTAAGAAACTGAAACCAAGTTCTGATTGGAGTAGTCAAAATGCCATTACTAAAAGAAATTGTTGATAGCTATATGCAGAAACTTTCCGGCTTAAAAGAGCATTGCGAAAGATGCCTTAAAACTGAAAGATGGCAAGGTAGCGTTGTCTTAATGGTTGTGGATGCTGCCTTCACTTCCATAGGCTTAAATTACTTCACTGCTGTAGTTCCAAAAGTTGAAGAATTTAACAAAAAGTTTGTCGAGAATGGAAGAATAAGGAATTTGAAAGATCTTGCTACGGCGGATATAAATGAGCTAAGGAAGGTATGGAAGAATAAACGATCTTGGATTATAGCTAAGGAAATAGCCTTTTATCTTTCAACATTAAGTAAAGATGATAGATTAGCTCTTAGAACTTGGGCTAAAAATGCTAAACTTGAAAATTGGAAAGAAGATTTCATTGGAAGAATAAAGGGTGTTGGTCTAATCACTTTTCAGTACTTGAGGATGATGGGTGGTATCGATACAGTAATGCCAGATAAAATTGTTAAAAGGGTAATAAACGAGATTTTGGTTAAAGCTGGCTTCAAGCCTGTAAAGGATGACATGGAATTTATTAGAAAAGCTGGAGAAGTAGCCTTAGCCTGCGGATATAGACCTATAGAGCTTTGCTGGATGACTTGGCTTATACAGCCTGAAGGAAAGATGATAAGGATGGAAAAGTATTCAGGCATTCTTTCGAAGATTTAGGTTTTAAATTTTTGTTCTATCCATTCATTAGATTCCATGCGAGTAATTCCCTTTTCTTTTAATTTGTTAAGAGGTAAACCTACCCAATAATCAAATGCTGGTTCAACCAGTCCATTCTTCTCTTCTTTTGATAGTGGAATTATGTCTGCATCTTTTGTTTTGCCGACTTGCTTTATTGATGTAGTAATGGAATAACAGTAATCTTTACTTATGATATACCTAAAGTGGAATGGGGCTTTACCTAAGTTATCTCCTATAAAGTACAACTTCAAGCTTCTTCCAGAGCCTTTTATTTCGTTAATAATGCGTTTCATTTCTTCTGCATCTAAATCTCTTGCCCCTTCTATGCTGGTTAAAATCGTAACATCTATTTGCGGTGGCGAATAGCTTTGAAGAATTCTGAGCGTATCTTCGTTCACGTATTCGTCTTGAATCTTTATATATTCTTTACATTCCTCACTAAAAATTCTCTTCCATGTTGTTATTGCAGCATAAATGTCGTTTGCTGGTATTCGAATCACTTTTTCAAATATTCTTGACTTGAGAATGCTTTCTAGTTCCTCTAACACTTTATTCGCTACAATAATTTGATTCTCTGTCAAAAATACTATCCCAAGTTTTGTGGCTTCTCTTAAATCATTTAAATTAATATTCGCAACGGACGATCTTTGGATAATTGCAAATGGGCCATCAACCTTAACATCTGTAGATATCAGCATTCTTTTTAGCATTCCAAGCAAGTAAAGGTTAGATGTAGATTCGCCCACCCTTTTTCTCAGTTGTTCGATCATAGATGATTCGAAAGCTGTATAATTTTTCAATAGAAAATTGGTTTTTATTATGTCCCTTACAGCCTTTGGTATAGATATTTTATCGCCCGAAATGGCTAATGCTCTTTTCCCTTCTAATTTCTTCAACAGTTCCAAGATTTCGTCACGTGTTAAGTTCGGGAAAATGGTTTCTATGTCCGTAATATTAATTGGTGAATCGACGAACATAGGTAATAATAAAATCCGCCAATCTTGATCTAGCCTAAAACCTTCTACGTTAACCTTGCTTAAAATATAGTTTTGCAGCTCGTTTTCCACATCAACGGGTATTTTCCTTAAATAGTAACTTTCATAATGGTGTTTTCTACTCGAATAAGTTGCCTTAAAAACCATATTAATGTTTAAAAGTTTTTCACAAAAACTAATGGACAGCTGATCGTAATAATAATCGGAAGTTCCTAAGTATGTTTTACCTTCGTATGATGTTTTCACTTCCAAAAGTTTAAGGAGTTCTCGGTCGTTTCCTTCGGCTATTTGCAATAACTTTTCTTTTTGAACCTTCCCTTTCCAAAAATCTGTTAACGCATTTAATATTTCACTTCTCTTTTCAGGGTTAATTGTTATAATTTCGCGAGCATATTCATCCTTCGTTATCGATATTTGACCAGAGTTCAAAAGTCTCTGAATGGATTCATCAATCTCCTCATCCGTTAATTTTTTGTTTTTAGTAAACCAAAATTCATACAGATTATATTTTTGAAGAGGCTCGAAATTTATAATAATGTCCAATAGATGTAAATCTACATCTGATACCAATTCATTTCCCCAAACAAATTAAAATTATCACTTAATATTTTTACTTTTACGACCTCTATAGCTTTGATGATAACGGCACATCATCTATGAGTAAACTTCATTCTTTCTAATTCTAAGTTCTCCGCATGAAACTAATGACCAAAGAGCTAAGAAAGAAAATCCCTCCTTTATACTCTCAAGAGAACGTCAAAGATCCTATAGTTTATGCAAAGTACTTTATGCCAGACTCTCATTGGACTTGGTATGTTTTGGAATTTGATGGAAAAGACACTTTCTTTGGATATGTTGATGGCGATTATCAAGAGTTAGGCTATTTTAGCCTCACAGAACTAGAGAGCATCAGAGGACCATTAGGGTTAGAGGTCGAAAGAGACTTGTACTGGAAACCAAAACCTTTGAGCGAGGTAAAGAAGGAAA
>Ga0315298_1003056_pt1 | contig 27148 bp, 20 predicted proteins | sample WHS_1_MG_FD_203077 | JGI IMG/M metagenome (GOLD analysis project Ga0315298, IMG submission 203077) | Extremophilic microbial mat communities from Washburn Hot Springs, YNP, Wyoming, USA - WHS_1_MG | ecosystem: Environmental > Aquatic > Thermal springs > Hot (42-90C) | place: USA: Wyoming... | reverse complement strand
CTTAAAAATATTTATTTGATGTTATTTACTAGTTGGTGCGTGGGCCGGTAGCTCAGCTTGGTTGGAGCGTTCGGCTGATAACCGAAAGGTCGAGAGTTCAAATCTCTCCCGGCCCATTTTCGGATTTTCCCGGTACACTGGTGACGTTATTTTCTTTTTCGGAAGATCATGATGTTTTCCGGTGTTGTGCAGACATATTCAAAGCCTGCTTCTATGAGTTTGCAAGCTTCTTGGGCGTTTGTCGCGACTTCGGAAGCATATTCATAATCTTTGAAAGGCGCGCGCATTTTTATTTGAGAAGTATAATTACCTGTTTTCTGGCGGGCTTGAGGGTGAACTTGTAGCTGCGTTTGACTTGTTGGCCACGTGGAGTGTCCAGTAGGCTGGAGATGTTACGGACGTTATGCTTATGGAGCAGTTGTTCAATTACATTTTTCATTTGCAGACTCCTTGCCTACAATTATTATATAGGAATGCTTATGAGTATCGATAAAGAGCGCATCAAAAAAGGAATTAACTGAAATTGGCTACTAAGAAAAAGCCATCGTAGAAATCCTAAAATGGTACAATGCAAAATACAAAACCGTAGACGCACAAACCTATAGGTTAATAACAGCATTTTAAAAGCCTAAACCTTGTTGCGACAGAGAAACTGTTATAGTTTATCGTAGGCTAGAAGGATTATAGAGTATCCAAGGATAAGTGCTGATATTGTCCAAGAGGGTACATGAAAGTCTTTTGTCACCCACATGAAAACATCCATCAATGCATTTACCGCTTGGACTATGCATGAAATTTTTATGAGACGCATTATGTTTTTCTTATCAATCATGGCTGTAAGCACCCTTAAACCCTAACCTGTGAATGTTTAACGTATAATTCGTTTATGAATCTGAGAAATTAATCTAGAATCCACTATTTACGATTGCGGCAATAAATTATTGCAATAAAAGCTTTAACGTTTTGCAGAAAAGTGGCAAGTTTTTCACCTATTTCTACTAAAAATTGCTAATATACGTAATTTAAAAAGTCTGATATTTTCTGTATTTGCGAAATTCGCCGACGCAGATTAGCCAATGCCAAAGTCTTGAAATTAGTAGCATAGCAATCAATGTTATCGCTGGCATAATAAGGCTCCAAGTCTTTTACCTTCACAATGTTTTGATTCTTACTGCTCACCATCTTACCTGCGTTGAAGTTTGCCTATTTTACGATCAATGTTGTATGCGCACTGAGTTTTGTTTTAAACATGTTTAAGCATTGTTGGGTGGGTATTATCCAGAAGTCGGGGTTATCTATTTACCTTGTTGTTTTTCGGGATAGGCTGTTAGGAGGCGGTATTTTTTGCCAGGGTGTATTACGCCTATTTTAATGCATTCTGTTTTGTGAGGTGATATTTGGATTTGTTGAGGGACGGTGCCGAATGATTCGGATTTGTGGATTAGCCAGTGGGGAGCGGCTAAATATGTTACGACTGTGGCTTCATTTTTTCTGTTGAAGATGTAGTTCCACAGTTTGCCAGTTTTATCTTTTTCAACTAATACAAGGAGTTTTGGCATTTTGTTTTCTCCTTTATGGGAATGGGGGTTTTAGTATGTTTAGAGATAATTTTTGTTAATATGTAGGCATATTTTGGGGTGATAAAATGGTTGTGTTTTGGAAATGTTGATTGAGGATTATGTTTGTAAATCCGCGAAATTTTTGGTTTAGTTTTAACTGCAGATGCTAAAACGTGTTTTCGTTTTATAGAGTTTTAGGCGTTTTTATATTTGGCGATTTAAGTAACTTCTGGATTGATGACTGAGGGGGATATATCGAAAATCGATATATGTCGGATTTGAAAATAACAAATATATTAAGTCTTGCGATATTTTATGTATGAACGTGCAACACGAGAGCAGTTCAACACAAATACAAAAGATGAGAGTGCAATTAAGTGTTAAAATCAAAGAGGTCAGCTCCTAATTTCAATTCATCAGGTTCTTCCACTATAAGTGAGGAGGAGACAACATTGTTTCAGTCAAGGTTCGAAATTAGTCAAGAAAGCATTTCGCCGGAGTCCAATCTGCTGAATAGGAGCTTTAATAGGCTTTTGCTTGAGGCGATTGATGAGGAGCTATCTTTGCTTGGAGTTTCAGTTAAGCAGACAATATACGCCTATTTGGAAAGGGAATTTAAGATTAGCAGGAAAGATATTCCGGGCAAGGTTGAGGATTTTGCAGACGCATTGGAAAAGCTTTTCGGTTTCGGCGCCAAACTTGTTGAAATTCGAATAATGGAAAAGCTTTACAGAAAAGTTGGAGATTTCAAGTACTTTCCAGAAAATGGAGATATTGTGTTCTCTGAATATGTTGCTGCGCTGCGGGAGCACTATGTTAAAAGGATGTTGACTTAATCATTTTTTGGTTATTTGTTGAACAGTTCCTTTGGCAAGGATTTCATTGGGCTTTTTTAAAAGGTTTAACCCTTCTAACCATGTATGCCGCAACATTTTTTGTATGCATTTTTATGCTTGTGATATGCATGAACCTTTAAGTGCCTGTTTAGTGTTTATCAACGCTCAAGACACAAGGGATGAGGTACATGTTCACAAATAACACAAAAGAAATTCAGGAGAAATTGGTTAAGGGTCTTTTAGAAATTATAGTCTTACAGATGTTGAACTCGCAGCCCATGCACGGTTATCAGATAATAACCAAGATTCGCAGGAGTTTCGGGGTTTATTTCGGACCAAGCACCATTTACCCCCTTTTAGCCAGTCTAGAAAAGCAAAAATATGTAAAAAGCTCCTGGGATATGAGTGGAGAACGACCCAAAAAGGTTTACATGTTAACAAATGAAGGAAAAGTCCTCCTCGACTCCGCTGAAGACTCGCTTGGTTTGATTTGCAAAAAGATAGGTAACACTAACGTTTCAGAAATTCTGTTAACTGCTCGACTGGGGATTTCAAGAAACACAGCGCTCAATCTCTAGCAACTGCATTAACGCTTTACAAGTTATGGGGCGCCATGCCCCTTATTGTTATCCACCACTCTACCTCCACATTTATGTAAAAGGAAGGTAAGCATCGTAACTTAGGCTTAATTTTCAGAGCTTGCGGCATACCGCCTTAAAAACCTTTTATTTTCACTGTTACTATTACTTAATATGCATATTCCAAATCAAGATTTTAAACATGGAAACTTTATTCATAAGTTATTTCTAATTTTCTCGGCTTACCCAAACACTATGTTAATACATAAAGGCATCACAACCTTCCTGTGTGTTTTAGCCTTTTCAACAGTTATATCGACGCTTACCGCTGGCCTAGCAAACTCTTCAGCAGCACCGGGAAGCTATGACCTTCTTGTAATAGGTCCAGAAGCCTATAGACCTCATCTTGAAAGGTTTATAGCCTTAAAAAAGAGCCAGTGCATAGCCACCCGTTACATTTCAGTTGAATATATAAGGGAAAGTCTTCAAATAGGCGATCTTACATGGCGGATCCACGAGTTTGTGGCAAACGAGTATAGAAATTCAGGCATAAAATATCTCTTGCTTGTGGGGACATATGATCAAGTGCCGCCGAAATATGTTTACTCGCCTAGCGATGAGGCTGGTTTGGCAGACTTCAACTATAAACCCACAGACTGGTTTTACGCTGTCCCAGACTGGCAAGACTCCCAGATAGGGCTACTCAATGGCAATGTTCCTGAAATTGCTGTGAGCCGGCTGCCTGTAAAAAACAGCGAAGAACTGGAGCGAACCATATCAAAAATTGTTGAGGTGGAATCCCAGCCTCTGAAAGGGTTTTTCTTAGTTTTCAAAGACGATAATTTGGCTTTTCAGCCATTGCTTAACGTTTCAGACGTTTATTACGCTTCTAAAACAAACCTTTCAGATGAAACTTTAAGCCAGATGCTTTCAGGCAATGTTGCCTATGCAGCTACCTACACCCATGGAAGCCCATCCGCTCTATGGACGAAAACGGCAAACGGCAGCTACACACCTTTAATTACTTCGGGGGACATTGAACAGATAAAGAAGGCTTACGGCATCCACTACTTGGTTGCATGTTTCGCTGGAGCATTAGACTTGGAAAACGAAAGTCTAGCCGAGGCGTTGATAACTTCAAGGAAAGGCCCCGTTCTCGTCATAGCTAACTCGCGAACGGAAATCCTTGACACTCCCCTCCCATCAACCTTTTGGGAAAACTTCTTCAAAACTGGAGACGTAGCCGGCTCCATTGTTCAGTCAATACAAAGTTACCTGTCAGACACTGAATTTTTCAGTCTCCAACATCCTGCATTCCAGAAATACAACCTTTACCTTTGCCGAGTGGTTTATGGAGACATATCATGGAAAGTTGAAAACCCTGAAAAAAACATTTTGGCTTACCCGCCGCCTGCAAGTTTTATGAATGCTTCCTCTGAATCCTTAAGTGATGAAACTTCAGAGGTTGAGTGCAAAGAGTTTTCGGTTTTCCACATATTTACCTTTGCCTTTACCATATACACGTTGACAGCCGTAACATGTAAGGTGAAGGTTAAAAAAGCAAACCAAAAAAGGGTTCCGCGTTAAGACTTCATCTTCGAAGATAAAAAGAAATTGGGTGGTTAGCTGTTTAGCCTTTGTTTTCTTCGGTTTTCTCCTTTCGCTGAACCTTCCCCACTACAATGGCGGATACAACTAGGAATAGTGTGGCTTCTATGGCTAGGAATACAACTGCCCAGTTTGTTAAGTCTGGGAGTTCCATGGGGTTTATGCCGTAGCCTAGGGCTATCGCAGAGCTTATTATTGCCGCTACAATGATTGCCGCCGCTGCAACTGTTACCCCTGAAACTGCAGAGCGGAGTTTTCTCCTTCCCTCAGACTTTCTTCTATTAGCCATGAAGGCGCATAAAAGCATCATTAAGAGTCCGGCTAGTATCGAGTACGGCAGCGACTGCGCCACTGGATTAACCTTGAAGAAAACAGCGTTAACAACCGTTGAACCGAGCATCGTGAACGAGGCGGTTCTATCGTTTGCAACGATATGTCCAGTCCACTCTTTGAATATGGCCCACTCTCCATGGCCTATTTTATTAGGCGTTGAAATGGTTAACGTTACCCTTGCGTCTTGCTCTATCCATTCTTGAACTGGATTTGCTGGAGAAAGCTCACGATATGCCGGAGGGCTTGTTACAATTGTAACAACTGCTTTGAAAGGTTCCTTTACACCTAATGCGTTCACCACTAGGAGAAATTCAGTTTCATAGGCTACTGCGACAGCAGAAGGCTTCTTAACCACGAAGGATAGGTTAGGTTCACCTGTATACAACTCATTGTCCAAAGTCCAGCCCTTAAACACGTACCGAGTATCCTCGGATCCCATGACAGTTGTCGGCGCAGGTCCAACAGCCACAAGCTCGCCGGCTGGGTAATAAGTGCCGAAGACTCCCATGCCTGGAGGCAGAGTTTTAGGCACGTTTGGAATGTTCAGAACAACCTTGTTGGGTAAAGCAGTGTTGAACGTCACTAGATATCTTGTTTCCCATGAAGCTGTAACAGTTGAAGGTTTCGTCATGGTTATGGTGCCTTCAGGCTCAAAAACGCTGGCGTCTCCATACCATTTGAGGAAAACTCTAATTGTTCCGTTTCCATGATCAATTGGGGTGGTGACACCGAAGACTACTGTTGCACCGTGCTGATACCAGCCGCTTCCATACGTGTATCCATACTCGCTGACCACGTTCAAATAATACATTGCCTCATAGTTTCCAGTAAGCATTCCGGAACCATAAATGGCTATTTCTCCACTCTGAAGGGCTGAAAATCCTGTTATTGAAGCCCAAACGTAACGTTTTCCAACACCTGCCCCTAGCGGTGAATAATATTCATAGCTGTGAACGGAACCCCTATCCCACCAGAACACTTTTGGAAGATCGTTAACGCCTAAACCTGTCCCATCCACGTTGACAACCACGCCTGAGAAGTCTAAACCCACGCCTGACTGGCTGAAGATTATTTGACATTGAGCCACATAGTTTCCAGTAACCACGGCGGCTCCTGTAACGGTTATGGGAGAGCCGGGCCCAGTTACGCTTTCAAGTTTGTACCGTTCCCCGTTTAAGCTGCTTGAAACCACATTTTCAAAGCTGTAGTTGACCGCGGCTAAGTTGTCAACCCATATGGTGAACGGGAGATCTGAAACGTTTATGGTGGAACCGTTAACTGTCAAGGCCTTTCCATAAGCGAATATGTCTAAACCCGTTTGGCTGAAAGTTAACCTATATTGCATTTTATAGTGGGCTGTGGCTAAGTGCGGCTTATCCATGTGAACATCAAGCGTGCTTTCGAAGGAGGCTGTTCCATCGACAACCCAATATGCAAAGTGGAAGCGTTGCTCATCCGTCACATGGGAATACTTCGGCGCTGTTAACCTAACAGTTGAACCTTCTTTGTACCATCCTTCACCGGGAATTGTTGCGGCTTCAGCAGGCTCAACTGCTATGGCTAAATAGTGTTGTTTAGCATAGTTGGCTGTCAAGGTTTTCGCCTTATCCATTAAAACGCTTGTTGAGGAGGCATTTGGATTAAGGATTCCATCCGTGTCTTCTGCTGTCCAGCTTTCAAACAGGTAACGGGTGGAGCCAGCAGCTACCTCAACATACTGGACTGTGGAAATGTAAGCGTATGTGCCTGCATCATACCAGCCTCCGCCTGAAGGCACTGCAACTCCTTCAGGGTTCGACTTCAAAACCAAATAGAACTGCGTATTCCAGTCTGCCACAGCCGTCTTAGGAGCATCCATTGTTATCGGGTTGCTTACAAGAGCCTCGCCTGAAGCGTCACCGCCCCATCCTTTGAAAACAGCCCTCACCTTATAGGGAACCTCTTCTAGACCGCGGTCTAAAATTGCATAGGCAATGGCGCCTTCATCATACCATCCCATCCCCTCAGGATCACCGTAAGGCGAAACAACATCTAAATAGTATTGGGTTTTCCATGCGGCTAAGGCTGTTTTCGGAGCGTTCATTATGATTGGGCTGCTTTGCGCATGGTTTGTTCCAGCTGCGTCTCCGGTCCATTCAACAAACAAATGTCTTGTTCCATCCGACTCGATTAAACCTGTGTTTAACCCTGCATAAGCCGTTGCGTCTTCATCGTACCAGCCTTCCCCAGTGGCGGTGCCGTAAGCCGACTGCACTTTCAAATAATATTGGGTTTTATAGTATGCCGTAACTGTTCCACCTTCGCCTGTAACGCCTACTGTCCCAATCTGGGCTGTTGACAATCCAGATGTGCTTGTCCAAACGTATTGTTTAGCGTCTATGCTGACAACCATGGGTGAGCTATATGCAAACGTATGCGTGGAACCTATTTCCCAAGTGAAAGTTAAGGGTAGGCTTTCAAGAGTGTATTCGGTATCGTCAACAGTTAGAACTGTGCCAGTGAAGTCGCTGCTTACGCCTTCAACGTTGAAGGTTACTTGGGCTGTTGTTACAATTCCTGTATAGTGGGCTGTTGCCGTGTGCGGCGCATCCATAACCAAAAAAATCGGGTTTACTTCGCTTCCTTGAGGAACACCGTCAACAGACCAGTAGTTAAAAGTGTAGCCGGCTACTGTTTGGGCTGTAAGCGTTACAATTGTTGAAGCATCATACCACCAGCTGTAGGCTGAACCCTCTTCGCCATAGGGAGTTATTGTAGGCTGTGGAGTTAACCCTGAGGGGTTTGTTTCGACTGTTAATAGGTGTTGGGTTTTCCAGTTCCAAGTTATGCTTGAAGGCTGAGTCAAAGTGAAGGTGAAAGTTGCTCCGCTTCCGCATGGTGGAACACTTCCTGTTCCAGTCCAGCCTATGCAAACGTAACGGGTATCCTCGGCTCCAGGGACTGGAGAGGAAACTGAAGCTGTAAAGCTTGTTCCAGCATCATACCATCCTGTATCTGGGCTTGGATCATCGTGGAGGGATGAAACTTCAAGGTAATATTGAGTTTTCCAGTTGGCAACAGCTGTTTTCGGGCTGTCCATCGATATGAGGCTGCTTTTGGCATAGTCCGTTCCAGAAGCGTCCCCATCCCAGCCTGTGAAAACCCTGCGGGTTCCGTTTCCATGGTCCAAAACGCCTATGTCTAAGCATGCGTAAGCTGTTGATCCACAGTCATACCAGCCTTCCCCGCCTGGGGCTCCATAGGGCGAATTTACAGTTAAATAATATTGAGTTTTAAAGTTGGCTATGTATGTTGCTGGAGTTGGCGATACAATAATGTCATGGGTTGCTTCGCCCCCGTCGCTCCAGCTCAACCAAACATACCTCACACCTGAAGAACCACACTGCGTAGTCGCTACCCCTATGCTGTGGGTTTCACCTGCATACCAATCAAACCCCATAGGCGTCGTATATTCCTCGCCGTCAACCGTTACATTGAGACCTTCCGGATCCGTCAACAACGTTATCCGCGCCATCACTGTTATGGTTAAAATCACCTCAGCATCTGCAGATTCAGCTCCCGGAGGCATCTGATGGTAAAGTTTCACAGTTACAACCCAATCGCCATAGCCAACGTAATTGTGGTCGGGGCTTGAACTCCAAGTTCCATAGAAATCATCGTTTCTTCCGTCGCCGTCAAGATCTGTCAAGGCAAAGTTGCAGATGGAATCCGCATACACTGTCCCGTCGCCCCAGTCCACTTGAACCTGATATTGCTCAAGGTTTCCCACAAAGTTGAAGGCAGACACACTGCCTTCCAAGTGGACAGGGTTTACAACGGGCGGAAACGGCTGGGAATAGCCATTAATCGCGTCAACTGTTATCTGAAAATTAGGCGATGAACCTGCAGAATTAGCGTTTAGAATACCAGACTTGCCGAAGGCGATTGCGAACGCTACTGTAAACGTTAGCAACCATGATAGTAGCAATCCTGCTGACTTTTTACCCTTTAGCATTTCACGTTTCCTCTTTCACCTGTTCTGTGACTCAGAATTGCTAAAAAGCCATATTTCCAAAGCCTTCATGTTTCGGGGATGGAAATAAGTCAGTTTCATATAACCTGCATTAAAAGGCTGAAAGGCTTTCTGGAGAAAAGCGTTTAGGCATTATCCAAAAAGGGACATCGGCAAACCCCGGGTTTACCCGCAAGCTCGCGCGTACAAACGTAAATTAACTTTTAATATAATGCAAAGCAGCTTTTTTCCTCCATGTTCCTTGAACGCTTCTAAACGTGAAGTTCAGAAAGCTTGATATATTTCTGATTTTGACATATTTTGGAGAAAGGGGTTCTGTTTATTAGGCAGCAACCCGGTTTACCAGAAGTGTTGAAAAAGAGGAGATAAATGTATAGGGGGTGAAAACGAATTGGGGAAAAGTTTTAGAAGGAACTTGAAAGCTGTCAGCCCAGTTATCGCAACAATTATAATAGTGGCAATCGCCATCGTCATGGCCATCGCAGTAGCCTACTGGATGCTCGGCATGGGCGGAGCATTCACACGCTACGAGAAACTGGAATTCGCAAGCTGCTACGCAACAAAAGACACTTCAGGCAATTTTATTATTAACCTACGCCTGAAGAACACTGGTTCAGCTTCTGCAACATTGGATATAATTTTCTTTAATGCCGTTCCACACTCTGATGTTAAGGAGTTATCCAAGATTTTGCTTGACACAAACAAAGACGGTGATTTAGATGACGAAAGTGATAACATTAGCGATCTTACGGTTGCAACACTTGATCCTGGGGACGAGATGATAGGTCGGATAACATTGTCAGGCGACGGTGCATTTAAGCCTGGTATGAGTCTTGAACTGATGGTTCAGACGGTTGCTGGCAAGCAGTATCCGAAAGTTGTAGTGTTGCCGTAGTGTTCCTCGGTTTAACCCCTCCCTTTTTTTATCATATTTATGGTTAATTTGCGTTGAAGTTGGGATGTAAATTTGGATGGAAAGGTTGAAGATGGGAAAGATGTTCAGTCTGACACCGTTTCGGTGAATAAGTCTGAAAAATCCAGTGGAGCGAAGGATGTTTTTCACGGTTTTAGGGGTAGTGGCGAAAAGGCGGCAGGTAAGCCTGAGCCTAAAAAGCCTAGGTTGACGTTTTTGTCTAGGCTTTTCGCTAGGAAGGTGGAGCCGCAGCCGCCTAAAGTTGTTTTTAAGAAAGTTCCTGAGAATGCTGAGTTGGTGGAGAGTTATGTTATTCAGCCGCCTTTCTCTAAGGTTGTGATAGTTTCGCTTCCTGAGCTTGGAGGCGGCAAAGCTTATTATATTGAGGAGGTGGAGCTTACCGATTTTGAGAGTGGAATGCTTCAGAAGCTCACGGATATAATAAGCAGGGAGATTGAGCCTCCGGAAGGCGAATTGGATCCTCGCATTCACCTTCAACGGGAAGCCTATAGGCTTGCTAAGAAGTATGGTTTTTCTAAGAAAATCGCTCAGGAGTCTTGGCCTAAAATTCTTTATTATCTTTACAGGGACCTCATTGGCTTCGGCCCCATCCACGTTATAATGAATGACAGGATGATAGAGGACTTGTCTGTGAACGGTGTTGACGTTCCTGTTTATGTTTGGCACCGTAAATATGAAAGTATGCCTACGAACCTCATAATTGTGGATGAAGAAACTTTGGACAATCTTATTGTTAAATTGACGCATCTTGCTCAAAAGCATATTTCAACAGCTTTTCCAATTCTTGACGCTATGCTTCCTGGGAAGGACAGGATAGCAGCCACCTTCAGACGTGAGGTTTCGCCTAAGGGAGGATCATTCACCATTAGAAGGTTCAGGGAGGAACCCTTCTCCATAATAGACCTTGTAGAGTTAGGCACGCTTGATGAGAAGCTTGCGGCTTACTTTTGGCTTCTCATTGAGAACAGGATGACGGTTGCAGTTATAGGCGGCACAGGAGCTGGGAAAACAAGCACGCTTAACGCGCTTGCAACCCTTGTCAGGCCGTCGATGAAGATTGTGACGGTGGAGGAGATTCCTGAGCTTAACCTTCCCCATGAAAACTGGGTTCAACTTGTAAGCCGTGAAAGCTACGGTTTAGGCATGATGAAGACAGGTGAAGTAACCCTCTTCGACCTTGTGAAAACCTCGTTGAGGTATAGGCCAGACTATATTGTTGTAGGCGAAATCCGAGGGGAAGAAGCCTTCGTGCTGTTTCAGGCTTTGGCAACAGGCCACGGAGGATTAACAACCCTTCACGCTGACAGCCTAGACTACGCCATAAAAAGGTTGACAAGCCCGCCTATGAACGTTTCTAAAACCTACGTGCCCCTTATAAACGTGGCTGCAATCCAGGAAAGGGTTCAGCTGCCAAACTCTCAAAACGGGATGACCTTCGGCAGAAGGCTGAAAGAAGTTGTGGAAATAGTTGATTACGAGGAGTACAGGACAATTGCAAAATGGAACCCTGTGGACGACACCTTCAAAGTGAACTTTAAAGAAAGCGAGATTCTGCCTAAAATAGCTGTAAAACACGGGTTATCCATGAAGGAAGTTTTGGAGGAAATTGAAAGGAGAGCCCTCCTGGTAAGGGGTTTGCTTGCAAAAGGAGTGAAAAGGAACGAGGAAGTTGCAAAGCAGATAACAAGCTACTATTTGGAAAACAACAATAAAAAGGCAACTTTGAAGCTGCAGCCGGGGGAAAACTAGATGGACAAGCATGAGCTTTCCTTCACAGGCTTCACCTACAGATATTTCCATTGGTCAGGCAAATTTCTGTCAAGAATCTTCTACTCCAGCGAATACGTGAAACTGAAGGAAACCTTGGAAAATGCAGGGATGAAAGTCTACCCTGAAGCCTACGCGTCAACAGTTGGCTTCTTCTTTATTCTCTCGCTTATAATTGCTGTTCCAACAACTATAATCACAGGATTCATTCCCTTCATGTTCATCCCGTTACTCGTCATACTTTTAGGATATTTGGTGCCGAAGGTAAAGGCCCATGATAGGGCTTCGAAACTTGACATGGAAGTTCCCTTCGCAGGAGCCTACATAAGCGTCATGGCTACAGGGGGGCTTTCACCCTATGAAAGCCTTAAAAAACTGAAAAACTGCCAGCTGCTTCCAAACATCTCCAAAACCGTGAAACACGTGGAAGTAGATGTGCAAGTTAAAGGCTTGGATCCTGTGGCAGCCATGGAAAACTCTGCTGAAAACCTCCCTTCAAAGGAGTACAAGGATCTCATGCTCGGATACGCTCACACTTTAAGAACAGGTGGAGACGTCATCCACTACCTTCTAATAAGGACTGAGACAATGTTCAGAGACTTAGCCACAAAGGTTAAAGCCTTCGGCGAACGCGCAGCCATGCTTATGGAATCCTACGTTGCAATAGTTATCCTTTCAACATTAAGCTTAAGCGTAATCTACATGACATCCATAGCCTTTGAAAGCTTCTGGCAAGGCGCGTTCACAGCTGAAAGCTACCTTCTATACGCTTATCTCCTTGTTCCAGCCATCTCAATACTTTTCATATACCTGACAGACCTTTCAAGCTTCCATGAACCCCTATATGAAATGGGACCCTACAAGGTTTTTTTGGCAACATCTCCACTTCTGGTTTTCCTGCTCCTGACACTTTTCTTCCCATTCCTCCTTCCAGAACTCGCTATACCCTTCACAAAACCCTTCATGGACTTCATCACATTTCTAAGGCAGACAGCAGGCCTTGAAAGAGGCTTTGAAGCGGCTTTAGGGTTGTCCCTAGCATTAATAATAGGCACAATGCCAGCAGTGATAGCGAACAGCTACTATGCCAGACGGGGCAAAGACATAGTGCACGATGTAACCAGCTTTTTAAGGGATTTAACCGAAGCCCGCAAAACAGGAGCCTCACCTGAAAGCTGCATTGAAAGCCTGTCCAAAAAAAGTTATGGAAGATTCGGAAAACACCTAAGAATTGCTGCCCGCCAAATCCGCTGGGGACTCCCATTCAGAGTAATCTATGAAACCTTCAGGGAAAAAATCAAGTCATGGCTATCCCTAGTCAACATCTACATCCTAGTAGACGCCATAGAAGTGGGAGGCGGAAGCCCAGAAACCCTTGAAACCCTAACAAGATTCAGCGAAATGCTCTCATCCCTGGAAAAAGAGAAAAAGGCAATGCTTCGCCCGCTGGTAATAATGCCCTACATAGGCGCAGGAATCCTCCTATTCTCAACCATAATCTTCCTAGGGTTCATGCGGTTCGTCCTCTACTCCTTCGCCCGCCAAGCCATGCCCTACTCAGACTTCGTAACCCTGCTTCTTCCACCCCTAATACTTCAAGCCTACCTAACAGGGCTTGTGACTGGAAAAATAGGATCAGGCATGTTATCAACAGGCTTCAAACACGCAGTAGTCCTAACCATAGCCGCAGTAGCCATAATGCTTCTAATGAACTACTTCACAATGCCCTTCACATGGTGACAAAATGAAAACCGCGAAAAACAAAGGCAAAAACATTCGCGGAATCTCACCAGTAATAACCACCCTAATAATTTCAGGAACCCTTCTCATAATACTTGTTATAGCCTCTTTTGTCTCAACAAATCTGCTGGAACTCCAAATGGCAAACACGGAATTTGAACAGGCAAAAACAAACATGATGCTCCTAGACGAAGTAATTCAAGATGTCGCTTTGAGACCGGGTGCAGGAGGCTACGTCCAGTTTAACCAAAGAAGCGGTGGAATAGGAATAGCCAACAACACGCAACAGACAATCAAAATAACCGCGGTCCCAACTGTCATAAATTCCCCGTCAACCACCCCGTCAGGCAATTGGAAAAATCCTGATTACGCTTACAGTCTAGACAATAGTCCAGCATATACTTCTAGTGATGGCTCTACGCAGCAATATGGAAATTATGGATTCAACATTCCATCAAACGCCATTGTAACTAGGGTGGAAGTTGGTTACAAAGCTTGGACCGATACTCAGGGTGATGATACTCAGGGTGATGATCAAATTAGTTTAACGTGCTCTTGGAATGGGGGAACCAACTGGGCTGCATGGCAAAATTCCGGTAAACTAAACAACCCGGTGGCTTTCGCGAACGTCACGTGGATAAACTTTACCTCTGCCACAAGCTGGGACTATAGCAAACTGTCCAACGCCAATTTCAGAGTTATGGTTAAAGGCATTAAGATTGGCAACAGGATGGATAACGTTTACCTAGACTGGATTCCTGTAAGAGTAGAGTATTACGTCCCGGAAAGCGACATCTATGAATTGCCCTCTTCAATAAACCTTGTCTATCGTGGGGGAAGCAAAGTTTCAGGCGCAGATATGCGCCTAAGAGGGTACAATGTTCCTTATGTTCCATTTAATTTGACAAAGATTAATGTGACAGATTCCCAGACTAACATGACTGACTCTTTAAGCTATTTAAGGGTAGAAACAGGCAGCGGCGTGCAAATAAAACTTGACTATAACCGAGTTAGAATTATAAATAGTGGGCTTATTTTCGTAGGCAGCAAAAGAGCAAACTTCACAGAAATAACTTTCATACGGCTGCTGCAGGGAAACACGACGGGTTCAGGAACAGTTAACGTGAAGGCCCAAAACATTAACATCAACACAACCACTGTAGAGTATAACACCAACCACGTCACCCTTCGAATTCAAATAGGCAACAATCAACCTGAATTCGTATCACTCTTTTCCGAAAACCCAGATGCAGTCACAGTGATAATGATCACTGAAGTTGTGATTCGAATCTCTATAAGTTAGGAGTGGGAAAAATGGATGTCCCATTGAAACACGTGATAGGAACCATCGCACTCATAGGCTTGGTGATAGCTGTAGGCTTGTCATACACCGTACTGGCTTCCTATATCGAAGCAGAAGTGGCGAGGACGCAGCTGGAGCAAATCGCAGAACATGTCTCACTAAACCTTGTAGAAATAGTAAGCCTAGTCAACTTTGCAAATGAGACAGGCAATGTTCAGATGAAAATTATAAGCCTGCCTTCTGATTTGGGTGGAAAAGCCTACCTCGTCAGGTTAATCAACGAAACTGGAAAGGGATGCTTTGTTCAAGCAGAACTGGTGACTAGAAATGACGTGGTTGCAAGTTCAATAATACCTATAAACTCCTATGAAACCCAATTGAAACTCGTTACAGACGGGGAAAACCCTGGAACCCTTGAAGTGAGGGGTGAGGTGAAACTGATTTATTATTCTGGCACCGTTTACGGTGGAGACCACGACATTGTTGTTTGGGCGTCGAAGGAAAGCTTCCATGAAACATGGGCTGGGATAGGGTTATGGGAATCCCCCGGAGGCTAAAACATGCACATCTATGAATACCTTTTTACAGCCATAATAATTGTTCTTATGCTGGTTGCGTCTTCAACAATGATAGGAACAGTTTCAGAACCCCTAATAGGCATATCGGAAAAAGAACAGCTGAAAGTTGCCGCACAAAAAATCCTCACCCAGATCTTACTTAACCCAGGAGATCCAGCAGACTGGGGCAGCAATTTTGACGTTAAAGCAGAAAGCCTAAAAGCCTTTGGGCTTGCTAAATACGGGGAGTCCACATGTGAGGCGTATGTGCTGGATCCGGATAAGGTTCTCAGGTTAAACCTGTCCGTTACAGATCCGCTTTATATTCCTTCATCCCGCGTTTTAGAACTGCTGAACTTAGGATACGACTATGGTTTTGCAATGGAGTTATATCCAGCTATAAGCGTAACTGTGGACGAAACTTCTAATGAAGTTTATGTCACTTCTAGGCAAGACGGGCTGCCCATATACTACGCAAAAGTACATGCTAGATTATACTTTTACAATGATGTTAGCCAAAAAATTGAAAGCACCTCTCAACTTGATACAACTACGGGCGTTGATGGAAAATGCGCCGTTAACTTCGGCGTTTCTGCTGAAAAGAAGATTCTAACTCTTGTTGTGGACTACTTTGGCATCCGAATCATGAAAGTTGTTAACCTTTCAGGATCAAACGTGAAGAAAGCATACATAATTGGAAACCGCTTATACGGAGTCGGCGACGTTTTCGAAAACCCGATGCAGATAATGGTTAACAAAAGGGCAGGAAGCTACGCCATTGAAAGTATTGCATACACCCCAGCCAAGGATATAGAGCCCTCAACAGTGGCAGTTTTGGGCGTTGAAGGTTCCGACTTGGTGTATGCCTCCAGATTGCCCATTTCAGAATCCTCAAAAGAAGATAGGCTGGTATATAGCTCCATAGAAGGCTTTTCTTCCCTCCCCTTTGCCTACTCGGTTGAAAGATCAGTCATCATATGCGGCTCAGCATACAATATCAGACTTTATCTTTGGAGGATGTCGTTTTAATGCATTTGAGAAAATTGTTAAGGTCGCGGAGGGGGCAGTCAAGAATTCTGGAGGCAGTCATAGCGGCTGCAATCATCTTTATCGTCTTCTCAGTTTCGATGTACTTCATAAACATTTCCAATTTAAGGGCTCTCCAAGAAAGAGCGGACCTTGACAGGGTAGGCTACAATACCTTGCACAGGCTAGTTGAATCTGGAACAATTGAAGCTTTACATATGGATAGAATCGATGCAGACCATGCAGCCCTGTTCAAAACCATCATACAGAAGTCCCTGCCGCCTGCAACATATTTTAACCTAACCATTTTCCACTGTTCCGGTTCTGACGAGGATTCTTGGGTAAAGCTTGAGCCTTATTCCAACTATCCAATAGGTAATATTCCGGAAGACGCCTTCGACAAAACCATGGAGATTTCTTCAACAAGCATAATCTACACTTCAAAAACGGGTAAAATATACCTGCTTGTACTCGTTTTGGCTAGGGCAGGAGGAAATGAATAATGAAAAGATTCATGAGAAACAAGCGTGGACAATTCGTAATCATTGCAGCCCTTCTAATCGCCATTCTCACATTATCAGTAGCATTTTCAGTTCAGCAAATAAACCTGCACAGGCAACAGTTAAGATACAAGCCCGTAGAAGAAATTGTTTTGGCGATAACAAGCGACCTTGACCGTTGCCTAACTTACGCCTTAAGCAAAGCCACTCAACAATATTATGAAACTAAATCAGAGGATAATGCAGTCAGCGAAGGCAATAAGTTCATATCTAAATGGGTTCGCTCCGTGATTGCCTCTTACGCTCACTTGGGAATCAGTATGGCTATGTCTGCTAATTTAGACCCAGGTGCCAAAGGACCTTTTGATGTTAATTGGGAAATGGATTGGAGTCATCCTCGCGGTATAAGTGAAGTGTGGACCAAATTCTATTTAAGCATTGACGCATACGGCTTTAAAGGCTGGGTTGGGCGTTCATCAAAGTCTGTCAGCCTTGAAATTTTTCCAGAGTCTATCATAACCCACGACCATGACACTACGCTTCAGTTTAGAATCCGTCAGGGCACACTTTCTGATTCTTCACCGGTACCGAACCTAGCACGGGAGTCACTGAACAAAACCAAAATTCACATAAGAGAAGATTTCTGGGTTTCTTCCCCTGAACTAGAGGTCACCGACCTAACATATTTAGGTGATGGAGTTTACAGCGTAAGCTTTAACCATCAAGTCAACAAATACACCCATGGGATAATTCTAACGGTCACCACTCCAGAAGATAACATTATTGTTTCTGCTCTATATTTCAGAGAAGCAGAGTTCTTTATTAACCTGCAAAGTCAAAGGGAAAACTCACTTTTTCCCACCAATGAGGGAATGATCCAGTTTGATGGAATAAACTATACGTTACCAGTTGAATCTTTAAGAACACTTCCTGGAGAGCACCTTGTTAAGTATTATCCCAGCGGAGAAGACACTTTCCTAAACTGGACAACCACAGAAGGCATTGTCGCAACAAACCCGACAAACCCTGAAGGCTGGACATGGATCAACATAAACAACAACGGAACCATAACAGCATTTTACAAGAGTCCCCCACAGCCCGTAATATTGGAGGTGACCTTGGACAGCAGAGAATGGGATAATTCTACAAGACATCTGGGAAACATAGTCTTGGATGCAACCACATACATGGACCTGCCCGCACCAAATGTCACTTTAACCAGTGAAAAGCGATATTACATCGAATATGAACCTGAAAACTCATCCTACTACTTCTGGGGATGGGAGGGCAATCCTCCAGGAAATTTCATTTTTGACAACAGCGCTGCCCAATCTACAAATGTAAAACTCTTAGGAAACGGAACCATAGTAGCAGTATACAGCTCGACGCCTCCACCGACTCCGCAGCTAGCCTATGTGGACATGCATAGCCAAGAGGAAAACTCTCCAACTCCAACAAATCTTGGGTTGATGCAATTAGCAGGCAAAAACTACACGTTACCAGTGAATTCTTTAGAAATTAACATTGGATTTTACTCTTTAGAATATTTCCCAAAAGAAGGATATCAATTTTTGAACTGGACGACAGCCGGAGCCGTAAGCGTAAATGATCCATACAGCCCTCTAACCACCGTCATGATTAACGGCAACGGCTCAATAACAGCCTTTTACTCCGGTTGCAAGATAATCTTAGAAAGCCGCCAATGGGACAACTCTTCATTTAATCTAGGCACTATCACGCTGGGAGCAAACACATACGCTTTGCCCAAGACTCTCACAGGTTTAGCCGGAGGCAAATATCAGCTCCAATATACGCCTCAAAACTCAAGCTACCAGTTTCTCTGGTGGGATTGGACAGGCGATATTATTCCAGAAGATCCTTCTAGCGCCAGCACAACGCTTACAGTTTACGGAGACGGAAATGTGACGGCCATATACAGCTTACCTTATGAACCTCCGCCGTCAACTCCGGTGGAATGGGATAAACTATATCTGGTGAAAGTGTCTGAGGGCAGTTTGCTCCTGCCCTATTCGATGTTACCGCAACATTATTTCAACCCGAGAAGTTCAACCTTGCCCATACCTCCCAGACCCTACGAACAGCGCATTAATGTCACTTCACCACCAACCCCCTACGACATTACGTTGGCCAGATACGTCAATGTTAGCATTTACATTCAGCTGGCTTCAGGCAAGGCTGACTACATCAAATTAGAGCTGAAATTCACCTATAAAGGCGTTACATACCTTCTCAACATTACAACCTTCTACAATTTAGTAGGAGAAGCATGGTACGAGTATTCAATCGACATCGACGAATTAGATAAGGCAGACTGGCCTGTTCCATTCCAACCTATTATTCCTGCAAATAGCACAGTTACCCTAACAGTTGTTGTGCCGCCCAACTCAGGAACCCTCCATATAGTTTATGGGTGGAATAGGTACCAAAGCTGCGTGGATTTATTCTGAAAAGTATAAAATGGCATGTTGCAAACAATCTTCATTTTCGCTTCGCAGAGAAGACGCATAAGTTAGAGTTAATTCATATCCCTTGTTCATAACATTAAAATAAGTTGGCGATCGAAGAATTTAAGGGAACCAGTAATGAATAAAAGCGTATTTCATGTAATTCTAATGTTCCTCCTGATATCAATAATTCTTGAGACTGCAGTTCAATTTAATGCATACGCACAAACATCTGAGCCGGCGAAGCTGAAAATCTATGTAGGTCCAACGAAGGTGCTTGCTGATAATAAGGCTTATGAAATAATTTTTGTGCAGCTAGTGGACTCTAAGGATAAGCCTGCAAGGGCTTCGGAAAGCATCACCATATACTTGTCTTCGTCTCAAACCCACATAGGCTCTGTTGACCCAACGATCATTGTACCTAAAGGAGCCACTTATGCTGCAGCAACTTTTTACTCAACCTATACGCCTGGAACCACCACGATAACCGCTACGGCGCCTGGGTTTGCAACTGTTCAAGCGTCCATAACCACGGTTGGTCCAGTTCCCTCTAAACTTGCAGTCTACTGTCTGCCGCCGGTTCTTCCAGCTGATGGACGCGCCTACGAAGCGGTTATAGTTCAACTGCAAGATTCAGCTGGGACACCGGCGAAGGCACCTATCGGAGATGTAAACGTAACCCTATCATCTTCAAACGTCACAGTGGGCACAGTTACACCCTACATTACAATAAAGGCTGGAAGCACCTTTGCAGCAGCATTATTCATCACAAACAACACGGGGTCTGCGACAATTACGGCTATGGCATCAGGCTATGCTTCAGGACAGGCAACAATCAAAACAGAACAAGCCACCACGGAGCCGGTGAAGCTGAAGGTTTATGTTGGCCCTTTAAAGGTTCCAGCTGAAGGCATAACCTACGATGTGATAGCTGTTCAACTGCAAGACCTTAAAGGCAGAATAGCGGTTGCTCCAGAAAATTTGGTGGTTGATTTATCTTCATCTGACACAGCCATAGGAACCGTTAACCCAACCATCGCCATAAGCCAAGGTGAAACATACTCAACTGCAAAGCTTCATTCGACATACAGGTCAGGCACCACTGTGGTGACAGCTGCAGCTCCAGATTATGAAAGCAGTCAAGCTTCAATAACCACCGTGGGGCCTGTTCCGACAAAACTTGCAGTTTTCTGCGTCCCTTCAAACCTGCCTTCAGATGGAAAATCCTACGAGGCCGTTGTGGTGCAGCTGCAGGATTCGTCTGGAACGCCTGCAAAGGATCCTGTCGGCGACGTCACCATCAACCTGTTCTCTTCTAAACCAGAAATAGGCGATGTGGATTCAGAGATACGCATACTCTACGGCGAAACGCATTCGGCTGCAAAGTTCCACTCAACCTTTACAGCGGGTTCAACAACGATAACCGCTCAGGCTCCAGGATACACAGCAGCGCAGGCGACGATGACAACAAGCCTCATAGACCAATATACGCTTAGGGTTTCAGCCACAGCCAACCCGGACCCTGTTAACTCCGGCGAACAGACAACCATAAGAATCTACGTGACATATGACGGTTTAAGCCCGGCTCCAGGCGCCACTGTTAAACTCGCCTCGGACAAGGGTGGAAACTTCTCCTCTGTAACCGATGAAAGAAACGGATATTACATGTGCATATTCACAGCTCCAAAAGTGACTAAGCAAACCCTCTGCACAATTTCCATTAACGCCTCCAAAACCGGATACACAAGCGGAAATGGAAGCCTCCAAGTCACAATATCCCCGAGTATCCGCACAGGAGACCTTGAAGTATACGTTAAAGATTCTGAAGGCAATCCAGTGGAAGGAGTAAACGTCATTTCAACATCTCAGCCAAGCGGAATAAACCCGTTAACCGGCACTACAAACGCTCAAGGATACGTAGCCTTCAAAAACATTCCAGAAGGCGACTACATTCTTCAAATAAGTAAAGATGGATATGAAACGAAAACAGAAAGCATCACCATCACAGCCAACCAAACCACAACATACACCACGGAAATTTCAAAAGTCGCAGGTGGTCCTGCAACAGACTTTGCCTCGTCACTGTGGATTATTGGAATCATAATTGCCGTCGTTATCGGCGTAGTAGCCGTCATCTTCATAATAAGGGAAAGAAGCAAAACCACCCCTACACTACTTTAAAGGCAACAACTCTGCAAAGGCTTTCCACCACCGCATTCTTTTTGCAACTCGCACGCGTTAAAGAGAGGTAAAACTCTTCCCAAAAACCCTTTACCCCCATATTTTTGGCATATTTCTTATTATGTGTTAACGCTCTTTTTAAAATGCATGATGGTTTTTACTGGAGATTTTTAAAAGCAAACGAGTATCCTTGCCCGCTTTTAGAGGGAGACCGCGAAGCCTAGGATAGAATGTGCATTTATCAGAATTTGAGTGAATCTGAACGCGGTTTAGATTTTCCTTATTTTTCCAGGTTCTGGCTGGTAGGTAATGCCCTGCTGTGTGAGTTTCCATAGGGCTGTTTCTATGGTTACTTTTTCTAGGCCTGTTTCCATTGAGGCTTGTTCCACGAGTTCCTTTATCGGAGTTGGGGTTTCTGGAAGGTTTTGGATCAGCCATTTTAATGCTTGGCTTAAGCCTTTTGTTTCTATTGTTTGAGGTGTCCAAAGCATTGTTTGTCGATTTTTTTGAACCTTGGTTTCTGGTTTAAATTTCTCTGTTGGTTGGGCAGTCTTTGCGGCTTCTCCGGGGTGAAAGTCTGTGAGTTTCAGGATTGTTGCTGTCGGCGGTTTTTCTTTTATCAGTTGGGGGAGCTTCTTGTTCAACTGGCTTATTATTTTCCTCATTTTCCTAGCCCTTGACAGGCTTGACCAGTAGAAGGTTTCGTCAAGAGTGTCTTCAGCTATTAGTATTGACACTTTTCCAGCTACCCTTCTGCCTGTTCTGCCCTTTCTTTGTATATACCTGATTTCGCTTGGAACAGGTTCGTAAAAGATTACATGGTCTACTTCTGGAATGTCTAAGCCTTCTTCAGCTATGCTTGTGGCTACAAGCACGTTTACCTGGCCGTTTCTAAGTCTTTCAATGGCTTGCCGCTGCTGTTCCTGGCTCATTCCACGGTCTGCTTCCCTCTCTCCTTGGCCGACAAAACGTTCAACCCTAACGTTAGGCTTTTTCATCAACGCCTTCACTATTGAACGTATAGTGTCGCGGTACTGTGTGAAAACTATCAACCTTGAATCCGGTTTGACTTGAAGCTGTGTCTCCACCACTTTTATAAGCTCACTCATTTTAGGATTTTCAACATTACTGCATTGTTTCAAGGCGTTTTTTGCCTGTATGAAAAGCGGATCGTTAAGTATGGATTTGTGGCCTCTGCTTCCATCCATGGCTGTACGCTTCAAAGAGTTTTCAATGAATGCTTCAAGGGTTTCCGGCCCCTGAGTTTCAATAAGCTCCATCATGTGGGCTATGCTTAACGCTGCTGTAGCCTGAACTTTTAGCTGGTAGAGGTAGCCGCCCTCACCGCTTCCAAGCCTCCTCTGCAGCTCCTGGTTTAACTCTACAAGATCCCGCCTTGTAACGAAAGCAGCTTCCTTGCCTGATAAAACGCCTAGAGACTGTAAATTCTTAACCCTTTCAACCATCATCTCCCTAAGCTTGTCTCTGACGCACATGTAGGCTTCAGGCAGCTTCACCCGTTTCCACTCCACATCGATTTGCTGAATGTAGGGTTTAACATCCTTATCATCGTCTGTTCTGTGCTCTATGGCTTCTATGCCCAGGTTCCTGCAGACCTCAGCTATCTTCTCTTCGCTTCCGCCGGGAGAAGCTGTCAAACCCAAAACCAGCGGGCTGCGGCACTGCCGGTAATAGTAGCTGGCTACTCCAACATAGGCGTAGTTTCCCCTAGCCCTATGAGCCTCATCAAAAACTATTAGGGATACATCCTCAAGCTTCAACAACCCGCTTTTTAAATCGTTAAACACACACTGGGGCGTGGCGAAAACTATTCTGCCAACATTGTAAAGCCGTTTCCTCTTTTCAGGAGGGCTGCCGCCCGTTACAAGGACAAGTTCGCATTCTTCAAAAAGAGTCTTCTCCAAAAATGTTTGACGATGCTGCTGGACAAGGGGTCTCGTAGGCGCAAGAAAGAAAACCTTGCCTTGCATTACTTTTTCAACCGCCAAAAGAAGGGCTATAACTGTTTTTCCAAGGGCTGTTGGCAAAACAACAAGGGTGCTCTTCTGCCTCGCTGTCTCCATAATCCTTGTCTGGTAAACCCTATCCTCAACACTGTTAGGCCTAATCCACTCACAAGCTACGTAGCTCTTCGCCCCGAACACTCAAACACTCCTCCAATAATAAAAGGGTCAACTTTTCCCTTCGAAACACTGTGAATAAAGCTGAATACTGCGACAGCCAACCATCCTGAAAATTTAAAAAAGGTTTAAGATAGCAAAAACTAACTTTTTCAAAAATATTAAGGCCCCCTTCCCTATCCCTCATCCGCCACAACCCTTCAAAATAGTTTAATCCGCACCTTTTTAAGATTAACTAGGTCAAAGTTTTGGGTGTATTAGTGCCATTACAAATGAAAACTAATGAAATTTCAAGAATGCTTAAAAAGGCTAAGTTCCCTTTTCAAGAACTGATCAAGGGTTTAAACCTTTAAAAGCCTATGGAAGTTAATAAAGCCCGCAACATGCACGTTTTGGCTATATGGTTTTTACCAGAATTCACCTTTGGATGTCAGTTTAATTTCTGCTTCCAAGGAGCCTATTCCAGCAGTGGCAAATGTGAAATTGTAATGTCCACTCGGCATTTTTATCCATTCGCTCTTGTAGACTGTTTGTCCACTTTGCGAGGCGGTATGACTCCATAAAGTGGCATTGCCGCTTGAGATTTTCGCCGTCCATAATGCTGCGCCACTGTTGACGAAAACCTCTACAGTGACATGATCATGAAGAAACGGCACTTCTAACTTTAGGCTTTTAACATCTGCGCCAACGGTAAAGGAAACATGGAAGTCGATTAAAACCCTTGGATAAGTAACTGCCAAATATGCTGATGACAATAATACAGCCGTTATGGCAACCGCCCCTAACACCTTTTTTGTCCTTGATTTTTTAGAGGAGCCTTGCATGGCTAACACCTGTCAGTTTTAGTTTGAAACAATGCTAATGAGAGAGGAGAAAGTAATTTAGAGTTATGAAAGCAGAATAAGGATTAATCCGCAAAGCTACCAAGGCAGTTCTCTTTGTTGTATCCAGTTTGCGCAAATAGAACTTATAATATTGACGTTTTTATTTCTTTCTAAACATTGGCCGCTAAGTTTCCGCGCTGATAAAGATTAACTTTAAGCCTAAAAGAACTGTTCAAATGTTTGAACAGGCTGTTCAAAAACATTGTCTTAAATCACACGACACCCTCTAAGATTTTAGGTGATCGAATGGGAATTGAAAATGGAAGAAAAACAAGCCTCTACGCAGTTGCAGGCGTATTGATTGCCATTGTAATAATTGCTGGAGTATTCGTCTCAGGCGTGCAATTCCCCGGTAGCGTAAAAGCTGGAACATTGATTGTTCTAGTGACAGATGCCCCAGTAGATCTTAAGGAACTAAACATAACCATTGACAGCCTCTCCATTCAAGATGCAGATGGAAATTGGATTGACTTGCAACTGATTGGCGGACAACCAGTCTATTTCGATTTATTGGCCCTTCAAAATGTATCAAAGACGCTTTCCGTTACATCGATTCCAGCCGGAAACTACACTATGTTAAAGATGCATGTGTTGACGGCGAACGCAACCAGCATCAATGGCGATTTCATAGATTTAAGAGTCCCAAGTGAACACATTAAGGTGCTGCTGAAACCTCATTTGGAAATGAAGGAAGACGGCTCAATTACCGTAACAATAGACTTGGAGCCAGAGTGGTCAAAAATAATGATAAGTCGCAGCCTCAACTTGAAACCCGTGCTTAAGGCTGTGGTAGGCTAAAACATTTATGGGCAAAAGAGGTGGAGAGCATGAGTGAGGCATTCACATCAATTCTTAACATACTAACGCCCGTTTCGCCTTTACTGACGCCTTCTTTGCTGACTGGTTTTGCAGCCTACGCAATATGGTACTTCGCATTTGCAAAACGCCCTGTCCCACTAACTCCCAACGAAGCGCAGTTATTATGGAAAATTCATAAGCAGAATACTAAATGCGGTGCTAAAAAATGGCGAGAGCTGAAGCGTGGAGACGTGATAATCGGCTTTGAGTGTGAATGCGGATACAAGCACGTGCAAAAACGTCCAATCATCTAACCTTTTTCCATTTTTCTTTACAGCTATAAAAATTAGAATTTTATTATTTACATCTTGCTTAGTAGGCACGCTTCTTAACTGAAAGAATGTTTGAGTAGATGGCTAATAAAAAGAGCTGAAAAATTAAATGTTTGGGTGGAATCACTAGCGAATTGAGGAAATGAGGATTTCCAGAGAAGGTTTTCGGAGTTTGAAAAGTGGTTTGTGGATTGATTTCTCTTTAAAAAGGTAAAGCAAAGAATATGAGCTATTCTGCGCTTATGGGAAATTTTGCTCTTAAGATTCTTGTCCGTTAAGGCTTGCTTCGCCACACTATAATTGTTTCATACAGCAATATTCCATTGCCAAGTAAACCAAAGATTAAAGCAAAGACGCTGTAAAAGTTAATTTCCCTAAAATGTGCAAGGAAAAATGCGAAAAGAGTTGTGAACATCGCTGTATAAAGCACATATCTGGGAACTATAAAACCTCCAACCCTTAAAAACTGTTTAAGAACCCCTACGTTAACAATTTTTGTTAAATGATATTCGCCATGAACTTTTTCCGCCAAACCCAATTCCACCAACTTTTCCAGGTGATAAGCAGCTAAAGCGGGACTTGAAAAATTAAGCTTTCTCTGGACGTCCCTAGGACCTACGGAACTCTTTGGACACTGCAGCAAATACCAATAAACCCGTAAAGTATTTCCCTTTAACTCGCTGGCTACACGTTCCTCATCCATATTATAAACTCCGAATCCCGCTCTTTCGTCATTTATCCTACTGTTTCATGCTTCACAGTAAAAAAGTATTTGAAGAAAGAATCTTAATTGAAGCTAAATAAACTGGCTGACACGCTTATCAACAATACATGCAATATTACCTCAACACCTTGCACTCAAAAGACCAAATATTTTTGAAAAATTAACATGGTGGCGCATTTACATCATCATGTTTATGCGTAGAAAGAAGATAAAAAGGTCATATAGATTTAAAACCAAATGAGTGAATTGCATTGAGGCTATCGAGGTTTCCACTTTATCTGGAGTGATTGCGGATGGCATTATTTGCTAGAGCAATCGTTGAGAGGTTTAAAGATAAAATTGCTGAAGTTTTGATTGTACACAGGCGCGCGCAATTGTTTTGATAAATAAAACGAAACGAAGCATGAAGATTATGATGGTATGTGCTAAATTCCCAAATGCGCGCGTGTATTTGTTCCGTTTTTAAGCGTGAAATTTTAGCTATTCTGTAAACGTGTTTGTTTTTTAAATTCGGGGTTTAATAAAAATAAAACTTTTATCTTTAACACCCATGTCCTTTCCAACCACTTGGCGCGTGAGCTTTACATCTTTAACTGTTGCACCTTTGCCGAACAATCCGGTTAAAGATAAAACTTTTATAGTTAATGTTTATGTGAAATAGTGCTTGAAGGTTAAGGGTTTAAGGTGCTGTGATGGAGCCTAGCAAGAAGCCTTTGAATGTTCTTGTTAAACAGTTGAATGCGTATATTGCTGTTGTGCTTAAGAACGGATGCGAATACAAGGGGAAGATGGTTAAGTGTGATGGTCACATGAATATCCTTTTGGAAGGAGCCATGGAGTGCAGGGACGACCAGCTGGTGGCCAACTATG
>Ga0315298_1003054_pt1 | contig 27160 bp, 21 predicted proteins | sample WHS_1_MG_FD_203077 | JGI IMG/M metagenome (GOLD analysis project Ga0315298, IMG submission 203077) | Extremophilic microbial mat communities from Washburn Hot Springs, YNP, Wyoming, USA - WHS_1_MG | ecosystem: Environmental > Aquatic > Thermal springs > Hot (42-90C) | place: USA: Wyoming... | reverse complement strand
GATTCCTATTCTTCTTTGTTCTTCTGTTTTTCAGGCTCAACATGTACTGTTACATCGCTTTTTGGAAGAACCTTCTTTACGTTTTGCTCAACGTCAGATGCTATTTCATGTGCTTCTTCAACCTTTAACTTACTGGAGACAGTTACTGTAGCGTCAACATAGTAGTCTTCTCCAGATTTTCTAGCTCTTATTTCTTTTACAGCCATAACCCCCTTTGTTTCTTCAACAGCTTTTGTAACTTTAGGCAAAACTTCTTTTGGTACGTAGTCTGTTAGTTCCATTGCTGCTCCGTACATAAGCTTCAAGCTTCCATAAACCATAAGTAGGCTTAGTACTAAACCTCCTGCTTCATCTGCACCTCTTACTCCTAGGTTATTTAAGTATACCCCTGCTAAAGCAACAAATGTTCCAGACATATCTGCAAGCGCATGAAAAAATTCTGAAGTAAGTATAGACTTTCCTTTGCCTCTCTTTCCAGAGTAAGAGTTAACTGTTCTAAAGGTTTCTGCCAAAAAAACATAGGCTAAAGCGATGTAAGCAGTGTTTTCTATTACTTTCTCCTTAAGGCTTACAATACTTACTATGCTCTCATACATTAGCATAATTCCTAAAAAAAGAAGCGTAAATCCCCCAACCATTGTTCCAATATACTCAATTTTTCCGTGGCCATAGAGATGATTTTCGTCAGCAGGTTTTAAGGAAATCCTTAAAGAAACAAAACTTATGACTGAGGATACTAAATCTACACAGCTATGAGCAGCATCACCAAGTAAGGATAAGCTTCCAGTAATAATGCCAACAGCTCCTTCAAACAATACTACTGAACCAGTTGCCACCATGTTGTAAGCTATCTTCTTTAAGTTTAAGTTAATGTTCAAAGTACTGCTTATTTCGCTTTTCTTGCTCATCACGTTGGAGCAAAGAACTAAAGTCACCCTCCCTTTAAGTCTTTTCCCTTCACCTATGATTCATGCGTAATGTTTATATCTTGCCTTCTTTTCTACCCTAGAAACGGTGATAAGCCATGTACAAACCAATCGTAAGCCAAATTTCATCTTATGTTAAGCTAACAGTGTTGCTTGCTTTCTTGTCTGGCATACTTGTTGGTCTGGGCTTCCTAATAGGCGGTGTAGACTTAGCGTGGTCTTTTTTGCTAGTTTCGCTAGTTTTAAACTTCATAATGTACTTTATTAGCGATAAAATAGTTCTAGCCACTACTGGCGCTCGACTGGTTTCTGAGCAAGAAGCACCAAGGTTGCACAACATCGTAGAAAAAGTTAGCAGTGAAGCAGGAATACCAAAGCCAAAAGTCGGAATAATAAGCTCTCCTGTTCCAAATGCATTCGCAACTGGTCGGGGACCTGGAAACGCTACCGTAGTTGCTACTACAGGACTACTTAACATGATGAGCGACGACGAAATAGAGGCCGTAATTGGGCATGAAATTGGTCATGTAGTTCATAGAGATACTCTCATAATGACGATCGTGGTTGCAATTTCAACAGCTATTTCTTACATTGCGAACATGGTCTTCTATTCTCTCTTCTTCTTTGGATATGGGGGTGGCGGAAGAGACAGAGAGGGTAGCGAACTAGCTCTATTTGCAGCAGCAATTGTAGCTCCAATTACAGCAACTTTGATACAGCTCGCAATTTCTAGAAGCAGAGAATACTATGCTGATGAAGCCTCTGCCCTAATAACTAGAAAACCTCTCTCTCTAGCCAGTGCACTTGAGAAAATAGAAAGTTTTGTTAGAGGGGGATATAAGATGAAAGTGCCACCTTCTACTTCTGCACTTTTTATAGTCAATCCATTTAAAGGCATCAACGTAGCTGAGCTTTTCTCTACCCATCCGTCAACAGAAAATAGAATAAAGAGACTTAGGAAGCTAGCAGAAGAACTATCCTAAAGTGACCAAATTTAAGTTTTTAATACTGGTTTTCTTTCTTTTTATTTTTTCTTCTGCAGTTGTTTACCTATACCTTAATTTAAGTATGAACAAAACTGCTATAATGCCTCTTTTTTTAAGTAAGGAAAAAGCTGAATATGGAGTTTATGTTGACCCCTTTCTTAGTACTTACAGCAATCCTCGTCTCACTCCTAAAGAAGTTGCTAAATTGGTGAAAGGATATGGCTTTAACACAGCTCATCTTGTAGTAGTCAACGTAGGCGATATTTCTTCTTCATTTTCTAATACTATAAGTTCTTATGTGGAAGCTTTTCGTTCAGAAAACCTTTCAGTAGTACTAACAATTTATCCTCCAACAGATAGCGTAGCTTGGGAGACTCATCCTGAGTGGAGGCAGAGATTTTTAAATGGAGAAAGCAAATACGATTGGAGAGTGTACTTGGCACCAACTGACGATGGCTTTGTAACTTACTACTTGGAAAACGTAAAAAGACTTCTTAAGACATACAATTTTGATGGAATAGAGTTAGCAGAATGTTGGTATGAAGTAGATGAAGGTCCAAGCAGTCCTTACTATGCTGATTTTAGTAGTTCAATGAGGCAAAAGTTTAAAGAAGCCTCAGGTGTAGACCCACTAGAACTGTTTAACTCAAGTAGTCCTCATTATTATCTTAAAGATTCTCAACTCTATGAAGAGTGGGTTAACTTTAGAGTAGAAGTAATAACAAACTTCATGAAAAACATTTTAAATGCAGCAAAAGAAGTGAATCCAAACATAAGAACATATATTATGTATCTTTCTGATGTAGGACAAAACTACAGCACACGAATAGATCATGCTCAGGATCTAAATGCAATAATTAAAGATGTAAGGCCTGATTACGTAGTAATTGAAACGGCTTGGCAAGATTGGATAAGAGTTGACCTAAGTCCAAGTTACGTAAAGTCTTACGCTGATTACTATGTAAGCAAAGTTCATAATGCGCAGGTAAAAATTATAGTTCAAACCGACGTAGGTTCAGTTCCACAGATGAGAAGGAGCTTAGATTGGGTAAAAGAGTTCACTCAAAATGCTATCGACAATGGTTTCGACGGTGTTGTTTTTTACGAATTTAGCATCGGGTCCTTTATAAAACAATAAAGCTTCCGCTTCTTACTTTTTGTTTGATGAAACAAATCTTTCTATAGCTTCTTTTATTTCTTTAGCCTTTAGTTCTGGGTCTGAATCGTTTGTGTACGTTCCTCCTCCTATTTCTATGCCTGCTAAGAACTTTATCCTATCTCTTTCTCTATTCCTTGGATAAAATTCAATGTGAAAGTGGTAGTAGTCATAATCTCCTCTACATGGTGCCTGATGCATTGCCATTACATAAGAAATTTCTCTTACTTCGTACAATCTTGAGTATCCTCCAGTAATGTTACGTAATGCTTCTCCTAGGTCTAAGGTTTCTTCTTCAGTTAGTTCAGTTATTCTCTGGAAGTGCCTTTTTGGTGTAAGGTGTACTTCCAGCGGCCACTGCGCAAAAAATGGCAGGTATGCTAAAAAATTTTTGTTTTCAAACACTACTCTAGGGCCTCTTCTTTCCTCTTCTATAATATCGCAAATTAAGCATCTCTTGTACTTTGAGAAGTATTTTTTACTCGAATCCAATTCCCTTTCTATTCTTCTAGGAATAATTGGCAAAGCATATATTTGAGAATGTGGATGAATGATTGAAACTCCAACGTCTTTCCCTTTGTTTCTAAATGGATAAACATACTTAATTTTCTTATCGTTGCAAATTTTTTTTGTCTGTTCGACTAAGGCGGAAATGTATAACTTCATTTCTTCATTGCTTAGCGTGAACAAATCTCCTTCGTGATTTCTTGTTTCTACAACTACAAGGCTATAGCCGTAGGACCTGGCTCTCTTGTATAGTTTGCTTTCATCTTTAACTTCAGGGGCTTCTGTAGACAAAGCTGGGTACTTGTTCTTAAGTGTTAAGACTACCCAATCACCCTGCGTTTCTTCATTTCCTGGACAAAATGGGCAAGCCTCAGCCGACTGCCATGGTCTAGTACTTCTTTTTGCTGAAATTAATACCCATTCTTCAAGCAGAGGATTCCAACGCATTTCAATTTTGTTTTCCTCCATTTTTCTCACCTCTTTAAAACGGGGGTAGCAATGTCCTCTAAAAGTTCTCTACAGGCTCTCCTAACAGCTTCTTTACTACTTAACTTAGGCATCCAACCTGAGGAAATTAGCTTAGATACGTCAAGTTGCATATACTTTACATCTCCAACCCATCCTCTTCCCCCTTCTACACCTCCCGTAAACTTTTTCTTAACGTTCTTTAACATCATTTCTTCTATTACAATATCTGCTATTTCTGAAACTGAAATAGAGTCTAAGTTCCCAATGTTGTAAACACAATACTTTGAACTTTCCTTATCTAAAACATGAAATATTGCATCTAAACAATCACTTACATGAATATACGATTTCCTTTGAGTTCCATCTCCCAAAATTTCTAGTTCTTCCCTATTATTTCTAAGTTTTTGAATAAAATCATATATCACTCCATGATTAGCTCTCTTTCCAACCACATTTGCAAATCTAAATACAAGGCCAATTATTCCATAAGTATGTGAGTAGCCGGAGATTAAGCTTTCAGAAGCTAGTTTCGCAGCGCCGTACATCGAGATTGGTTCTAGTGGGCCGTAGTCTTCTGGAGTTGGAATTTTTTTAGCTTCACCATAAACAGTTGAAGACGAGGTAAAAACAATTTTCTTAACGTCTGTCTTCCTCATAGCTTCCAAGACGTTGTAAGTTGCCAAAATGTTTTGCTCAAGATGAACTTTTGGTTCAGAAATTCTGACTTCTGGATTTGCTGCAATATGAAATACCACGTCTGCGTTGGCGATCTTGTCGTTTATTTCGTTGTTTTTAAGTAAATCTAACCTTATCACCTTTAATTTTTCATTACTCTTTACGTTTTTTAAATTCTCCACTTTCCCAGAACTAAAGTTGTCTAGAACAACAACTTCGTTGCAAAATTCTAACAACCTTTCAACTAAGTGACTCCCAATAAACCCTGCCCCTCCCGTAACTACAACCTTACTAAGCTTCTGCATTTCGTTCTCTTATCCTTTAGCAAGCATACTTAAAAAAATTTATATTCTTCAACTGTTTTTGCTCTTGGTCATCAAGATGGCTTCAAGAAGATCTGTAGACTTGCTTCTAACTTTAATTTCAATAGTATTGTTACTCACAGCTTTTATATTACCTGCTCTAAGGACTCTTTTTACAGCCCCTTCTGAAAATTTGGTAGATAAAGTTGCTTTAAGTTTATCACCTTTTGATTATTTTTATCTTTCAAAGATTAATTTAAATGAAAATTGGAGCTACAAGGTTGGTTCTTTTGATGAAGGGAATACTCACATGTACTACGATCCTTCTTATAACTGTAGTTCATGGAGCAAAATTAACGTCCCTTTCTTATTTAAAGCAACTTACTCAAACTACTCTTTATGGGTAAGAACTTCGTTTGAAATACCAAGTTCAATGCGAAAACAAAAGCTAAGATTAATATTCTCTGGAGTTTGGGAAGATGCAAAAGTTTGGTTAAATGGAATTTACCTTGGAGAACACATTGGATACTTTTCTCCATTCTTTTTTGACGTAGATGACGCTGTTAACTTAAATGGAACTAATGTCTTAACTTTATATTTAGAGTCCCCGGTTCAAGATTCCTATAATTCTAGAGTATACCCCACTGGAATTTATTCCTTCTCAGATTTTACTCCAGATTTGCATACTAGTCTAATTGGTATATGGCGCGATGTTACACTTGTTGGAACATATGAGCCTGTTGTTGACCTAGTTTTAGCCAACGTTAAACAATACTCTAATCCTACTTCGTTAAGCTTTCAAGTTCTGCTTCAAAATAAAGGTAGCTCAGATGAAAGCATAACGGTTGTTTTAAGAATAGGTAGGTTTAATTCTAATACAACAGACGTAGAACAATCTTTTAATGTAAAATTGTCTGCCAACGAAAGAAGATGGAACACATTTGAAGTATCCTCTTCAAACTTAAAACTTTGGTACCCTTGGGATATTGGCTATCCAAATGTTTACTTCGTTAACATTAGCTTGTATGTTGGCAATACATATGCTGGTTCAATCAAAACTATGTTTGGCATTAGATCTCTAGAGGGCTCTATTTCGGAAGCAAACTCATACTTAAAAGTGAACAACATTAACGTCTTTTTGAGAGGTGGCTCTTATTTCTCCAAATTGTACAATTTAGTAGATATTTATTCAGATATGAATAAAACCTTAAACTTACTGAAAGCTGCAAACGTTAACTTCTTAAGAGCGTTTGCTCATGTTGAACCAAAAGAATTCTATGAACTAACTTCTTCCATGGGCTTTATGATTCAGGTAGACTTTCCACTTTTAGGTTCTTATCCAACCTTAGATAGTTCTTCATATTACTCTGATTTGGTAAAAATGCAACTTGTTGAGTTGTTGTTACTTACCTACAACTATCCGTCAGTAGTAATAGTTTGCCCTCATGTACTTCCTGGATGGATAAACAAGAATTCACCTTATTATAGTTCTAGCACAAATTATTACTTGGATCGCGAACTAGCTACAATAGTAAGCTTAGTTAACAAAAATGTCATCCTTCTTCCATATTCTGGATACTATGATGAATACGTTAGCTATGGTTGGGGTGTTGGTAGCTGGACTAACTACTTTAATTATAAAGGTATGCTTCCAAACATAATTGTTCCGACAAGCTTGCCAAATTTAAGTTCTCCTTTTTGGAATAAAATCCTTTCTTCATCTTACGAAGAAACTCTGAGTGCACTTAAAAATAGTGGTCTAAACGTGGACTTAGCAAGTATGTACTGGTTAGGCAATTCTCAGAACTTGTCTAATGTTGTTGAATTAAGTCAACTCTATCAATCTTTAGTAATACGAAGTGCAATAGATAGAGTAAGGTTGTTAAAAAATAATGCTTCAATTGGCATTGCTCTTTTACCTCTTACAGATTATGTGCCTGAGGCAAGTGGTTCGGTTGTAGATTATTTTGGAGCTAGAAAACTGTCCTACTATACGATGAAGAACGCTTTTAATCCTATACATACAATAATTTCTATCGATGGCGACTTTCATAACAATTTAACTTCATTGTACTTCATTTCAGGTTCTTCTGCGAGGATTAGTTTTTGGGTTGTCAACGATGTTCTTCAAAATCAGTGCGATGCTATACTTAATTGGAATTTGACCGATGTGACTTCGGGAAAGCTTTTAGTAGCCAAAGAAGTTGAATTTAAGCTTCCATCTCTCTCGATGAATGCTGTTCTGGTTGCAAAGTATGTCCTAGAAGTTCCAACTTATGTAGACGCTGAACACTTACTAGAAGTTTCAGCTAGTCTATTACTAAAGAATGGAACAAAAGTAGACTTCAATAGTAATTACTTTGTTGTTAAACCCGCATCCCTAATAAGGTTGTCATTAGCTCAGAAGCCCTCTTCTCCTCAGTTCTTCTTAGTATTTGCAAATGAAAGTTACAGAATATTCAAAGTGTACGATGAGTCTGAAATCCCAGTTCCTTCGAACACAAAAGTCACAGTAGTTGGCCCACTATTAAATAAAGAGGACGTTTATGTTCCTGAGGTTATTTCATTGGGTAGGATAGCAGTTGGAGAGACAAAGAACGTCACAATTTCTTTGTGGCCTGGAGCCATAGCAAAAGTTCTTGCTTCTGTTCCATCCTTATCTAACTTAGAAGTTCCATCTCAAGAGATCTATATTACTCCAGGTACTGAGCTTCCTTCAAGTTTAATCTTAAGTTATACTTCTAGTAATATGAATCTTTTGAACTTGCTTAACATTACTGGTAATGTTGTAGTAGTTCCAGCTAACGTCAATCTATCTTTGCTTGTTGTTGTATCTTCAAGTGAAGGTGTACGTAAAATTGAGGTTGGAAACTCTTCGCATCCCATCATCTTAAGCAAAAACTCTGAAGTTTATCTAGACCAACCAGCACTTTATCAGGTAGAATCCAACCAACCATTGGTGAGCGATGCCTTCAGCTACGCTTCAAATTTAGTAAACGAAGCACGTGAAAGAGGCTTCTACATAGGCCTTGAGTTGGATAGACTAAATCAACTTAACAAAACATATTCTTCGATGCTAAACGCTTCAGATCCTTTAAAAATACTAGCTTATCAGCAAGAAATTATTACTACTAGTAATCTAATTGTAAGTAGTGTTCAAAATATTCTGAAAGAAGCATACACAAATCAAATAATGATATTTATAGTAGTTATACTCTTAGTTTTAGCCCTTGGATCAATTTTTATTGAGAAGAAAGAGCATTATGCTATATTTACAATAATAAGCTTCATAATCTTAATGACTATATCGTACCAAACTTTTCCAGGCTTCTCTAAAATTTCCTCAACTGAACTCATGGTGGGGTTATACTTATTTGCAATCATATTCTTAGTTGCGTTCTTGGCTCCATACTTCTTAGGTGAGGCAAAGAGTGAAGGTGGTGTCTCGCTTCTGCCTGCTATAATAATTGCTATCTCCTATTCTATAGGGAACTTAAAGAAAAGGAGACTTAGAACTTTACTTGTTTTAACTTCAATAACAGTAATGGTCCTTGCACTAACAACTTTAACTTCAATGAAAGCGTCTTACATGACAAATTCTCTTGCGGTCGCAAAATCATGGCCTGCTAATGAACCTTCTCTAGCAATCGTAACAAAATCTTCTGGATCATTTACTCCCGAAGACATAAGCTTTATAGGTGCGCAAAGAGAAGTTCAGAAATTAGGATACAAGGTAATTACTCCTATTACTTCTAGTGCTCTAGGCTATGTAGGTAATTTACCGATTTATGGTGTTAGAGGAATTTCTGAGAATGATCCTTCTATTAGTGCACTTTCTTCTGCACTAGCGCAAAAAGATGCGATCAGAAACTTATTCAATGGTAGCGATTCTGTTCTTATAAGCCAATACTTGGCAACTAGAGCAAACTTAGATGTAGGCATGACGTTTGTTTTTAAGGGTATTAAACTAAAAGTTGCTGGCATTTTTGATAGTAGCTTGGTCTCAAAAATAAAGGAACCTGATGGTAGTGATTTCCCTCCACTTTACTTACCTCCTGGTTCGCAAGAAGCTGCTCCACAACCTGTTCCAGTTGATTCTCTTCTGATAACTACTACGTATACGGCTCAAAAGCTTGGAGGTTATATTTCCGCAGTTTACTGTTTCTTTAATAGTAGTGCGCAAGCAAAAGAAGTTTCTCAACGTTTGGCTTCAATAGGAAGTTACTTTGTTACTACTCTACCAAGTTCAGAAAACATAAGATATTATTTCAAAGGAACTTTTATTGAGGCTTTTGGTACTCCAATAGTTATCCCGATGTTGATTACTGTGCTTAATATTGCAATAGTGTTCTATACGACAGTATACGAAAGAAGGAACGAAATATTTACCTTTTCAGCAGTAGGTCTAAATCCAACTCATATTTCTTCACTGTTTGTAGTTGAAGCCAGTATTCTAGGTCTAATTGGAGGTGGAGTCGGATACATACTTAGCATGCTTATATTCAGAATTTTTGGAGTTTCTAATTTGATAATTCCTGTTGACGTGAAGACTTCTGCTTCTGACATGTTCTACTTGATATTAGCTTCAATACTTGTTGCCATAATTGCCTCCGGAATACCTGCGCTAAGAGCTGCAAGAATAGCAACTCCTTCACTACTGAGAAAGTGGAGAATGGAAGAAAGCCTTGTTAAGGGAGGTACATGGACCGTACAGATCCCAATGCGAATTCCTTCAGAAAAAGTTGAGATGTTTGCCAACTACTTGTATGAAAGGCTGCCTCAAAGTGGTACAACACTAGAAATAGTAATCTCTGAAATAAGTAGGGAAGAAAAAATGGACGAAGAAGGAAACCTCACCTACTATATAAGTTTCAAGTATGGACGAGGTGGGAATCGACCATTTAATGCGTACACGACAGTTGAAGTAAGAAAAGAAGGTGAAAACTATATAGCATATGCTCACGTAAGACCAGAATCTGTTTATGCAAGGATGGCAGAGACAAATGTTCACGAAGTTGTAAGTCATATTAGAAGGCTTATTTTAGAGTGGTCGGCATCGAAGGCAAGAATAGCTATCGTTGTTGGAAATTCAATAGATCAAGCACTAATAATTGTCAGGAATTATCATCCCCAACTTTTAGTGGTTTACTCAAGAGCAGACGTAGGCAACAAATTAAGAGAACTAAGAAGGAAACTCAGAGCAGAAGGAATTTGGCCTCCTGCTATTGAGGTCAGAAACGTAGAAACAAAAGACGTGTTTTCACTAGTTAACAAGCTTTCTGAAGATCTCATACCTATAGATACTGTTTGTTTGGATTCTGACGATGGTTTACTGAGTTCAGCTCTAGCAATTGCTACACTACGCCTAAATAAGAACATTGCGATAGTTACTCCCGATGAAAAAGTTTACGAGGTTCCAGCAGGAAAGTTTATTGAGTATATGCAAAAAAGCTAAGCTCTAAGTTGTTTTAATTCTTTGATTTTTCATTCACGTTATTCTTCTAAGTATAAAAGAATATTCTCATACAACCTATTTAACCTTTTAGTAATACGCTTCTTATTATTTTTTCCAGCATCTTAGCTTTTCTCTATTTAAATTCTATAAAATAAGAAACATTTAAATAGTTAGTATAACCCTAATAAGAGTTAGGGTAACCCTAACATGAATCGATCTTTCTTAGTAACTGTTGTATTCCTTACTTTACTTTCTTCTTACTTAACTACACAAGTTAAATCTCAATCTGAAAATAAAAAAATTGTTGTAGCTGTTAGCATAGGTTCACTTGCGCCATTAGTATATGCAGCGGGAGGCAATTTTGTTGAGGTTGTTTCTTTAGTTCCTGCAGGAACTGATCCTCACGAATTTTTGCCCACTCCGAATACTATTAGCTTAGCTACGAACTCTTCGCTAGTTGTGGTTACTGGCCACATAGGGTGGGAAAGCAAGTTAGTCGAGGAAGTTGCAAGCAATAAAAAGCTAAGCGTAAAAGATGTTTCAATAAATTGTCTTAGTGACTTAAAGGATAACTTAACTTTGCTAAATTTACCAAGTAATCTGGGTGGTGGCATTAACTTACACGGCTTTTGGCTTCTTCCAGGCAATGCTCTCGTGATAGTGAAAGCTATTGCAGACAAGCTTTCTATTATTGATAAAGCTCATGCCTCTTATTATTCCTATAATTATGAACTATTTTATTCGAAGCTAAATGCATTTAAGTTGTTTATGTCTGGAATGCTAAATGCCAGCAATCTATATTCAAAAGCTGTTGTTGCTGTTACTCCTGATGCCCAATACATGCTCACAGCTTTTTACTTTAATGTTTCTCAAATAATAGTTAATGAAGGTGAGGAAGCAAGACCAGAAGTGCTCAGTTCAATCAGAGAAGGTCTAAAATCGGGTAAGTTTGCGCTTATAGTTGCAACAGACTTGTCAACGCAATCTTCTTCGTTTAAGGCAGCAGAAGAACTCTCAAAGGAATTTAAGGTACCTCTTGTCTCTACATACACTATAAGTTCTGAAAGCTTGCGAGACTATTTCTCTCTTATGAGCTTTAACTTAGGAAGCATAATCTCTTCCTATACTAATTACAACTTCAACACTACTTCTGGAGAATTAGATACGCTTCATTATTCCCTTATTGCTTTATCTCTTGTACTTTTAATGCTCATCATTGTTGAAACTTTTGTACTATTAAGGAGGCGATAGTTTATGGCTCTAAAGATAACAAAAAGAGAAGCCGATTATATAAAAATTGTTTACGAAAAATCTCTGGAAGAACAACACAAAGTAACTAGTGGCTTAATTGCAAAAGAAGTTGGTGTAAGGACTCCAACTGTTATAGAAGTCCTCTGGAAACTAAAGAAAAGAAAACTGATATCGGTGGGTAAGGCTGGAGAAATTACTCTAACGAAACGAGGATTAAAACTAGCAGCAATACTAATAAGGAAACATAGAATACTAGAAACATACTTCGTTAAAGAATTAAACCTTGATCCAACATTTGCTTGCAAGGAATCGTCAAACGTTGACTACCTTCTTTCCTCAGAAGTTATGGATCGACTTTGCTCGGTCTTAGGAAATCCCTGCAATTGTCCTCACGGAAAGCCAATTCCTTATGAGAATCAAATTGAAAGGGTGTGAAGTAGAAAAATGACAATTGCAATACAAAAGTCTTTGGAAATAGAAAATCTTTCTGTAGTGCTAGGTCATAAGTTAATCTTAGATAAGGTTTCCTTATCACTGCCACATCCAGTGTTTGCAGCAATAATGGGTCCAAATGGTGCTGGCAAGACAACACTACTGAAAACAATTCTTGGAACGGTAAGACCTATTTCAGGAAAGGTTTATCTCTTTGGAAAAGAAGTTTTGAACAATCCTTCTGAAGCTAGAAAGTTTGTAGGATATGTTCCTCAAAGAGATAAAATTGTTAGATATGTTCCACTTAAGGTTATTGATGTAGTTCTTATGGGTCTCGTTTCCAGAAAGGAGATACCAAGGGTCGTTACAAGTAACGATGTTAGACTTTCTTTAGAAGCCCTAGAATATGTGGGTATGAGCAACTATGCTTCAGAGCTTTTTTCAAACCTAAGTGGTGGCCAGCAACAAAGAGTGTTAATAGCAAGAGCATTAGTTTCAAAACCAAAAATGTTATTGTTAGATGAGCCGTTCAATGCAGTAGATGCGAATGCCCAAACATTTATTGCAGAACTATTGAACAAGTTGAAAACAGAAAGTAATGTAAGCATATTGCTAGTTTCTCATGATATAAACACAGTTGTTGAGTACATTGATATACTTATGTTTCTTAACAAAAAAATAATTGCTGTAGGAAAACCTCATGAAATATTTAGAGATGACATACTAAGATTAGTGTATGGTAAAGGAGTAAGAGTAATAACTGAGAAAGGAAGGTGCTATGCACTAACAGGTGATACTCATGGTTAACCTAATAGATCCTATGTTTTTAAAGGCGTTACTCGGATTACTCCTTGCCAGTTTAATGGCCCCAATAGGCGCACTAGCCACGCTAAGGGGTGTTTCCTACCTGTCTGCTGAAGTTTCACATGCAGCTCTGGGTGGTGCTTCTTTGGGATTCTTCCTAATATATCTAGGTTTTAGCTTTTCAAATCCATTCTTAAGCGCGCTATTCTTTAGTATAGGCGTTTCTTTGTTCACTGCTTACTTAGGGCGAAGAAGTGGTCCTGAAGCCTCTGGTTCTGCAATAGGTGGTATGTTGGCTTTAAGCATGGCTATCTATGCTCTCGTGAGGGGTCTACTTCCTGGAGAGATAAAGGCTATGCTGGACACGTACCTCATAGGAGATGTTCTTTTATTAACCTCTTCGGACTTGGTTCAAATATTCATAGTAGTTTTAGTGAGTTTAGTTACGTTAGCTTTGTTTTACAATGAATTTGTTTATGTGTGCTTCGACTACGATGGTCTAGAAACTATGGGGCTAAATGCAAAGCTTTACGACTATTTGTTGTTTGCTTTACTTGGACTCTCTGGAGTAATAGAAGCAAAAAGTATTGGCGCATTTTTAGTTTTTGCATTTATGATAGCTCCTGCAGGTATTGCAAAAGAAGTAACAAAGAGCGTAGGCTCATTTTTGTTTCTTAGTTTCCTAATAGCTTTTCTTTCTTCCATTATTGGCTTGTTTATTTCTATTTTGTTTAATCTTCCAACAAGTGGTGTAGTCGCAATATTTCCATCAAGCCTTTACTTAATAGTAGTGTTAAAGAAGATGTTTTCCTCAGAAAAGTAGTCTACTTTTTCAGTTTTATGTTTGCCATAACCTTAAGTACATAGTCTTTATCTAGTGATGCCAAGAAATTTCCAAGCCTTGGTCCGTGCTCTTCTCCTAAGAAAATAAGGTATCCTTGCTTAAAGAACTCGCTTGGGTTTAATTCAAACTTCCTTGCTGCTTCATAAAACAATGCCTGAAGTTCCTCTCCGTTCATTTCTTTATTTTTGTATGTTTCGTAAACGTAGTTAAATGCATGCATGATTTTTTCATCTTTTACGTAGTGCTCTTTGTTTGCTTCTGCAATCCTTAGCTTCCTGTCCGAAAATTCTTCAACCCATTGTTTTGCTAATTTTAGTCTTGTTAGAGTTTTTTGTCTTTCTTCGTCACTAAGGTTGTCTGGAACGATTCCACTCTTTGTTAATCTCTCAAGAGCAACTTCTGGTGGGTAAAACTGTACTATTGTAGCAGCTAACCTATATGGAAGCCGATAAGGCCTTCTGTCTTTAAGTTCTCCAACACAATACCAATAATAGTTTTTTGCTTCTTCAGCTCTTTCACCCCTCCCTTCGTATGCTAATCTCTCTATTTCATCAAACTCATCCACTAGTTTGTAAACTTCCTTCACTGCAATATCTCTTTGAACTAATGGCTTTTTGACATACATATATCTAACGACTTCTGGTTCAACTATTTTTAGCAAATCTTGAATAGTGTAAACATTTCCTAATCTGCTTGACATTTTTTCTCCATCGACTAAGAAAAATTCGTAAACTAAAGGAATAGGAGGATCAAATTTGTATATTCTTTTAGCAAGCTCCTTCCCAGACTTCCAGGATCCTTCAAAGTGTTCCTTTCCAAAGGGTTCTGCATCTGTGTTAAAAATTTTCCAATCAGCAACCCACTCCAGTCTCCAAGGAAGTTTTCCTTTTCGTATATTTACCTTTCCTTTATGTCCACAACCCTTTATTTCATATTTCCCATGGAGTACTCTTCCAGTGCATTCATACTCTACTTCCATCTTTTCTAAGTCTACACCCGTTACCTTAGTGGTTAGTTTTCCGCAGTTTTCGCAAACTGGTACAAATGCTATGTAATCGTCGGGTATGTTCTGCTGATATTTTTTTAGAACCTCTCTTACAGCATCTTTTTTTCTTATTGTCTCAGCGATAAACCAATCATACTTACCTTCTTTATATAGTTTGCTAACGTAGTAAAGCTCAGGATATACTGAAATTTTTTTTAGACCCTCCATCATTAGATCGGTGAAGTGCTCTGCATATGAATTGTGGCATCCAAACGGATCTAATACTTTAGAAACTGGCTTCCCAACTTCTGGCTCTAAAATTTTTAAAATTTTCTCGTCAGTCTTTACCCACTTACTTTCGTTTTCTTGTAACCTAGCTGGTATTGTTCTTAGTGGGTCCATGTCGTCACTTGTTAAAACAAGTCTAGCTTTACTTCCGTAGTTTTCGATACTTTTTCTTATGAACTCTCCCCTTACTTGGTCGTTCATATTGCCTATGTGCTTTGGTCCAGATGGAGAGGCTCCAGACCTTACAGTAACTATTTCGTGGTTGTGTTTAGTGGCAAATTCTATAGCCTCCCTAGCGACTTTTTTAGCCCAAAATTGTTCTTGAGATTTTGTCATCTGTTACAGAACGTCAAAAAGACTTATTTTAAACTTTTAATCTTTATCCTTTTTCTTACTTTTAAGTCAAGAAAATAAGTTTTTAAATTCCAATTAATTCAATTGTTCTATGCCTCTTGAACTTAAGCAATCAATCTTTGGTCCCGCAGGCTTCCCATTAGAGGGTCCTTCTGGACCTAAAGCAATGAATTTCCTAGCTTCAAAGGGTTTGTTTGCAATGGAGTACCAGGCTGTTAGAAGCGTAAGAGTTTCAAAAAAAGTTGTCAAGGAACTTAAGGTTGCAGCAGAAGAAAATGGTATTACTTTAAGTATTCACGGCCCCTATGCTATAAATTTGTCTTCCGAACAAAAATCAAAGATAAGAGCATCAAAAAGTAGGTTGTTGAAAGCCGCAACTGTAGGAAGCCTAATGGGTGCTTTTCACGTTACGTTTCATCCTGGCTACTACGGCAGAAGAACTAAAGAAGAAACATTTGAGATTCAGCTAACGTCGCTTAAAGATGTTTTGGAAAAGTTAGACCAAAAAGGGTTAAAAATTGAACTGGGACCCGAAACCACAGGAAAAGATAGTCAGTTTGGAAGCTTAGATGAACTTCTCGAACTTTCAAGTAAGTTACCAGAAATAACAATAACAGTTGACTTTGCTCACATTCACGTAAGAGAAGAAAAGAGCAGAATTAAGGGAGAAGACGATTACAGAAAGTTGCTGGATAAGATTGAAAAAAATCTTGGAAAAGAAAAAATGGATGGCCTCTTAGTTCATTTCACAGAAGTAGAACCAACTTCAAAGGGAAGCGGAGAGAAAAAACACCACCCTTTAGGTAGTGGCTATGGTCCAGACTTTAAGCCGTTGGCAAAGATCATTGCAGAAAATGGGTACAAATTTGTTATTATAAGTGAATCTCCAATTTTAGAGAAGGATTCTGTTAAAATGAAAGAAATTTACAGTAATTTCTTAAAATAAGGTTTCTAGTTTCGTCAGCAGCTTCAATAAAGTAAGATTGTTCTAAGAACATTGTGTTACAAGTAACTAAAAGAACAAATAAAAGTTGAAGCTTGCAGTGAGTTGGTCGTGATGTAAGAAAATAAATGTCCTGAAGGAGCACGCACAATTATAGAAAATTTCTTACTGCATTTTAAGGAAAACTTTAATTAATTCGTATGTAAGCTACTTTAATCGGACCCGTAGCCTAGTATGGATTAGGGCGCCAGCCTTCGGAGCTGGATGTCGGGGGTTCAAATCCCCTCGGGTCCGTATGCACATACTTGTCTATAAAGCTTCTTAACTTAAATTACCCACAAAGACTTATAATCTTCATTCTTCTAATCTTAGTTTAGCTTTCAGTTGTGGAGTCAGATAAAGGATAAGTTTAAGGGAAATGAGGCGAAAGAGAAAGTCGCTAAGTTTTTTATTGAGTACGGTATTTCAATAAAAGAGGACGGAAAACTTTATTTCGGTCCAGTAAAGCTCACTTTTTCTAACGTTTCTTCGGCTATAAATGTGGACCGTAGGGTAGTAAAAGAAACAGCCTTACAGATACTTAAGGATGAAAAGCTTAGACCAATATTTAGGCTTTTAAAACCTGCAGGGCCTTCTTTAGTTGATGTGGCAAATGTTTTAGGGCTTTCTGTCCTAGAAATAAGAGCCGATCCTCATAAGCCAGGAATTGTTTCTGGAGTAACTTCTGTTCTATCAGAAAAGGGGATTGCTATTCGTCAAATTATAGCTGAAGATCCAGAGCTGTTTCCAGATCCAAAACTTTACATCATCACTGAAAGCAAGATACCTGGGGAAGTCATAGAAAAGGCTCTTCAGGTTCCATACGTTCGGGAAGTGTTAGTTAGGAAGGGTTCCAATAGGAATACATAAAAAACGTATTCAGAACAAAAATAGGTTCAAAAAGATTTTTTCTAAAGGTATTTCATATCGCAGCCCATAACCACTAAAGATAGTAGAAGCTAACTTTCTCTTGCTCTTAAGCGCTACCCTTTTTATTTTTATCTCTACTTTGTTTTAGTTGAATCGTTGTTTTTCTTCGAAGTCACTCTCGATATCCAATCCAAATAGTCCCAAGAGCCTCCCGAAATTGGTAATGCTATAATCTTCTTAGGTTTATAGTTTGAAATTGAAGTTATGAAGTCTACCAGTTTTGGCAACAAAGTCTCATCCGTTTCTGCAAGCAAGAGGTTTTGGTTACTTTCTACAAGTTCCCCTTTCTCCCCCCTTGTTATGGACTTCACTTCATTTATTATCGACACACTTACTACCATATCATTTGAGATCAACTGACTTGCTATTATCTTTGCTGTTGACTCAGTTTCGCATGATACTAGAACTACTGTCTTTACCATTGCTGCGTAGCAACTTCTTAGTATTTTTAAATCTTTCGTTTATGCTAAGGGGCTCTGTTAACTTAGATTGTTAAAAACATTGGTGCTTATAAGTAAGCTAAAACATTAAAGATAAATCATGCCCAGATGGTTCTTATGAGTTGCATTCTTACTTCTAGTAAGACTAGGAGCTTCAACCTAAGTTAGAATGTCATATTCCTTAAGGAAGTTTTGAGTTTTTGGATATAAAAATCTTTAAAAATCATCCAGATTCTTCTTTGCAAAGCATTGCTTGTGACAAGAAAACAAACAACCCAGATAGTCTCTTATACTGTTAGTTTCTTAGTTTCCCTATTGGTAGCAGTAACTACCCCAATAGTTCCAATATTGGCAATGGTCTTTAACGCATCTCAGTTTGAATTAGGTCTCATCGTTGGTTCTGCATCTTTGGTTTATGTTCCAACTACATTGTTTGCTGGAAACCTCTCTGATATGTTTGGGAGGAAACGAGTAATTGAATTAAGCTTAATTCTTTACTCAATAGCTTTGTTAACCTATTATTTTTCCTCCTCTTGGTATTTTTTGCTCTTTGGAAAATTGCTAGAAGGTTTTTCATTGGCTATGCTATGGTCTCCAATAGAAGCGCTTATTTCAAATACTTCCGAAGATCAAACTAAAGCAAACTCTATCTTTGGCATTTCTTGGAGCTTAGGTTCTGTTCTTGGAAGCTTCATAAGTTGGTTCTTTTTAGACTTCCTTGGAAAAAAGTTAGCTTTTTTAACTAACTTTTTTATCGTCATTTTATGTTTATCACTTTTCTTCCTATTTTCAGAAGACGAATCTAGAGTTGAAAAGGCTTCTCAAACAATTAACTTTAAGTTAAACGTATTTCAAGAGCTAAATCTGATAGTTCCTTCGTTTATGTACTCCTTTACTCAAGGTGTCGTCACTTCATTCTATCCCGCTTTCGTGAATCTTTTAACATTGAGCAACAAACTTATCATCGTTAGCTTCACGATTATGATGCTTACAAGAACTTTTACATTTTATCTTCTTGGTAAACTTGATAAGAAAATAAATAAAAAAATAGGTAACATATTTTGCTTATCTATACTCTTGCTTCCCTTTGGAGCAAATACTCTTTACGTTGCGGTGGTTTCTTCACTCTTAGGATTCGGTTTAGGAATATTATATTATTCGGGTCTGAAAGAAGCATTAAACAAAGATTCGTTAAACAAGGGAAAGTTTACTGGCTTATTTGAAGGCACTATTGGTATGGGTTATCTCGTCAGCTCTTTCTTAGGTGGCATAGTTGCAGAAATTAACATCTCATATCCATATTTATTGTCTTTCCTCGTAAGCATCATAGCTATGTTAATTTAATATTTTTTACAATAAAAACTAAATTTCTCACTTAAATAAAAGGAGACTTGGAACTTAGTATTTTTTTATACTTTTCATAATCGTTGCTTCTGAAGCATTACTACTTGTTCATTAGCTCTTCTACTTTTGCTGATATTTCAAACAAGTTTTTTATAGTGATCGAGCTTTCCAAGTCTTTATCTAGAAAACTTATACCTTCGTCTAAGCTTTTACTTAGTTTTGGGTCCATGGGTACTTTTCCTAAAAAGTTTATGTTAAGTTCTTCAGCTATTTCTTCTCCAGCCTTACCTGGAAATGTTTCAATAAATGTTCCACATTTTGGACAAGTAATCCCACTCATATTCTCTACAACTCCTATTATTGGAATGTTGAGCTCTCTAGCAAATGAAATTGCCTTTTTGACTACAAATTTAGAGACTTGAGAAGGAATTGTTACAATAATTGCACCATCTATATTCCCTTGTAAAGTTTGAGCAACAGTAAGTGCTTCATCTCCTGTTCCTGGTGGTAAGTCTATGATTAAAAAGTCTAGTTCTCCCCATTCAACTTGAGATAAAAATTGAGTGATTGCTTTAGATTTTAGCGGTCCTCTCCAAATCACAGGCGTCTCTTCTGACCTTAGGAAAAAATCTATTGACATAACTTTTATACCCTGCTCACTTTCAATTGGAAAAATTGTTTCACCCGAGGCTACTGGCTTTCTCCCTCTTAAGTTTAGCATTTTTGGAATGCTTGGACCTGTTATGTCTGCATCAAGTAGTCCAACTAGTCCTCTGTGCTTCTCTTTAGCTAAAGCTAGAGAAAGCATCAGCGAAACCATACTTTTTCCAACCCCCCCTTTTCCGCTTAAGACTGCTATTTTGTGTTTTATTTTTCCAAGTTTTTCTCTTATCTTTGAGTTTTCAAGGTTTATGCCTACTTTACTCATAACTAGGTTATAAACTCTCCATTATTTATTTCTTTTCTTTGAAAGTTCTTTTTTAGGTAAGGCCTTACTTATTACTTGTTTAGACTTAAAGCTTAAAAAACATCAACCTAGCAAGAAGGGAATAAGAATTCATGAGCCTAAGTAAAAATCCAAAGCCTAAGCTAGAAGAGAAGAGGTGGAGTAATAAGCTTGAGCTTGAAACAATAAATTCTTGGCATGAAAAAAAGTTGTTTAGGTTCAGTAAGGATAAAGAAGGAGAAATTTATTCGATAGATACACCACCTCCCTACCTTTCAGGTCGTTGGCATGTTGGCGGCGCAGCCCACTATGTGCAACAAGACATGATTGCACGCTACAAAAAATTAAAGGGTTACAACGTACTTTTCTCATTTGGAGCTGACAGAAATGGCTTACCTATAGAAGTAATGGTTGAAAGAAAAGAAAACGTACGAGCAAAGGATGTTCCAAGAGAAAAGTTTTTAGAGTTGTGCAAATCTTACTTAGATTCAATTGAAAAAGAAGTTTTAAACCAGATAAAGCTTCTTGGAATGTCTATTGATCTAGAAAACATTTACAGAACAGATTCACCAGAATATAGAGCAATAACACAAGCAACTTTTATAAAACTCTGGAATGACGGCTTAATATATGAAGATTACAAACCAGCTAATTGGTGCCCTAGATGTGGTACTACGTTGGCTGATGCAGAAATAGAGTACGAAGAACTTCCAACCGAACTTCTATACATTAAATTTAAGGTTAAAGAAACCAATGAAGATATAGTTATAGCTACAACTAGGCCAGAATTACTACCTGCTTGCTCAGCAGTTATATATAATCCTGAGGATAAGAGATACAAAAGACTTAATGGATTAACCGCTATAACTCCAGTTTTTAATAACGAAGTTAAGATCATTCCTCATCCTTCAGCTGACATGAACTTTGGGACAGGAATCGTTATGATCTGTAGCTACGGAGATTCTTCAGACGTTCGCCTATTTAGAGAATTAAAACTAACTCCTAAGATTTGCATTAACGAAGATGGTACTATGAACAAAAACTCTGGTCCACTTGAAGGACTTTCTGTAAAGGAAGCTAGAGAAAAGATAAAAGAAATTTTAAAAGAAAAAGGACTTCTTATAAAAACTGAAAAAACTATTCATAGGACTCCTACGTGCTGGAGGTGCCATACTCCAATAGAAATTATTGTAACAAAGGAATTCTACCTAAAACAAGTAGAATTTAAGAATGAGTTAAAGAAAATTTCAGACCAAATAGAGTTTTATCCTCCTCAGTTTAGAAAGAATTTATACGACTGGATAGATAGTGTTAGCGAAGACTGGCCAATCTCGAGACGAAGGTATTATGCAACTGAAATTCCGGTTTGGTACTGTAAGGTTTGTGGTGAGCCTTACGTTCCTCCCCCTGGAAGGTATTACCAGCCTTGGAAGGAGAACCCTCCAGCTAGTGCTCAGTGCAAAAAATGCGGATCAAAGGAATTCATAGGTGAAACAAGAGTTTTAGATACTTGGATGGACTCAAGCATCTCTCAGCTTTTCATAATAGGTTATGGGAGAGATGAAGACCTGTTTAAAAAGGCTAGACCTGCAAACTTAAGACCTCAGGGTTACGAAATAATAAGAACTTGGCTGTACTACTCAATTTTAAGGACCTACTTATTGTTGAAAGATAGAGCCTTCAGGCAAGTTAGAATTAGCGGTATGGGTGTAGATGAAAAAGGTGAAGCCATGCACAAATCTAAAGGTAATGTAGTTTATCCTGAAGTTTATATTGAAAAGTATGGTTCTGATGCTTTTAGACTTTGGGCCGCTTCTGAGTCTAAACTTGGATCTAACTACAGATTTTCCGAAGAGAAGGTTAAAGCTGCCTCTCTATTCATAACTAAACTTTGGAACATTTCTAGGTTTATTTCTCAGTTTCCAGAAGATGATGAAAAGGCAATAAAAGAGAAAATTGACATATTATTCCTAAAGCAACTTGGAGAAGTGATGAAAACAGTTGAAAACTCATTTGAAATGCTTGATCCGTTCGATGCTGCTAACAGCCTAAGAGATTACACCTGGAATATCTTGGCCGATCATTACTTGGAGCTGGTTAAACCTAGACTTTACTCCGAAGAAGAAAATGATAGTACTAAGTCTGCAAGAGCAACAGTACATAAAATTCTTAAAACTATCTTAATAGCTATGCATCCTATAATTCCAGCAATAACTTTCTATATATTCCAAAAGCTTTACAACAAAGATATAACTTCAGAAAAGTTCCCAGAAGGAATAGAACCAATAAGTAGTGAAGAAAAAACTTTGCTTAACATGCTAATGGAAGCAGATTCAAAGATATGGGCAAAGAAAAAAGAGCTTAAGCTAAGTTTAAATTCTCCATTGGAAGAAAAAGTAATGATAAGCAAAAGTTTAGAACCATTCCTAAAGGACATAAAGGCAGCTCATAAACTAGTTAATGTTGAAGTCCTTGATAAAGATGTTCCAGAAATCTTGTTGTTCTCAAGTTAGGCTACACTAGAGATTGTAAAAAGTGCTTGTAGGATCTAATATATATTTTTGTACGACGTCTCTATGTTTCTTAATATTTCATCAGTTATCCTACCATTCAAGACTTCTAGGGCAATTAGCACAGATCCAACACTTGGACCAAATCTTGGTTTTTCCACTTTTGCGTTTGGAGCAAGTTTTCGAATTGATTCTGAGAACGGTTTCAGAATTACATCACCTGCTTTAAAAACACCACCTACAGTAGCTACTGGAAATGTTTCGTTTTGAATTTTTAGTCTTGCTATTACTGTCTTTGCTAAAGTTGCAAGCTCTTCTGCTGCATTTTTAACTATTTCCGCTGAAACTTCATCACCTTCTTTTGCAAGCTTTGTAACAATTGGTGCTAAAGAAGCTATTTCCGTTACCGACATTTTTTCACCGTAAACTTTCCTTATGATTTCATCTGTTTCTGTTATTGAAAGTGCTTTCTTTAGTTCTTCAACGATTTTTGTTTCCTTTACTCTTCCATCAAATGCTTTCATTGCTTGCTTCAAAGCCATTAGTCCAATAAAGTATGCAGAGCCTTCGTCTCCAATTATGCTTCCCCATCCTCCAACTCTTATTCTATTCCCTCTCCCATCTGTGCCTGCTGAAACAGATCCAGTTCCTGCTATTACTATGACTCCAATTCTTCCGGAGGTCGCACCGTAAAGAGCTATTAAGGAGTCATGCACTACCTTAAAAGTTTCTGCTATTCCAATTTGGGGAATGTTTGAATTAAGTATCTTATCATCATAAGAGCAGTCTAGCCCTGCAAGCCCAGCAATGGCAACTTTAACCTTTTTTGAGCTTATACTTGCTTTCTTTCTGGCTATCTCAAATGAGTTAAAGATTGCCTCTTTTGCACCTTCTATTCCCACTACATGGTAGTTTGAAGGTCCAGAAACTCCAGAAGAAACTAAAGTTCCATCTGACCTTGCAATTATGGCTTCTGTTTTTGTGGCTCCTCCATCAAATCCCACTACGTACTCTTCTGCCATAGTTAATTCATAAAATCTTGCTCTTTTTAATATTTTTCTAGTTCTTTATTATCGATTAGAGCAATGTTTATTTTAAAAGAAAACAACTCACAAGATTAAATGATAGAGTTGCTAGCAGTTTTCAAAATAGATAGGCTTAAATAGACTAAACTATATATCCTTGATGAAAATTATAAAGAAATCCTTATTTTTAATTGAATTAAAACGAACTTATGTCCCTCCTTTTCTCTCTTCTAAAATTTAGAACAGCTAGTCTTCAGTCCTACCAAAATTTATATTTACTTATTTTGCATCATTTCTCTCTTATATTGCTTTAAAAACCTAACCATAAATTTGTGTTTTTCTTTTGCCATCTTCTTCCCACTCTGTGTTAGCATCATGTTTCTTAAATGCAGAAGCTTTGATGCAAAATGCGAGATTGGAGAAGAATCAACTAATCTTTCATGTGATGTATTTTTTGGAGGATTTTCAGGATTAAAGTTAACTTCTCCTAGTTCTTTTGAGCCATAGGCCCCTGCATAAGCAAAAGCTCTAGCTATGCCTCTTGCTCCCATTGCCTCAAGTAAGTCGGCATCATGCAACACTTTTGCTTCTTTTGACTTTGGTCTTATTCCGCTTATCCACGATTCATAAGAAGCTTCGACTATAACATCGTATACTTTTTCAATAAAATCTTCATTGTAACCAACTTTCCTTAGAATTTCTCTAGCTTTTTCAGCCGATGCAACGTAATGTGGCTTATTTCTGGATTCCTTCCTGGAAACTACGTCGTGTAGGTAAGCAGAAACAAGTACCACTTCTAAATCCACTTTTTCTTTTTTTGATATCTTTTTTGCAATTTTAGCAACACACTCTACATGATCAAAACGATGTGCTAAATCTGAGTTTCTGACTTCTCTCCTTACGTAGTCTATTACTTTTTTCAAATAATCTTCCCTTATTTCGTTTTCTTTATGATTCATTAACGGTGTGTTTTTCCCATAGAATTTAAAGATTTTCTTAAAGATAAAGCTCTGTTTTACTTTATTTACGAGTAAACTAGCTGTCGTGTGCTAATCCAATTAATTCTTCCAATCCAATTTTTTCTTCTTTAAGATATTCCTCTAAACCCTCTATCAACTCCTTGAATATGGTTGTACCTTTCTTTTCAAGTGCGGAACCAATCTGCACAGCCGAAGCACCCGCTAGGAAAAATTCAACTGCGTCTTCCCAGCTTTCTATACCTCCAACACCTACTATTGGCTTCCTGGTTTTTTCGTAAAGCTCGAACACTAAAGCTAAAGAAATTGGATGTAAGGCTCTTCCAGATAGACCTCCAAATTTGTTGCTTAGTATTGGTTTTTTTGCTTTTACATCTATTACCATTGCCCTTATAGTATTTGAAACAACAAGTGCATCACAACTTTCAAGCGATTTTATTAGTCCTAGTACCTCATTTCTATAAGGTGGAAGCTTACAAAACACAGGACCATCAAAGTTATCCTTCACGCTTTTTACTATGTTTTCTGTTAAACCCATATCGCTAAATACTTCTAGCCCAAGCTTTTCTGCATGAGGACACGAAAGATTTATTTCTATAGCGTCTGCAACTTTCTTAAACGTTGCTGCCATTTCTTTTGCTTGTTTTGGTTCGCTTGGGGCAATACTTACGATTACTGGCACTTTAAACTCCTCCTTAGATGATGAAAGTTCCTTCGAAAACTCCTTAAATCCAGGGTTTGGGAGTCCCATTGCGTTAAGGTAGCCACACTTTATTTTAACGAAGGTTGGATTATCGTAACCTTTTCTTTCTTCGTAAGTTATTGACTTTGTTACAACTGCTCCTGTTCCAGCTTCCTGCAACCTTCTTAACAACGAAACAGTTTGGCCTAGTACTCCAGAAGCGTTCATAAAAGGATTTCTTAAGGTAATCCCAGATATTTTTGTCACAAGTTCCAAGTCTTAATCATCACCTTACCTTTTGGACTAGATAAAACACTTCCTTCTTCGAACACTTTTTCCCCTCTTAAGAATACTGTTCTAACTTTTCCAACTACTTCCATATCCTCAAATGGTGAAAACTTTGCTTTTGAAAAAAAGTTACTGGCTTTTATTCTCCATCTTTCGTTTTGTCTTACTATTGTTAAGTTAGCAAACGAATTCAACTTTATTTCTCCTACGTTAGGAATCCCAAAACGTTTTGAAGGTTTTAACGTTAAGGCTAGTATCGTTTCTTTTAAGGATATCTCTCCTGATTTAACTAATTTAAGTAAAACAGGAAGAGCTGTTTCTAAGCCTGGGAAGCCTGGAGGAATTAAGTCATATTCTTCAGATTTCTTTTCTTCTGTTGAGTGCGGAGCATGGTCAGTAACTATAGCCGTTACTTTTCCTTCATTTAAAGCCTTTCTTAATGCTAGGATGTCTTTCTCACTTCTAAGAGGCGGGTTGGTTTTTGCGATTCCCTTAAACTCTTCAACCTTTTTATTAGTAAGCGAGAGATGATGAACTGTAACTTCAAAAGTTAACTTCTTATTGAATTCGCCTTCGCTTAACAATCTTCTCAATGCTAAATCTGATGAAAGATGAACAACATGTAAGTTCTTCGATTTTAACAGTTTTAAGCAAAGTTCTACTCCATTTAGTTCTGCTATTTCATCTCTTATCCTGCTATGGTTTTCTACTTTATTCTCGATCTTAGCTTTGTTTGCTTCAATTCTTTCTAAGTCTTCGCAATGTACGGTAAAAAATATTTCTTCTTCATTTGCCAAAATTTTTTTCTTTTTTTCATCTTCGCTTAGCAACCTAATGTCCTCAGGGTATAATTTTATACTGAAGCCTCCTTCCCTTAGTGCTTTTATTGAATTAACAGTATTTTCATTTAGGCCGATATGAAATCCAACATCACAAAATATTTTTTCCTGCGCTCTCTCCTTTGCACTTTGCAACATTTCTATGCTTGAAATTGGAGGCTTTGTGTTTGGCATAGCTAGTAAAGTTGTATAGCCTCCCGCAATAGCTGCTTTTGTTCCGCTTGAGAAGTCTTCCTTGTAACTTTGTTCAAAGTCTCTTAAGTGTACATGAACGTCGACTAATCCTGGCAATATTAGGTTATCTTCGAAATCTATCAATGGTGTATTTAGTGGCACAGAACTTCTTGGTAGAATGTCAAGTATTCTTCCTTCTTTTATAACAACTGCTGCTTCATGAAACTCATTGTCGATCCAAACTCTCCCAGAAACAGCAATACTCATTTTATCTCAACCTCTTTTCCAGATTCAGACCTCATTGTCTTTCCAAAGTTTGAATTTATCAGAACCTCTCCACTAAATACTGGTCCATCCTTACATGCCAAAAGTCCCTGTGGTTCAAGAACACAAGAACCGCAAACTCCTGAAGCGCATTTTATTATTCGTACTATAGAGGCTTCACAGTAAATCTTATTCCTAACAGAAGTCTCAACTACTTTTCTCATCATCATTTCAGGTCCAGTAGTTAGTATTACCTCTGGTAAAAATGAACTTATAACATTTTGAAGGTCTTTTGTGACAACTCCAGAGTATCCAAAGGATCCATC
>Ga0315298_1003053_pt1 | contig 27163 bp, 30 predicted proteins | sample WHS_1_MG_FD_203077 | JGI IMG/M metagenome (GOLD analysis project Ga0315298, IMG submission 203077) | Extremophilic microbial mat communities from Washburn Hot Springs, YNP, Wyoming, USA - WHS_1_MG | ecosystem: Environmental > Aquatic > Thermal springs > Hot (42-90C) | place: USA: Wyoming... | reverse complement strand
CGTCTGCGTTTCGCAAGTCAATTTCAGCCTTAAGCTTCCCTTATATCCAATAACTATGTTTTCTATTCCGCTTGGTTCCCCAAAAATTGCATAATCCGCCGATAAGCCTTTCTTTATTAAATGTTTTACTCCCTTACCCGATTTTTCTTCCTCAACAACACCCGCAACCAAAATTTTTCCAGAAGAAACTTTTTCCGCAACAGAATTGGTAGCCAACACCATAGCCGCCAAAGAAGACTTCGCGTCAACAGCCCCTCTACCATACAATTTACCGTCAACAACCCGCACCGGGATATAACCTGGAACAGTGTCCATGTGACCGCACAACAAAATTTCAGGCTTTCCAGCTCCAACCTCGCCTATCACGTTTCCAACATCGTCCGCTTTAACTTTGAAGCCTAACTTTCTCATTTCATCCGCTATGAAAGCGCCTACTTCTTTTTCTCTGCCAGAAGGGCTGTAAATTTCAAGAAGCCTCGTTAGAAACTGAACTGTATAATCGTTTATTCTCTTCTCCCTCCAAAACCTCATCCGTAACCGCGACGACAGTGTCTATGTCCTTTTCTGTAATGATTAAGGGCGGCAAGAAACGCATCACGGTTTTGCCAGCGTCAAGCACCAAAACTCCCTTCTGTATCATCCCAAGAATCACGTTCAAAACGTCAACCCTCAACTCAACACCTATCATCAAACCTAAACCACGCACTTCCCTAACAATCTTATATTTGGACTGCAGTTCCCTAAGCTTGCCCAAAAAGTAACGCCCCAACCTTTCAGCCCTTTCAGGAAGCCTCTCCCGCAATATCAAGTCAATTGTTGCACATGCAGCGGCGCAAGCAACAGGGTTTCCGCCGAAAGTGCTCGTGTGCTCCCCAACTTCAAGTGAAGACCCTATCTCTTCTTTAGCAATAGTTACTCCAAGTGGAAATCCTCCAGCAATGGATTTCGCAACGCAAAGAATGTCTGGAGTTACTCCCCAATGTTCGCAAGCAAACATCCTGCCCGTTCTACCCATTCCAGTTTGAACCTCATCCATTATTAAAAGAACACCAGTTTTATCACACAACTCCCTTAAAGATTGAAAGAAGCCTTCTGGCGGAAGGATAACCCCGCTTTCACCCTGTATTGGTTCAGCTATTACCGCGGCTGTCTTTTCCGTTATAGCCTCCTTTACCTTCTGAAGATTATATCTCGGCACATGTTTAAACTCTGGAACAAGAGGCTGAAAGGGCTCCCTATACTTTTCCTTCCATGTCGCGGAAAGCGCACCCATAGTCTTTCCATGAAAACCACCCATCATCGCAATTATTTCGGGTTTTCCAGTGAACTTGCGTGCCATTTTGATGGCACATTCAACCGCCTCAGTTCCGCTGTTTCCCAAAAAGGATTTTGTTAACCCTTTAGGCGCTATCTGCGCTAACTTCTCCAGCAGTTCTGCCCTTGTCTCATTGTAAAATGACCCGTGGCAAGGAATGAGCCTCCCTATCTGCTTTTTTAACGCCCGGATAATTTCTTGACGAGAATATCCAACGGTGCAGACACCGTAGTTTCCAGTAAAGTCCAAGTATTTCTTGCCGTTTATATCCCACAAGAAAGCTCCTTTTCCTCTGGTGATTACAACTGGCTTTTTCGCGTAGACTCTCGCCAAATACTTATCTTCTGTTTCAATCACCGATTTTTCATCCATGAGTTATCACTGTTCCACTTTCATGCCTAACAGAAGATGAGACAGGCGATTTCCGCATTCCAGAAGCAATTATCGCCTCTTTCACGCCGAGGTTTAAGGCTTCTGTAGCCGCGTGAATTTTGGTGCTCATGCCGGCTCCTATCTTTGGAAGAATACCTTTAACTTCAGAAAGCTTCATCTTTTCTAAAAATTTCCCGTCGAGCATTACACCTTCTACATCTGTTAAGAGAACAAGTCTATCCGCTTGCAAAGCGCCGGCGATGTTGGCTGCCGCGCGGTCTCCATCCACATTTAATAACTCGAATTTTTCGCTTATGGCTACTGGAGAGATTACTGGCACATAACCATTTTCGATTAGTAGCTTGAGCAGTTCAGTTTCCACGTTACATATTTTTCCGCTGAATCCTCCATCAATAATCCGTTTCCTACCCCTCTCATCCACCACAATAATTTTTTCCTTTCTTTTAGCCTTGAGAAGCGCGCCGTCAACGCCTGACAATCCAACGCTTCGTATCCCAAAGCTTTGAAAAGTTGAAACAACTGTTTTGTTTATTTTCCCAGACATCACCATGTTATATGCCTCTACAGTGTCTTTGTCCGTGTAGCGGCTTCGGAAACCTTCTGGAGAAGTTACAAACTTCTGTTCTAAACCCAACTTTTGGGCGATAAGCGTTACTTCTGCTCCTCCTCCATGAACGAAAACCACGTTATCCTCGCCTTTGCTGACTATATCTTTTATGTCTTCGGCAATTTCTGGAAGGTTACTTTGCAGAACTTTTCCCCCAACTTTCACAACAACCAACATTTTCTACACCGGATGAAAACCTAAATGTTCCAAACCTGTTTTTTCATCGATACCCAACATTATGTTTAAACATTGGACTCCTTGGCCAGCAGCACCCTTCACCAAATTGTCTATGGCAGAGAAAACCACAAGCCTATTGACATGTGAATCCAACTCAAAGCCTATGTCACAAAAGTTTGAGCCAACCACTATTTTAGGGTCTGGAAACTGGTAAAGCCCCTTCTTATAGCGGACAAAACGGATGAAGGGTTCATTTTCATACAATGCGCGGTAAGCCATCCAAACCTCCTTAACTGTCACATTCTTAATTAGAAAAGTGTGAACTGTTGATAGTATGCCCCGCACCATGTTAACGGCGTGGGGAGTAAACGAAACCTTAACAGGCTTTTCCGCAACCAAACTCAGTTCCTGCTCCATTTCGGCAATGTGCCTATGGTCAACTGGCTTGTATGGTCTTGTGCCGCCAGACCTTTCCGGATGATGTGACGCTATTGATGGCGTGTTGCCTGCTCCAGATGAACCTATTTTGGCGTCAACAACTATCCTCTCATCGTCTATGAAGCCTTCTTTAACCAGCGGAGCAAGAGCCAAAATCGTGGCGGTTGACATACAACCAGGACAAGCCACCAAATTCGCCTTTTTAATTTCCTCTCTGTGAAGTTCTGGAAGGCCATAAACAGCTTCTTTCAGCAGTTCTGGCGTGGGATGGTTCCATCCATACCATTTAGTGTAATCTTCTGGGTTTTTTAGGCGAAAGTCCGCGCTCATGTCAATAACCTTTAGACCCGCCTTAAGCAATTCTGGAATAAACTTGACTGATGTTCCATGGGGTAGGGCTGTAAACACCAAATCACAGTTTTTTCCGATTTCGGATGGATTGTAAGGGATGAATTTTAGTTGCGTGATTCCTCTAAGGTTTGGGTGGACAACGAACAAAAATTCGCCAGCGTATTTTTGTGAAGTCACCGCGGTTATTTCCACTTTTGGATGGAGAAGAAGAAGCCTCAAAAGCTCTCCACCCACGTATCCTGAACCGCCAACAACACCAACTCTCATTTCTTTAACCACCTTATTTTTCCTGCATTAGGCATGTTTGCTTGTCAACGAGACTTTCAGCACACATCAAAAGCTGCCTTGCCACGTCGATTCCAGCAGCCAACCTCGTCTGCTCCCAAAAATCTGGACATGAATTCGCCTCATGAAACATCACTTGTTTTTCCATGCTTTTTACGCTTTTCTCTATTGTTTCTTTGATGTTGTAGTAGGCTTGTGAACTCTCATAGTTGTGAAAAGCCTTCTCCAACTCCTCATTCCAACTGGCAAAGTTTTCTCTTGTGATTTTTTGGCTTTTAACTTTCTGTACTTCGTTGAATAATGGCGTTAGTTTTTCGAATTCGGAAATCATTTCTTTGTCAATAACCATTTCTTTTCCGAAGTCTATCATTGCGTCGAGCGCTAAAACCCATGCTTCGCAGTCTTTTGCGATGGATTCAGCGCATTTTACAGCTTCCTCTCTTATCTTTTGGGAAAGGTTTATTCCAAAAACCATGTTGCCCAAGTAAGCGTTTGTTCTAAAATCCTTAAGTCCCGTCCTAGCCATAGCCCTTGGGTAGCAGTAAGATGCTTTTCCCTTTTCCTTAGCAACAATTATCCTCAAGTCAAAAAACCATTTTTGAACAAATTCTTGCGCCAAAACACCAATTGGGTTTATCACGGACGGTTCGATTTCGCTTAAAATGTTTAGAAGTTCTTGTTTTTCTTTTGCTAATTTGATGTTTTTGCCGTGTGAGCCTGCGTCTGGCTTAACTACTACTGGTTTGTTGCCTAACTCTTGTTGTATTAAGCTGGCAATTTCGTTTTCGTTGGAAATTTTGCGTCCGTCAACTGTTGCTTCTTTTGGGTCGCATGGAATGTATACTGTTGCTGGTATCTTGACTTTTTCTTTCCAGAAGCGTAAAAGTGTTCTGAGCTTGCTAAAGCATACGTATTCTATTTGTGATGGGTTAACGACGCTTTTTCCCAACGCCTCAAATACTGTTCCAACATACAGCCTACGGTTCTTGCTTTGCGCTCTATTCAGCACTACGGAAATGCTTCTGAGAGTTTCTGAATGATCTCTTCCTTCGCTTTTAATTTGATGGTTGCCATTTTCGAATAGGAAGGAGATTTTGCGGGCTGGTATGAACGTTAAATTCATTCCAAGAGTCTGAGCGGTTAGTTGTATCCCCATTTCGTCTGTTCCTGCATGTTCATAAAGGATTGCAATGCTCACCTTTGTTTCATCCACCGAGGTTAAATTAAAAAAAAAGTTGGGTGGGGCTCAGCCAAAAAGCTACTCGCCCCAATCTTCTCCTTCGATTTGCAGCTCCTCTACTACAACGCAGTCTGAGTTTACGCTTTTTACTTCGAGTTCAAGTCCGCATTCTGGGCAGGTTATTATCTCGCCTTTCATTACATCTTCGGGTACTTCAATTTTTGCGCCGCATTCTGGGCAAGCAGCTGACTCCATTTTACTTCACAGCTGAAGCGTTAATTTGACCGAATCTTAAATATTTTTTGGTCATATTTTTTCTTTTCAGAACAATAACGACTAAAACTAGTCAAAATAATTTGGGTTGTAACCAAAAACAGAAAACAAACAATTGAAAATGAAAAATTACGCTACGTCATCGCTTTATCTGTAATGTTAATCAGTTTTGGGATTTCCCCGGCAGTTGCAACTTTCCCCATAAAGATTATGAGAACACCTTTGACATCACTAATTGACATAGCCACTTCAATTCCATGTCTTACAGCCAAATCACAATCTTCCCCCTTAACAGCGTTACAAACCGCGGTGGCTGCAGCATCCGCTAGGCAAGCGTCTTTAGCAAATACTGTAACAGATTCTGCTTCTCCTAGACTGAATGCATGTCCGAAAGTTGCGGAGCTTGTTGCCACACCAACTGGAAATTTTTCAAGTCTAAATCCAATTTTTCTCGATAATGGTGTGTCTAAGGCTAAAAGGGCAATGTCTATTGGCGATTCGGAAATAGCTGAAACTTCGCCTCCATTCTCAACAACAGCGACTCGCGCTCCAACAGAAATCATCTCTTTAACCGCTAAGTCAGCTAGAGCACCAGCTACAGCCGCCATAGGACCAACACCCACTTTTGCGGCAGCTTCAGCCATCATCTTAGCCACTAACGGGCTGTCGCCATCAACCTCCACGGGTTTTAAAGAGTAGAGAAATTTTGGGTTTTTACGAGCGTATCTTTCAAGTTTTTCTCTGTTTTCTCTAAGCGAAGAGATTGCTTTTGCCAGGGCTTTTCTGCTGTCTGATAGGATTAAGCCTCTTGTTTCCTTAAATTCAAAGGTTTCCTTGAACAAACTTTTAGCTTGCATAGCCCTGCCTCTCGTTAAACGCCGACTTTTATGGCTCTCACTGGGCAAGTGTCTACACATAGCCGACATGCACTGCCTAAACATTTTTCGTCGTTGAAAGCAACTGAAAAGTCTTCATTGATTTTTATGGCGTTCACTGGACAGAGGGAAAAACATGCGCCGCAGCTGATACATTTTTCCTTGTCCACTTTCACAGGTTTGTGCGGTTCGACGGTTACGCCTTTTTTGCGGAAGGCTTCGATGATTTTTTCAGCTTGTGCTGAAGGTATTTCAACAAGTATTTCTCCGCCTTGTTGGTCGATGTGGGCTGTTAAAATGTTTATTGGCGTCTTATGTTCGATGATTATTTGCGATGTTATTGGTTCGCTTGTAATCTCTTTTGAAAATTTTAGTATGGCTCTCGTCATGTTATTTGCCTCCTATGAGTTTGGCTACATCCTCCGAGGTTACGATGCCCAACACTTTTCCTTCTTTGTTGATTACTGGTAGGGCTGAGATGTTGTGTTGAGTCATTTTTCTTGCGGCGGCTTCTACTGGCTCGTTTGGTGTTGTTGTTATAACTTTTCTGATGATTATGTCAGTTAAGCTTTTTTTGTTTTCAGCCACAGCCCTTGTTATGTCCCATGAAGTGATTATTCCCCTAAGTTTTTCTTGAGCGTCTACGACCACTATGTGGTTGACTGAATTGGTTATGATTCTTTTTGCCACTTTTTCAATAGACTCGTCTTCTCTGCATGTGGTTGCTTGACGCATTAGGGCTTCAACAAAAATGATGTCCCTAGTCTGTCTCATAGGCTTAAAGACTGTGTCTAGCGGTAGTCTTTCAACTGGCGCAGAGAGGTAGAAGATGCCCTCAGCTATCCAATGTTTCAATATTTCAGCAATTTCCTTAGCTTTTTTAAGGCTTGAAAGCGGACTGACTTTCACGGTCCTGTCATTAATGACTATTTTGCCGGACTTCAACTCTTTGTAGCTGACTTTCCTAAGCTTTGGGCGGTCTCTTCTTGGAACTCCATAATCAACTATGGAAACGAAGATTTCCTCGTCTCGAATGGCTACTTTTTTGGCCATTTCCTCGTTGAGGATGGGGATAGGTATGCCTATGCCCACATAAAGCGTTGTTCCATACTTTGTGAAGGTGGCTCCGCGGATAAATTCTGCGCTCATTTTTTTGCAGTCTCCACGAACCATAAGGGTGCCCATCTGGTTTCTAGGATCGTGCTGGGTTCCTTCGCCTATGACGTAGCCCTGAGTTCCGCCTAGGAATATGCGTGTTCCAACGCCAATAGTCTCGTAGTCTGGGTCGTTCATGAGCGGGTTTAGTTCTCCTGCTCCGGAAAATGTGGCGTTTCCGAAGTGGGAGAGAAGTTTGCCCATGTATGTGTATAGTATTTCGTCGTTGCTGTTTGTTGCGCAAACATAACGCTGATAACAGTTGCGGAAGTTTAAAAGGATAAACTGGTTCAAGTCATCTTTGCTTATTAAAGTTTCAATTTTGGTTCTTGGGTAGCAGGCAGTTCCGTAGGCTATTGCGCGCAGTTCCACCTCTTTTCCACTTATTAAATCCTCTATTACGTGTCCTCCGCCGTACTCGAAGGGTTTAGTTTCGGACATTTGAGCGGCGCCTATGTAGAGGTCTACTGCAGCCCCCGTATGGGCCACTTCCACATCGTTTATCCATGCTCTTTGAATCTTAATAGGTGGGTCTGAATGCCCAAGGTTTATGACTGCTCCAGAGGAGCACATGGCTCCAAAAGTTCCAGTTGTTACCACATCAACTTCTTTGAAGGCCTTTTTCACTCCTTTTTCTTCTACGAGTTTCTTCATTTCTTCAACTGTTAAAACTTGAACTTCTCCCTGTCTGATTTTTTCGTTTATTTCGGTTACTGTTCTTTTTTCGAGCGTGTTGCACCCCCGAATGTTTTCAAGCAAATGGTGATTCCAATTAAAATACTTTTTTGACAAAAATATTCCAAAAAGAATATATGCCGCCTTTCTTATAAGCCTTAAACTATGCTGCCTTCTCTGGACGAAATAGCGAAGAAAAGGAAAATGTTGGGCTTAACCCAGAAACAACTGGCAAAGATGGCTGGAGTAAGCCAATCTTTTATAGCGAAAATAGAATCGGGCAAAATAGACCCTTCATATAATAAGGTGAAGATTATTTTCGACATGCTTGAAAAGATGGAGACAAGAGCGAATTATACTGCAAACAAAATATTTCATAAGGGTGTTGTCGGCGTTCAAAAAACCGACAAAATCGCGAAGGCTATTCGCTTAATGATGGAACACGGCTACTCGCAGCTTCCAGTTTTTGACGGCGAACAAGTTGTCGGGTGCATCTCAGAGAAAACCATATTGAATCAGGTTACGGCTGGCAGAGAACTCTCGAAAGTGTCTCAAGGGCTTGTCGAAGAGATTATGGAGGACGCACTTCCCCAGATTAACGAAAATGCGCCATTGCCGCTAGTTTCAAGTTTATTGCATGTTTACCCCGCGGTTCTTGTTACAAAAAAGGGAAAAGTGATCGGCATAATAACGAAAGCTGACCTATTCAGAGTGATCGTATAAACTATCCCGCAAAATTCTTTTTTGATGTTAATTCTTGTTGTAATATTTCTCGAATGCTGCACTTAGAGTTAAAGGTAATTGCTATAAAGGGTGTGATGTCTTTTTAGTTATTGAGAGTTATTGAGGCTGTGAGTTTAATGAGTTTGAGAGAGGAGAACTTGAATGTTGTATTGGCTGAGCTTTTAAGCGAGAAGGGATTGAAGGCTTTGGGTGAAGTGATTTTAAGAAAAAAGGGTGGAAGGCTTGAGCCTGATGTTCTTATAGAGTTGAATGGGGTGCGAATTGTTATTGAGGGCAAGAAAATTGGAATGTGGGATGCTTTGGTTGAGCAATGCAAAGAAAGGCTGGATAACAATGTTTGCGATTTATGTGTTATGGTTGAATACGCTGATTTAAAATTGAGGAAACTTGTGCCAGACCAGTCGGATGTTAAAGATGCTTTATTGAGAGGCAGATTTAATGTGGGGTTTTCTTTCTTATGTAGATAGGGTTGGATTGGATAAGTGGATGGCTGTTGCGCCAAAATCTGAGAAGTATGTTGATGTCAGTTTTGATGAGCTTTTAACGTATCTGATGAGTGTTTATGGTAGAATTGTGAAGGAGGACATTATAGGACCTGTTATCAGGAGAATGAACGATGTTTTGGACGATTTTGCGAGTAAGGTTTCTACTTCGGTTAATGTTGAGCGTTTGAAGGAAGTCTTGGAGTTGAAGGAGGAGGAAGGGGAATCAGATGAGCAGTAGTGAAGATGTGCATAAGCTTGTTTCGACGGCGGGATTACTGCTTGTCGATGCTGGTTTTTCATGAGATTATAGCTGCTTTCCATAAAGATATTCCTACGCTTTCAACGTTGATGTCTTCTGCGAATTTGAAGAAGGAGTTGGAGAATTCTTGGCAGTACATAATTCAGAATATTAATTATGAGCCCGTTCTTGAAATTGCCCTTGACATTTTAGTGAATATGCCGGCTAGTCCAGTGTTGGATAGGCAATTGAGGTCATTGGCGAATTTGGCTTATGATATAGCGTCTTCTAAAGTTTTGCTTAGGCATGACCTTTTTGGCAGAATTTATCACAGGCTGCTTTTGGGTAATCTGGTTAAGTATCATGCAACATATTATACATCAATTCCCGCTGCTCGGTTGTTGGCTAGGCTTCTAATAACCTTGCCCTCTGGTCTAGATGCGAGGGATGTTCCTCCAACATATACTGGGGAACCCCTTAGAGTTGTTGATTTTGCGTGTGGCTCAGGGACGCTGCTTTCAGCTATTTATAAGGAGATGGATGCAAGACATAGAATTGAAAGTGAAAGTTTGAGAATTGACGATTTACATAGGTATCTTGTTGAGGAGGGAATATGGGGTTTTGATGTTTTGCATCATGCGGTTCATCTTGCTGCGACTGTGCTTTCTCTGCACAATCCTATTCCAGTGCAAGGTTCAAAGCTTTTTGCTTTGAGACTGGGTGAGGAGAAATACTTAGGTAGCATCAACTTTTTGTCGTCTCCTATTCTTGGTCAAGATATGGTACTTCACGGTGGGGCTGTGCGTGGGCAGGAGGTTGTGAGTGTTTCGAAGAGGGAGGCTAAAACTGTTGAGCTTCCAAGTTTTCACATGTGCATAATGAATCCGCCTTTTACTAGGAGTGTTGGCGGCAATCTTTTGTTTGGTTCACTGCCTAAGGAGGAGAGAGCGAAACTGCAGAAGTCTCTTAATAGAGTGCTTAAAGAGGGGGGTTTAACGGGCATTGGTCAAGCTGGTCTGGGGGCTATTTTCGTTTTTTTGGCTGATAAGTATTGAAGGAAGGTGGGCGATTGGGGCTTGTGCTTCCGAGGGCTGTTTTGTCCGGCGTTTCTTGGCGGAAAGTGCGGGAGATGCTTTTGGACAAGTATCATGTTGAATATGTTATAACGAGTTATGAGGCTGATAATCAGTGGAATTTCAGCGAGAACACTGATTTGAGCGAGGTTCTTTTGGTTGCTAGGAAGAGGTGTGGTGAAAAGGCTGGGTTTACGTTTTTTGTTAATTTGTGGAAGAAGCCTTCTAATGAGCTTGAATCCATTCATATGGGTTCGCAGTTGAAGCATCTGTATGCTAGTGCCAAGCTTTATGATATTGAAAATTCGAATGCCTCGCCTTATCATCTTAAGCTGCATGGGAAAAAGGTCGGCGAAGTTTATTCTGCTATGTTAGAAGATGACAATTTTGGAGTGTACAACATTTTTTCCCAGATGGAACTTAATCGAGTGATACTTTTTCTAAGGAAGGGAATAGTTTACCTTCCAGACCAAGGGATAATTGATGGGATTCGATTAACCAGTTTATCGAAGCTTGGAGCAGAGATAGGGCCTGATGTGCGTCAAGTCCACGCAGCCTTTAATGTTGGTGAAAGTGAGAGGGGTTCAGTCTATAGGGCTTTTTGGGGTTATGATTCAAGCATTGTGAATGCTATTTCGCAAAAGCCTAATGCATATTTAGAGCCAAAGAATGCAGGACAGGCTCGTGACCTATGGAAAAGGCGGGGAAAACTCCTAATAGCCGAAAGAGCTAGGCTAAATACGTACACGGTTTTGGCAGTTTATTTGGATGAAGATGTTTTGTCAAACGTTTGGTGGCCTATTAGGCTGGATGAGGAAATCGCTAAGATTCTTGCGATTTGGATGAATTCTACGTTTGGTTTTCTGTTGTTATCGTCTATAGCGGAAGTCACTCAAGGTCCTTGGGTGAAGTTTAAGAAAGAGCATCTTTGGGAACTGCCAGTTCTCGATATTCATAAATTGGGACGGAAAAAGAGAGATGCTCTCCTAGACTTGTATGATAAAGACTTCGACGGCAAAAAAATCAACAAACTAAAGTTTAAACCACTCCCAAAAGAATTCGCAGAACCCTCAACCAGAAAAATCATCGATGAAGAAATCTGCAACATTTTAGGCTTAGAATTGAAACTGGACACGCTTTACAAAATGCTTTCAAAAGAATCCATGCTCACAGGATAAAATAATCTAAACAAACCTAAATGCGCGAAAATACCAGATTTCTCAAAAACCGTCTTTTTAACACCTACAGAAAAAGAGGTCAATTAACGGCAAACTGCTTACCTTTAGAGTTTAGGTGGAGATTTCTTTGATTTCAACTTTCTCCGCCGCTTTCCTACCACAAATTTCTTCTTGCAGCTTCGTCAACTGACATTTACATTTCGACACATCAGCTATAACTATCCACTCTGCAAGTTCTCCCCTCTTAAGCGTTCTAGACGTAGTTGCCAACAAGTCAACGTTGTTTTCCGCTAAAACCGAAGCCGCCTTCGCCAACGCACCCGGCGCATCAAGTATTGCAAGATGAAACTCTACAAGTTTGGCTTTTGGATCTGCAAACGGTATTATCCTAACATGTTTTTCCTCCGTATCGGCAATAAGCATAACATACATTCCTTCTGAAAATCCCACAGCCTCCCGGAGCGCTGATGGTAATGTTACTCTTCCCCGCGAGTCTATTCGGACTATTTCTGACACGCGCATATGGTTTATCCCCGTAATGTTTATAAGTTTGGGGATTAATATGGGTTGTTACCCACAAATTACCCACTGGAGGACTTATGGTGACTGGGAGGGCTCAAGTTCACGAAACTACAAACGCCGGAAGGAACACACGATTATCTACCAGAGGAAGTTGAACAATACCTCCACATTGAAAGAACCTTAAGAAAAATTTTCAAACTTTGGGGCTATGAAGAGGTCCGTTCCCCAATAATAGAATTTGTTGACACCCTATCAATAGGTGTAGGCTCAGACCTCATTGACAGCATGTTTAAGTTTCAAGATAGAGACGGCAAAATTTTGGCTCTAAGGGCTGAGATGACAACACCCATAGCCAGAATAGTAACAACAAAAATGGAATCTAAACCAAAGCCTTTAAGGCTATTCTACATTTGCAACGTTTTCAGATACAGCCGCTCATACTTTGAAAACCTAAGAGAATTCCACCAAGCTGGAATTGAATTAATAGGCTGCAGCAAACTTGAAGCCGACGGCGAAGTTATCGCGTTGCTGCTTTCAGCCGCCGAAAAAATTGGGTTAAACAATGTTCGCGTAGACATGGGACACGCCGGACTGCTAAGGGAAATCCTAAACCTAATGCGGCTTGAAGAACAAGAGAAAGAAGTTTTCCAAAAAATCCTAAAATCCAGAAACATAGCAAAAATCGACAAGTTCGCCGAAGACTTCGGCATCTCTCCCCAAATCAAAGATTTAGTGCTCCAACTCCTAAACTGTAAGAGACTAGGCGATCTGCAATCCATAAGCTCAAGCTCGAAGCTGTCTGGAATTAAGAAATTCTTAAAAGAGCTTATAGAACTTAATGACATTTTACGCGATTACGGAGTTGAAGAAAACATTTTCTTCGATTTTTCGCTGACAAGAAAAATTGAGTATTACACTGGAGTTGTTTTCGAAGCCTCAATTCCAAACATCGGGCTTCCGCTGGGCGGGGGAGGACGCTACGATAATTTGATGGAAAAGTTTAACGGAGTAAGGCTTCCAGCAACCGGATTCGCAATTGAAGTTGAAAAGTGTCTTTGGGCTTTGAAAAACCAAAATTTCAAAATTTCAAAAGAAGATAAGCCAAAAATTCTTGTTAAGTCGAAATCCAGAAAAGCTGGAGTTGAAGCTTTAAGGGTTTTCCGCGAAGCCGGCGTGGCTTGCTTCTCCAACTTTGATAGACAAGAAAAGAGAGCGGTTTTTGAATACGCCACGCAAATTGGGGTCAACTATGTAGTTTTCGTAGGCTCTTCCATTAAACAACCTTTAGAAATTTACGATGTAAAGCAATGCTCAGCTCAAAAATTAACGCTTCAGAGCTTTATCAAATCCTTGGAGGCTTCCTAAAAGTGGATAGAAAGATTCGTTTGGCTTTGCCAAGCAAGGGGCGCCTCCGCGACTCCTCCATTGAAACAGTCAAGAAAATGGGAATACGCCTAAACGAAAACACTAGATCTTACATTATAGAAGATGCAAAAGGCATTTTTGAAATCGTTTTCGCCAGAACCTTTGACATACCCTTATACGTGCACTATGGCGCAGCTGACTTGGGAATCACGGGCTACGATGTTATCGTGGAAAGGGAGGCTGACGTTTACGAACTGCTTGATTTAGGCTTCGGAGACTGCAGCCTAGTAGCCGCGGTTCCAGAAAGCTCCGAAATAAGCTCCATTAAAAGCCTTACAGGAACGCCGAGAGTTGCAACAGAATACCCCAACATCACCCGAAAACACTTTGAAAGCTTAGGAAAACAAGCCGAAATACTAACTGTTCGGGGAACAGCTGAACTAGCGCCCAGACTTGGGCTTGCAGAAATAATAGTTGACATCACTGAAACTGGAAAAACGCTTAAAGAAAACGGCTTAAAAATCATCGACAAAATCCTCGATTCCTCGTGTAGGCTGATATGCAACAGAATATCCTACCGAATTTTTGAAAACAAAATCAACGAAATCGTTGAAAGAATAAGGAGAACACCCTAAAATGAAGGTTCTAACAGCAGAAAAATTCGGGAAAGTTCCTTCCCAAAGTATTAAACCGCGCAAACATTAAGGAGATGACAGTGACGCTTGCCAAATTTGAAGGCTTGGATGGACGCATGAAATCCGTTCTCGCGAGGGATTCAAGAATTGAAAATTGAAAAACTCTTACGCAAAGAAGTCTTAGAAGTTCCAGTTTACGAGGCTGAATACCGCACTTCCGCAATCAAGGATGAAGATCTGGTTAAGCTTGACCTTAACGAAAATTTTGTTATCAAAGCAGATTTCGTTAAGAATTTGTTAGCTTCCACATGCAAAGAAATCGATCCCCGCTTTTATCCACCACCCCGAAGCATTTTAGCCATAAAAGCAATTTCGAAATTTTACGAATTTGACGAAAAAATGGTTATTTCAAGTAACGGTTCAGATGAACTCCTAGACTTAATAGCTAAAGCCTTTGTAAAACGCGGAACAAAAGCTTTGATTGCTGAGCCAACATTTCCTTTCTACACATTTTTTGTAAAGCTATATGGAGGCAAGAAAATCGAGGTTCTCCTCAAACCGAATTTTGAATTGAATGTTGAAAAGATTCTGGAAATGCAGAAAGGTGTTTCTCTGCTTATCTTCTGCTCTCCCAATAATCCAACTGGCAAACAGTTTAATGAAGAAAGCGTTAAGGTTTTACTTGAAGAATTTAAGGGTTTAGTTGTCATCGATGAGGCTTATGTGGACTTCGCCAAATACTCCGTATTAAAATGGACTAGGGAATTTGACAACCTAATCGTTTTAAGAAGTTTCTCTAAAGCTTTCGGTTTGGCTGGAATACGCGCAGGGTTCGCTGTCTCCAACCCGTCCATAATAGAATCCCTTAAGCGAATCACTTTACCATTCAATATGAACACCATTACCCAAAAAATGGTTACGCTAGTATTGGAAAACTGGAAATTCTTCAACGAACAAATCAACCAAACAATTAAAGAGCGGGAATGGCTGTTCAAAAGATTAAAGGAAATTGACGGAGTAACGCCCTTTCCCTCAGATGCAAACTTCATACTTTTCAAAATAACCAAGAAAGGATTGAACTCATCAACTGTTAAGGAGAAGTTACGGGAAAGAAAAGTTTTAGTAAAAGATAGAGGAATGTTACCGCTTCTTGATAACTGCATCCGCGTCTCGGTTGGAACACACAAAATGAACGAAACTTTCATTCAAAAATTAAAGGAAGTCTTAGAGGAGAATTGAAGGTATGAAACGGAATAGAGAAGCAAAGGTGGAAAGGAAAACGGCGGAAGTCGAAATCTCGGCTTGGATAAACTTGGACGGTAAAGGAGAAGCCCAAATAGAAACTGGAGTGAAGTTCCTAGACCACATGCTTTCAACCATGGCTAAGCACGCTCTTTTCGATTTAACCGTGAAAGCCGCTGGAGATTTGAAGCACCATGTGTGCGAGGATGTGGCATTAACCATAGGGGACGCTCTCGACAAGGCGCTCAAAGAACGGAAGGGCATCAGAAGATTTGGATTTGCATACGTGCCAATGGACGATTCGCTAGCAATGGCAGCGGTGGATTTGGGAGGAAGACCTTACATATGTCTCAACTTAAACATTGACCAAACGCAAGTCGAAGACATGAAAGTTGAAGACCTTAAACACTTTTTTGCATCTCTTGCGCAAACATCAAAATCAAACATTCACTTAGCGGTGGTTTATGGCGAGAATCTACACCACAAAATTGAAGCTGCTGTAAAGGCGTTGGCTATAGCCCTTAAAGACGCCGTTAGCCTAGAGCCTAAAAAAGCTGATGTTGTTCCAAGTGCGAAGGGTGTCATTTAATGCTAAAATTTGCAATAGTCAACTACGGAGTTGGAAACCTTAGAAACGTGAAAAGAGGGTTCGAAAACCTCGGAGTCAACGTTTCAATAACAAACAACCAAAAAGAAATTCTAGAATCCGACGCCATAATCTTCCCAGGAGTCGGCGCTTTCGCAGAAGCCATGAAACACCTTTCACCAATAAAAAACGAGTTAAAAGAAACTATAGCGGCGGAAAAGCATGTTTTCGGGATATGCCTAGGGCTTCAGCTGTTTTTCACAAAAAGCCATGAGGGTGGAGTAAGTTATGGTTTAGGCTTGGTTGAGGGAGAAATCATAAAAATTTCGGCAAATGTGAAGCTTCCCCACATCGGATGGAACACTATAGAAATAGTGAGGAAAAACCCGTTAGTAGAGGGAATCCCAAACAATTCATTTATGTATTTCGTCCACACTTACATTCCGCGACCCACAGAAGACGTGATAATAGCCGAAACGGAGTATGGAACAAAATTTCCGTCAATAATTGCGAAGAAGAACATTTTCGCCACGCAATTCCACCCAGAAAAAAGCGGCAAAACAGGATTAAAAATACTCGAAAACTTTGTTAAAATCGTGAAAAGGTGACGGGGTGATGCTTGTAATACCCGCAGTTGACATAATGGACGGCAAATGCGTCCGCTTGGTTGAAGGCGACCCTTCTAGGTTGAAGGTATATTATGAAGACCCTGTTGATGCGGCCAAAAAATGGGTTAGCGAAGGAGCTGAGCTCATACACTTGGTTGATTTGGATGCGGCTTTGGGCAGAGGCGAAAACACAAACATTGTTAGGAAAATAGTTCAAAACGTTCCAGTTAAAGTACAGTTCGGTGGCGGCTTAAGAACTTTTGAAAAAGCTGAGGAGCTGTTAAAACTGGGAGTTTTCAGAGTGATTTTCGGAACAAATCTGCTCTCCGACCCCCAAACAATAATTAAAACCGTTAAAAGCTTTGGTTCGCAAAGAGTTGCGGTTTCCTTGGACTTGAGAAACGGAAAAATCATGCTTAAAGGATGGAAAGAACCTTCAAAGGCTAATTTTGTGGAAATTGCGCGTTTTGCCGAGGAAAAACTAAGTGTTGGAATGATAATTTTCACTGCAGTTGACCGAGACGGCACCTTAAGAGGGCCGTCCATACAATACGCTGATGAGCTTCTGAAAGCTGTTAAAGTTCCAATCGTTGCTTCTGGAGGAATATCAAGCCTACAAGACCTTGTAAGCCTAAGTAAGGTCGGGGTTTACGGCGCCATAGTTGGCACGGCTCTTTATGAAGGAAAATTTTCGTTAAAGGAAGCTTTTGAGGTGGTGCAAAAATGCTGACTAAAAGAATAATTCCATGCTTAGACGTTAAAAATGGGAAAGTTGTTAAAGGTGTACAATTCAAAAACCTAAGGGTTGAAGGCGACCCAGCGGAGCTCGCAGCCATCTACGAGGAAGAAGGCGCTGACGAAATAGTTTTCTTGGACATAACTGCATCGCATGAAAAAAGAGAAATCCTATTAGATGTTGTTAGACGAACAGCAGACAAAATATCTATTCCCTTCACGGTTGGAGGCGGAATACGCGACTTGGAGGATATTCAGAAGATACTTAACTCTGGAGCAGATAAGGTTTCAGTGAACACGGCAGCCGTAAGAAATCCCATATTGGTTAAGCAAGCAGCTGACGTTTTTGGAAGCCAATGTATAGTCGTCGCAATCGACGCCAAAAAAAATTCTTTAAGCAAATCGTTCTGGTGGGAAGTGTATGTTGAAGGCGGGAGGCTGCCGACAGGTTTAGATGCTGTTTCATGGGCTAAGGCTGTTGAAAAACTCGGCGCAGGAGAAATACTTTTGACAAGTATGGATTATGACGGAACCCAACTAGGCTATGACGTCCCACTAACAAAAACTGTGTGCCAAACCGTGAACATTCCCGTTATCGCCAGCGGCGGAGCTGGAAACCCAGAACACATATATGTAGTTTTAACCGAAGGAATGGCTGACGCTGCTTTGGCGGCTTCCATCTTTCACAGGTTTCAGTATCCAGTTAAGAAGGTGAAGGAGTATTTGGCTGAAAGAGGAGTTTGTGTACGTCCAGTTTGAGGTGAAAAGTTTTGGTTCTAAAACTAAGTGAGAAAGAGGCGAATGACTTCATAGGCAAAGTTGACTTTGATAAGGCTGATGGGCTGGTTCCAGTTGTTGTTCAAGACGCTTCAAACGACATGGTTTTGATGCAGGCCTTCATGGACAAGGAAGCGCTAAAGCTTACTTTGACCACTGGGAAGATGCATTTTTGGAGCAGAAGTAAAAAGAGAATTTGGATGAAAGGCGAAACTTCAGAAAACTATTCGCTAGTTCAAAATGCTATACTTGACTGCGACAATGACGCCATCCTCTTCAAAGTTCAGCAAATAGGCGTATGTTGCCACACGGGCGCGCACTCCTGCTTTCACAAACCAGTAAAAACGGAGAAAGAAGCGAAAACACCAGACGCCAGAATACTTGAAAGGGTATTTGAGGTCGTGAAGGATAGGATAAGCAATCCGAAGCCAGACTCTTACGTTTCAAAACTGTCGAGCCAAGGCGAAGATGCCAACCTCCAAAAAATAGGTGAAGAGGCAACAGAACTCGTTCTAGCCGCCAAAAACCAAGACAAAAACAACATAATCCATGAAGCCGCAGACTTAATATTCCACACGATGGTGCTCCTTGCACAGAAAAAACTGGAAATACGTGAAATCTTCGAAGAACTTGAAAACCGCCACGCACAAAAAACACAACAGAAAACATCAAAGCAATGAGTATAAAGCGAGGACATACTTCCCTATTCCTAATGAAGTGATATTCGTCTAGCTTGGTTTGAGATTTCCATGACGATTTCTCCAGCAACTCCCTTCTTTTTCTGTTTTTATTTGGCTTTTTCGCTGTTTAGAGCTCTATTTTTCTTCTGAGGTTGCTGAATAGTGGATGTCTGTGCGAGTTGAGTTTTTGCGTAGTAGGCTTCCAGCCGACTTGCTGGAGGATTTGGCTTTGTTTTTGGGTTTTTGTTTTGATTGTAGTGGAAGTTTGAGTGTGGTTGATGGTGAGGTTGTTTGTGGGAGTGTGGGCGTGTTTAAGGTTTTGAGAATATCAATAGGAGTGTTCTTTTCCATGAAGCGGAAAATGTTGAAAAGGTGATTCGTCAAGCCATGTGAGCCGCGCATAAGTGGTTGTCTGCCGCCGTAGTATATGTGTATTGTGTTGCCTATGACTACCGCGCGTAGACGCACACGTCTGCATAGCAACCGCCTCCCTAAAACACATCCTAACAACAAAGTAACCTCTCTACCATAAAAATAAAACCATGCAACATCCACTAGACATTACTGGCAGAAGTTGAGTGGGTGGATCTTGTTTGAGGATGATTGTTTTGGCTATCGCCAAGTTTTTGTTTTATCTTTATGGTTGGTTGTGGACGCTTAAGCCTAGACGTGTTGGATCGATGAGGGATGTCCTCGATCTTTTCTATTTGGGCTTTCTCGGTTTGGATGAAGGTGATGTTGAGGTTGTCAAGCTTGACGATTTTGAGTTGTAACGCGTTGTAGGAATCCATGTCCAATTTTGAGGCTTTCGTTCATGCTGAAAATTGATACAAGGGTGGCCTGCAAAATCGTTTCGGAGCCCGTTTGCAAATACGTGTTAAGCAATCTTAACCCTCGTTTGGCTTTTGAGAGAAACTATAACAATATAAGGCCGTATTCTGAAAGCTGTGAGGAACGTATATATTTCAAAGGTTAAAGCTGCTTTCATATCAGGGTTGGCTTACCTTTGTTTCCGTAACTTTTAATTTGTTTTGTAGGCGTATTACATGCAAGGTTGGGCGAGGGTTGGAGGTTTGAGGGTTTGTTTGGTTTCTCCCCCATACGAGTCGGATGTGAAGTCTGTTGTTGGGGTTTCATCACCGCCCATTGGCTTGGCTTATTTGGCGTCCGTTCTAAGGGATGGGCATGATGTTAAGGTTTTAGATGCGAATGTTTTAGGCTACAGCTTCGACTATGTTAGGAGGGAGCTTAAAGAGTTTTATCCGGACGTTGTGGGGATAACATCTGTTACGCCGTCCATTTACCAGACGTATCAGGTGGCTAAAATTGCTAAAGATGTCAGAGAAGACTGCAAGGTGATAGTTGGCGGTCCCCACGCAACATTCCTGCCAAATCAGACGCTTAAAGAGTGCAGGTTTATCGACATAATCGTGCGTAGCGAGGGGGAAGAAACCATAATGGAGTTGGCTGAAACCCTTGAGAAAGGCGAATGGGAAACGGTTAAAGGTATAACATTCAGAAAAGGCAATAATATTATGAGTAATGAGCCTAGATCATTCATAAAGGATATTGACAAAATTCCATTTCCAAGTTGGGATCTCCTTTCAATGGATAAGTACCACTTTTGTGGGCAAAGGTATGCGTCCATGCTTACAAGCAGGGGATGCCCATTCAACTGCACATTCTGCGCCTCATCCCGCCTTTTCGGCGGTTTCTGGAGGGGTAGAAGCCCCGAAAACGTGGTTGAAGAAATTAGAATTCTCAATGAAAAGTTCGGCATTAAAAACATCGAGTTTGTTGACGACACCTTCACGTTTGACCAGAAGAGAGCTGAGAGAATCTGTGAGGAAATAGTTAGGGAAGGATTAGATATAAGCTGGGGCGCCTCCTCAAGGGTTGACACCTTGTCGAGAAGGCTTGTTGAGAAGATGAAGAAGGCTGGATGCTGGATCCTATTCTTAGGCATAGAGTCAGGATGCCAGAAAATACTCGACGCCGTGGGCAAAAGGATCACCATTGAACATGCGAGAAAAGCCGTTAAAATTGTTAAGGAGGCTGGCATCCAAGTTTTAGGCTCATTCATAATAGGCTTCCTACAAGACACAATTGAAACAATCAATGAGACGATAAGGTTTGCTAAAACCCTAAACTTGGACTATGCAGAGTTCTCCATACTAACACCATATCCAGGAACACCAATATATGAACACGCAAAAAAGAACAATCTTCTATTAACAGAGGACTGGAGCAAATACACAGGCCTAGAACCAACAATAAAAATAGAAGGCGTAAGCAGTTCAAAGCTAAAATCGCTACTGCAAAGGGCATACCTAACCCTCTACCTAACACCCAAAAACATCTACAACTGGCTCAAAAACAGACAACTCACACTCATAAAATCAGCCCTAAAAGCCCTAACAAACCATCTTAAAATGGAAACAATGTTAAGGAGAACCTAAATTGGCAATCAAAGGAGCAGCAGAAGCCGAAGAAAAAGCAAGGAAATTCCTCAAAGAAAAACACCCCAACACAGTACGCATAATGATCAATAAGATAAACGCACAAACAACTCGTGGCTCATCGAAGGTGAAATATACTACAAACGCCTAAAACTCTTCACCATAACAAGAAAGTTTAAACTTGGAAATCCAAGGATCCTTCAAATTCGCTTTCGCACATTCAGACGTTGGAAGGCAACTATAGAATACCATAAAACTAAGGACATCCTACACGTCATGCAACTTCTAGGACATAAAAACATTAACAATACGTTAATCTACACACAGCTTGTAAGCGTCAATGAAAACGAATACGTATGCAAGGTTGCAAAAACATTTAACGAGGCATCCTAACTAATCGAAGCGGGTTTGAATTTGTCTGCGATATGGAAGGCTTCAAACTCTTCCGAAAAAGGAAATAAGCCAGAGGGTAATCGTCTATTCCAACGGGGTAGTCGTCTAGCTTGGTCAAGGATACCAGCCTGGGGAACATAAATCGTGTGTCCAGAACGCTGGCGGTCCTGGGTTCAAATCCCAGCTACCCCACCACTACCGTGATTAAGGACGCTGGTATTTTCACAGACTTATCATTTTGGTGAAACTTAAGCCTCTAAAATTATTATTTTCTTACTTAGTTTTCAACATTGATGTGCGTGTTTTATTCATCTCTTGCAGAAGGATCTCGGCAGCCCATTGTGCCGCTTTTCCAGCCACATCTGGACATTTATCTCTATGTCCTCCAGCATTTTCAAATTCTTTATAATCTTCAGCGTTCCAGAGATTAAATGACTTGCCAAAAATTTTCTTCTGCACCTCTTTGCATAGGCAACTGCTGAACTCTTCTACAAATTTATCGTACAAGCGCTTAGCAAGAGTGTAGGATTTCAGGAATCTCCCTTTATCCATGTCCTTTAGCTCTCTTCCATGCACAAAACATATTGCCATAATTCCGCCTACAAGAGCGCCACATGTACCTTCCCCAGATAATGCTGTTCCGCCGGCCAGAGCGTGTGAAGACTTTATCACATCATTCATTTTGTAATCAAAAACTTCCTGAAGCGCCCTTAAAACGGCTTGAGGACAACTTCCATAAGTTGCTTCATACTTAAAGGCTAACTCATATGCTTTCTTGGATGCTTTTTCAATGTCGATTTCTGTCATGAGCTACCTTTTTTAAAAAAGCCTATATATAAAGGATTTGCTGTATGATTATAACAGATGTCAAGTAATTTTTAGTGCTTAATTCTGCCGTGGCTTGCTAAATTAAGGTCAGCATGGTGCAAGGCGCTATTTCAAAACATTACAGATAAAGAATCTGTTTAGCGCGCGCTTATGCTGTTAGCATTAAGAAGCAAGACATTCCGGAATAATCGGGAAAGAATGAACAATGCTGGAAAAGCACAAGGGTTTGCCCATTTCAGGCGTCAAAGAAAAATGAACGCATACCGCCTGAAAGAAGGCGAGTTAGATAAAGCAACGAAGTGGGCTCAGGCGCTTGTCGAAACGCTCAAAACATAAACTCAATAAACAGTTACGTATATTGCAGCATCTTTGTCATGTCAGTGTTTTTTGTTTTTCTGCTGAGATGAGGTTTGAGACGCGCACGCCGACAAGCCTTATTTTTCTTTCTGGTTTTAGGTAGGCTTGGATTAGCTCTTTTGCTGTTTTCTTTAAGTCTTGGAGGCGGTTTGTGATGAAGGGCAATGTTTTGCTGTGGGTGTGAGTTTCAAAGTTTTCGTAGCGAACAATCACAGTCACGGTTTTGAAATATAATTGCTGTTTAAAAACGTCGCTGTGTACTTCTTCTGAAAGTTTATCCAAAGTTTCAATGACAAACTCAAAATCTGATGTGTCTTCTTCGAATGTTATGTGGCGGCTTATTGACTTTACTCTGCCAACTTCTTCAACTTCGCTCTTGTCAATACCATGCGCCATCAAATAAAGTTGGGTTCCAACTGAGCCGAACGTTTCCGCGAGAACTGTTGGGTCAGACTTTGCCAAGTCGCCTATTGTTTCGATTCCCATAGCCTTCAACTTTTGCTCTGTTTTTCTCCCAACCCAGAGAAGTTTTCGCACAGGCAGGGGAGCGAGAAATTTTTCCGCTTCTTTTTCCCTAACAACTGTTAGACCGTCTGGTTTTTGGAAGTCGCTGGCTATTTTGGCTACGAGTTTGTTTGGACCTATGCCTATTGAGCATGTAAGCTTTTCTTTTTCGTAAATTTCCCTTTTTATTTGGCGGGCTAGGGCTTCAGCCTCTGAAAAATCTTTAACTCGCGATGTTACGTCTAGGAAAGCTTCGTCTATTCCCCACCTTTCGAATTTATCTGCGTATCCGCGCAGTATGCTCATGATTTGGTTTGAAACCTTCATGTAAAGTTCATAGTTGACTGGTAGGTAAACGGCGTTTGGGCAGAGTTTCCAAGCCTTTGATATGGGCATTCCAGATTTTACGCCGAATTTTCTAGCTTCGTAATTGCATGTGCTTACTACACCTCTGCCTTTTCCTTCTTTTGGGTCTGCGCCTACTATTACTGGTTTTCCCCTAAACTCGGGGTGCTCCCTTTCTTCTATGGCGGTGAAGAAGTGGTCCATGTCTATGTGGAGTATTATCCTTTTTTTCTCAATCATACTTGTTCTTTTCCGTTTTTCGCTGTTTAGGTTTAGAGTTGCGGGTTTGTTGATTAACCTATCGTTATAATGAATATGTGCGTATTTTAGAATATGTTTAGTTCCGATTACGATTCTGCATTCACAACATTTAATGCCATCTCCATAAAAATAGAAAGCGATGGTTGGGAAATATCATGGCAAATGGCATGTCTAACGAGGTGGTTCAACAAATAGTCGTAGATTTTCTTAGGAAAAGGAAGAACACGGATAGGATTGACATTTCCACAGTGGAGCAGAGAGATGGCATGTGGGTGGTTAAGGGAACATGCCCAATAGATTTAGAAGGGCATCCATGGGCTGAAAAGTTCGAGGTTGTTGTAGACCAGAAGGGAAAGATAAGGGCAACAGACTTTGCGTTGCTGTAGGAAGGAATCACTTCAGACTTTAAGCCTCAACCTACCGTCTTCCATGGCGTAAATGGCGTCCGCCCTATCAACAATTTTTTCATCATGCGTAGCTACAATCACAGTTGTTTTCTCTTTTCGGTTTATTTCATAAAGTAAAGCAATTATCTCCTTAGCGGTTTTCGAGTCAAGCTCGCCTGTAGGCTCATCAGCAATTATTATTTCAGGATTGTTGGCTAAGGCTCTAGCTATGGCTACACGCTGCATTTCGCCCATGCTTAACTCCTTAGGCCTATGAAAAAGTCTTTTGCCTAAACCTACAGCCTCCAAAAGTTTCGTTGCCCTTTCCCTCTGCTCTTCTGTTGTTTTTCCAGCCAAAGCCATGGGAAGCTCAACGTTTTCTAAGGCGTTAAGCGTGGGCAGTAGGTTGAAGGTTTGGAAGACAAATCCCATGTGCAGAAGCCTAACCCTTCTTCTTTTGGCGTTTGAAAAAAGTGACACATCCATGTTGTCGATGAAGATTTTTCCGTCGGTTGGATAATCATTTAACCCTATAAGGTTTAGAAATGTGGATTTTCCAGAACCAGACGGTCCAACTATCGCTATGAACTTTGCCTCTTTAACCTCAAAATTCACTTTGTCAACAGCCGTTATTGTTGATGATCCAATTCTGAACTTTCTTGTTAGGTTTTCTGTTTTAATCTCCATTTAGTATTCAGCCCTCAAAACTTCAGCTATCCTCATTCTCGTCGCGTTTATTGCTGGGATTACTCCGCCAAGACAGGAAGTGACAACTATTGCCGCGAACATTTCAAGCATGTAAAGTGGTGGAACAATTTCGAATATGCTTGGGAAGAATAGGGCTAAGGGAATGTCTGTGTAGACGCTTGCCAAAAAAAGGGATGCTAAAGAGCCTAAAGCAATGCCTATGGCTCCTGCGATGGCTCCGATTAAGGCTGTTTCAACAAGGACTATGCGAAAAACGTAGTTTAGTGGCGCGCCTATGGCGTCTAGGGTTGCGAAGTCTCGACGCCTTTCTGAAACACTCATTAATGTGACTGTCATGACGAGGATCAGGCTTAGGGTGAAAACAACTGTTTGTATACCGAAACTCCACAATCCCACTTGGTCAAGAACGGGCTGGATAATATCATTTCTCTCCTCTTCTGTTAACGCCTTAAGGTAAGGGTATTCTTGCTCTATGGCTTCTGTCAAATTCACAATCAAGTAGCCTTGAGCTGGTTTAACAGTAATCATGTTAACACTGTTGGGATAATTATAAATTGTCTGTGCAAGTTTGAGGGGCATGACAATGCAGCGGTTCAGAATCGCTAGCTTCGTATCCAGAATCCCAGCAACCGTTACATTGTAACCGTTAACTGTTACATTGTCTCCTACAACCCAGCCATATTGGTCAGCAAGTGAAGGGCCTACCACAACCTCATTGCTATCTTCGTTTGTTGGGAAATGTCCGACGCCGTTTTTTAACGGTGTTAGTCCAAGCATGAAGCGCCACTCTTCAACCGGTATTCCAAGCGTAAAGTTCGGGGGAATAAGCTGAAGTTGATCAAGGTTTATGGAGGTTATGAATAATACTGGAACGGTTTTTTCGACACCTTCGATTTCTGTCTTTATTTCTTCAGCTAGTCTTTCTTGGAAGGAGCTGCGGGTTATTGGAATCGCTTGAATAACCACGGCGTTTTTGCTGACAACCATTATTTGTCCGCTGAACAAAACATTCATTTCCCTAATAACAGTCACATAACGCGTTGTTGTTGCGCCAACTGCAACTACGAAGGTTGCTGCTAGCGCCACGCCTACAATGCATAGGCTTGTGCGCATTTTTCTTCTGAATAGGTTGCGGATGCAGAGCGTTAAAAGCCTCATTTCAAACCACATATCGTACTTAAAGTATTTATAAAACATTCACACATTAAACATGAACTGTTATGCGTGATGTAAAATGTTGAGAAAAAAGTTTGAAACCCTAATTGTTATCGCTTTCCTCTCATTTGCAGCGATTGCACCAGTGTTTCTTAACAACACGGTGAAAGCACAGCTAAGCGCTTATTTGACTGGAAATGTTTACGATTATGGCGAGGACACGGACGGCGACACCTTATACAATTATTTAGTTGTTGAAGTGGAGGCTAACGTAACTGTGGCTGGAAACTACCGCCTTGAGGTGCATAGGCTTGGAAGCGAATATGGCTATCCATATGCGTGGCTTTCCGCTTCCAACCAAACCTATCTTGAAGAAGGAATACAAAACATTACCATAACATTCAACGGAATAGCCATACACGGAAGCAGAGTCAACATAACAAAACTAGTTGACGTATACTTTTATGACTCAGGGTGGAATCTGTTAAGCATTTGGTCAGAAATCAACTTGACCAAAACATATGATTATGCGTTGTTTGATGTGGGAGCAACATTTACGGGAGCAGTCATTGACTCGGGTGTTGACACGGACGGCAATGGACTTTACGACTATCTAGATTTAGGAATACAAGTGGATGTTGAAGATGCTGGGTTATATGACGTCTATGCGTATAACTTAGCCAACGCATCATACTACTACATTAACATTTATGCCTACTGCTATACGCGGATGTACTTACCGCAAGGAGTTTATTATGTGAACTTTTCCATTTACGGACCAGTAATCTACGCTTCACAAGTCACAAATATTTCAACGATAAATGGGTTGTATCTGTACTTAACGGACCAGCAAACCTATTCATGGTACAGAGTTGATGAAAGGGACAGCCTTCCATTAAACAACGCCTACAATTACACGGATTTTGAGTCACACGCGCAACTGACAGGAAAAATAGTGGACGAGGGAGTGGACACCGATGGCAACGGATTATTCGACTATTTGAGGGTTGGAGTTGAAATTAACGTTACAGAAGCAGGCTACTACGGTGTTGTCGTGGAAGGATTAGTTGAAAACGAAACAAGCGAGCTTGACATCGTCCAGCGGGCTGAAAACTACTTTGACTTGGGCAATCACACGATTTATCTTGAATATTATGGTCCAATGTTCGCTTACT
>Ga0315298_1003052_pt1 | contig 27164 bp, 31 predicted proteins | sample WHS_1_MG_FD_203077 | JGI IMG/M metagenome (GOLD analysis project Ga0315298, IMG submission 203077) | Extremophilic microbial mat communities from Washburn Hot Springs, YNP, Wyoming, USA - WHS_1_MG | ecosystem: Environmental > Aquatic > Thermal springs > Hot (42-90C) | place: USA: Wyoming... | reverse complement strand
TTTTTATTTTAGCTTTTTTATAACCATCCTTTGTTAAAACGTTTGCAAAAACAGCCTTTTTAAGCTTGATTTTTAAGACTCCCCCTTTACCATATTCCTTCTTTCTTTCTTCCTTATCGCTAAGCTTTGTTTGTGTAAAGTATCCTCCTTCTTCGTATTTTCTTTTTATTGTTATTCTTCTATACTTCTTACCGCTACCCGTTTTGGCTTCCAGAGATTTTCCGTGATACTGTTTACTCATGAGTGAAATAAAATCACCTACATAATTTTAGTGAATTTTAGTTTAAATACTTTTTGAAATTTTAAAGAAGAAAAATTTGGAAAAGTAAGAGAAAAAAAGAAAAACTAAAAATTCAAAAAATAAACATGGAAAAAATCAAAAAACTTGCAAGGCTTTTGGTTGATTATTCAACAAATGTAAAGAAAGGGGATAGAGTTCAAATTGTATGTGACTATCCTGCAGCACAACTTGCTCTTGAGATTTATAAATACTCTCTCCAGAAAGGCGCAAACCCATGGATAAAAGTAGACATTCCTGGAAGAAGGTATATCTTTTATAAGTATTCTCAAAAGCAACAATTGCTCTTCTTTCCTGAGCATGAAATGTTTGAAATAAAGCATACCGATGTTTACATCGCTCTCAGAGCCCCAACAAATGTAAAAGAGCTTGCAAATATAGATCCGAAAAAGCTCTCAGAACATATGAAAACCTTAAAACCAATAACTGATTGGAGGGTTGAAAAAACAAGATGGTGCTTGTTCTATTATCCAACAGAAGCACAAGCACAAGAAGCCAGAATGTCTTTAAAGGAATATGAAGATTTCGTGTTTAATTCTTGCTTCTTAGATTGGAAAGAACTATCTAAGCAAATGCAAAAGATAAAAAACAAATTGGAAAAAACAAAGGTTGTAGAAATCTTTGGAGATGAAACAGAAATAAAATTTAGTGTTGAAAAAAGAAAAGCTGTTGTGGCTGATGGAAAATACAATATGCCAGATGGTGAAGTTTTCACGAGCGTTGTAGAAAACAGCACAAACGGAGAAATTTATTACGAAATCCCTGCGGTATACATGGGAAATGAAGCAGAAGGAATAAAACTGAAGTTTAAAAATGGAAAAGTAATAGAAGCGAAAGCAGAGAGAGGTGAAAAATTCTTAAAACAGATGCTTTCTACAGATGCTGGGGCAAAAAGGATCGGTGAGTTTGGAATTGGATTAAACTACAAAATAAAAAAAGCCGTAAAAAACATCTTGTTTGATGAAAAAATTGGGGGAACGATACACACTGCGCTAGGAAATGGATATAAAGAAACGCTTAGTAAAAATGAATCTGCAATTCACTGGGATATAATCAAAGATTTAAGAAAAAATGGCGAAATATATTTCGATAAAGAACTGGTAATGAAAAATGGAAAGTGGTTAATTTGAACACCGAAGAAACTATTTTATATATTTTAAAAAATTTTAAAGTTATAGCCGTAGTTGGGTGTTCAAGAGATGAAGCTAAAGAGGCTCATAAAATTCCAAAATACTTAAAAGAAGTCGGTTATAAAATAATTCCGATTAATCCAAATGCGGATTTCATTCTAGGAGAAAAAGCTTATCCGAGCTTACTTGAAGTGAAAGAAAAAGTTGAAGTGGTTGATGTTTTTAGACCCGCAAAGGAAGCCTTAGAAATTGCAAAACAAGCAAAACAAATCGGAGCAAAAGCTGTTTGGCTTCAGTCTGGAATAATAAGCAAAGAAGCTGAAGAATTTTGCAAAAGTAACGATATACTTTTTGTAGAAAATCGTTGTATGATGGTAGAGCATTCTAGATTAAAAAAAGAAGGAAAAATTTAGTGGACTCAGCGGGATTCGAACCCGCAGCCTCCTCCACGCCAAGGAGGCGCTCTACCATTGAGCTATGAGCCCTTTTTATTATTTTGTTTGATAAATTTAAATTAATTTTACTTCTTTATTCTTCGTATTCCACCTTCTCTTTTTTGAGTAAGTTGTGAAAGAATCTGAAGAAGTTGTTGTTCGCTTAATTTTGTTTTTAATCTTCCAGAGTTAACAAGCTGTATCAGCAAAGCTATAACAGCATCATAAAGCTCAGGATTCACAAGTCTAACGTTCATCAATCTTTCATAAGCCTTTGGATCTAAGTAAGTTCTAGCTATTTGCTTTTTTTGTATTTCAAGTTGTTGCTTTCTTTGCAATTCTTTTAATTTTTTTTGAAGTAGTTTATTGTAATCTTCTCCTTCTTTCTCATCCATTTTTCTCAACCAAATTATGCTGCATTTGATTTTTTAATCTCATTACTAATCTTATCCAAAAAAGACCTTCCTTTTGGAGTAAGTTCCCTGCCCTTTTTTGTCGTTCTTACAAAACCAATCTTTTCAAGTCTCTGAAGGGCCTTTCTTATTATGTTACCACCAGCTTTTCTATGCCTGTGGGGAGCAACACCCCTTGATTTTCTACCACCATATTTGTGTCTAAGTCTAGAAACACCAATCGGACCATTTATATAAAGATATCTAAGAAGGGAAGCGCATCTAATATACCAAAAATCTTCTTGTTGTGGTGGTCTTTCAGCGTGAGAACCGCTTTTAACAAAATATACCCATTCTGGTGGCTTCAATTCTTCAAACTTTTTTAATTCTTGGGCTACTCTTTCTATCAACTGTTGAGCTTCTACATCATAAACACTCATTTAATCACTCTATTATTTTGGAAAAAAGCTTTTATAAACTTTCTATTTGAAAATTAGAAAGTGAAAAAATGAAAGAATTTCAAATATTAGAAGATGAGAAGGAAAGGCTTGTAATACTTTTCAAAAATGAAGAGCCAAGTTTTTTGAATCTTCTAAAAAGCAAGCTACTTGAGCAGGACGAAGTAAAATTTGTTAGCGTAGAAAAGGAACACCCGGAAATAAATAATGTAACACTTAAAATAGTAACTACTTCTGCAAATCCAAGAAAATGCTTAGAGAAAGCTCTGGATGAAATCGAAAAGGAAATAGAAGAGATTCAAAAACTTTTTAAGTTGTAGTTTTATGGAAATTAAAAAAGGTGCTAGGATAATAGCAATAGATGACTTCCCTATAAAAGGAAAAACTGTTCCTGTCGTTGGTGTTATTTTTAGAGAAAATAACTTAGAAGGCGTAATAGCTTCAAAAGTTAAAAAAGATGGGAAAGATGCTACCAACAAAATAATAAAAATGATAAAAAATTCGAAATTTAAAGATCAAATAAAAATAGTTGTTGTTCATAGTTTGATGCTTGCTGGTTTTAATGTTGTAGACCTAGAAAAAATTGAAAAAAGTTTAGATGTTGTAGCCATCGCTGTTGAAAAAACAAAACCAAGCAAAACAAAAGTAAGAAAAGCACTAAAAAAACTTGGGTTTGAAGAAAAAATCAAGGTAATAGAGAAATTTGAGATAGCAAAAATTAAAGGCTTTTTTGTGCAGGGATTGAATTTAGAAGAAAAGTTGAAAATTTTAAAGGATTTTGATATAATTACTCCACTAAGAGTCGCCCATAAAATAGCTACAGGAATAGGCAAGGGTGAGTCTGATGGAAGGCTCTAAGAAAGTTAAAAAAATCTCTCTATCAGATATTTTTTTCTTACTTGGATTTCTTTCTATTTTAATTTATGTGTTTTTACGCGTAGAGTTTCTACCCATTCTTGTTTTTGCCTTTTTTGTCCTTAGCATTTATTTTGATATAAAAGAGGGTGTTAAAAAAAGTGGAATATTTGGATATCTTAAAGATTTTCTAATTAGTATTTTGATAATCGTATGTTTTTGGATAATATCAATGATCATATTACAAACTCCTTCACCGTATAATGCTGTTGCAAGTTGTAGCATGTTACCTGAGCTTCAGAGAGGGGATGCAATAGTGCTTAGAAAGGTTAATATAACAAAAGTTGCACCCGTTGTTAATGTTGATACTTCTTTTATACAAGATTTATTTTCGGAGTTTGAGAAGCAAGAGGTGTGTGCTGCTTGCAATGAAACAATTTGTTCTATTGCACAAGTACCAAAGAATTCAAGATTTGTTGTATACTCCTACAAAGAAAAGAGAATTGTCCAACCAAAATTAAATATAACATGTGGAGAATGTACAAAAATCTATTCAAATGGAAGTATAGAAAAAATTCCGTGTTTTAAATTTGTTACAATAGGAAATAGGAAAATATATCCGGAAAAAAATAATTCAATAATTGTATATGAAACAAGTAGCGAGGACTTTATGCAAGGTCCAATAATCCATAGGGCTGTTGTGGTTCTAAATGCAAGCAATAACTACTTTGTACTCACAAAAGGTGATAATAATCCAAACCTAGATTTTCAATATGGGGTAGCCCCTAAGAATTCAAGTAGCATTATTGGTGAAGAGATATTTAAAATTCCAATTTTAGGATATGCAAAACTTTTTTTATTCGGACAATTCTCTGAACCTTCTGGATGCAATTTTGTAATAAAAAGTTAGAATTTTAAAATTTAATGGGTATAAATTATCATGGAAGAAAAAGAAAAAAAGAAATATTTGCTAATTATCTGTGTTGATGTAGATAATGATTTAGAACAAAAAACTGGTATTAAAGGACCTGTGATTGGAAGGGAAAAAAATTTTGAAGCTGCAACGAAATTAATGCTTGCTGACCCGGAAGAAGAAGATGCTAACACGATGTTTGCGGCTATAAAGGTTTTTGATGAAATTAGCAAAACTAAAAAAAATGTAGAAATTGTTACTCTCACAGGAACTCCTGGCTCTTATACTGCTGGCTTTGAAATAGGAAAACAACTCGATTCAGTTCTTGAAAAAATACCAAGCGATTCTTGTATTTTTGTAAGTGATGGTGCAAGCGATCAAACAGTATTGCCAATTATCCAATCCAGATTAAAAATAGAAAGCGTAAGAGTTGTAAGTGTAAAACAAGCTAAGGGTGTTGAAGCTACTTATATAACTCTTGTAGAAAAACTAAAAGAACCACATTTTGCTAGGATATTTTTTGGCATTCCTGCCATTATCTTATTGCTAATAACTATAAGCTACCTATTTGGCTACGGTCTTATTTTACCAGGAATTGTGTTGGGAGTTTATCTTTTAATAAAGGGTTTTGGGATAGAAGATACCTTAATTAGATTAGTAAAATCATTTGCAATAAGCACAAAAAGAGTTAGCTTTGGTTTTTATCTTCTTTCGCTTATAATTTTGTTCATAGCTTTTGCTGTAGGAATTTCTAGCTTTTATACTTATTTAAATCAGGGTGGAATACTTGCTTTGGGTTATGCTTTAAAAGATTTTCTCTTCTTGATAGGTTTTGTATTACTCTTCTTTGGAGCCGGAAAGCTAACCGATATTTTCCTAAGAAAGCAGGAGTTAAACTTACCTAGAATGCTTTTCTTCTTAGGAAGTTTAGGGGTTGCTTGGTTTGATTTTTATGCACTTTCTCTATGGATCATTGCAAGAATTTACTTTTATCAACTTGTAGAAAGTGTACTTTTGTCCGTTGTTATCCTTTATCTTATTCATATCTTAACAACAAACCTTACTAAAAAAATTTTAAAAGAAAAAAGAATTGTTGGAAAAGAAGTTGTAGATAAAACTGGGGCAAGAGTGGGAAAAGTTGTTGGAATTAATATAATTCAAGCAGTTCTAAAGATTGAAACTTCTTTTAGAACGATAATCGAAATACCATTCGAAAATATTATTAATGTTGGTGAAAAAATAGTTGTGGAATTGTGATAAAATGATAAAAAAAGTAAAAACTGGGATAGAAGGTCTTGATGATTTGCTTTATGGTGGAATACCAGAAGGAAACCAAGTATTCATAGTTGGTGGTCCTGGAACCGGAAAAACTCTTCTGTGTAATGAATTTCTCCTCCATGGTGCTGAAAACGGTGAGGCTGGTCTCTTTTTTACCTTAGAAGAACCAGCGAGTTCTGTAATAAGAAATGCAACTGAAACTTTTTCATCCCTTCCTTTTAAAAAATACATCGATCAAAATTTGATAATTTATGTGGACGTACCGATAGAAAAGGAAGAATACAGCATTGGAAAATTTGCCCAAAAACTCGAAGAAGAAATAAAAAGAAGCGATGCAAAAAGAGTCGTTATCGATTCTGCTACGCTAATAAAACATCTTAGCACAGATATACTTTCTTATAGAAAAAGCATGGTGGGGGTTCTCCAAAAACTAAGATCTTTTAAGGTAACGAGTTTATTCACGGGCGAGTTGAATACGCTTAAAAGAGAAATTGCTTTTGAACCCGAGCATTATATAGCTGATGGGTTAATAAGTCTTTATAACATTCTCAGCGATTCTAGAAGGTTTCTTGCTCTTGAAGTTTTAAAAATGCGTGGAACCAAACATAGTAAAATGTTTGTTCCTTTTGAAATAACCCCCGAAGGAATAAAGGTAAAAACCTATGAAAGATAAAAAAAGTAAAGAAGAAGTAGAAGCAGAAAAATTTAGGAAAGCAATTTATCTATTAGCAATTTTCATTTTGCTTTTTGTATTTTCAAGCATAATTTCGCATTTTTTTGGAAAAGGAAGTGGAATAGAGAAATGTAAAGCAATAATACTTCAAAATTTTAGAGAAGACTGTTTTCAAAAAGTTGCTGCAGAAACAGGAAATATTTCAATCTGTAACTTAACTCTCAACAAATATGAATGCTTAACTCGTATTGCAATATTGCAAAGGAATATTTCGATTTGTAATGTTGTTGGAAAAGACTGCGTGGCTCTTGTAGTTAATCTAGTGAATGAAAGTGAATGTATAAAGTTAAACCCGGATTTAAAAGATTACTGCTTGTTCAAAAAAGCTATGAACAGCACAAACGGATCACTTTGTAATCAGATAACAAATTTTACTCTTCAAGAACTTTGCAAAAAAACAATTTTCCAGAGTCAACTTTCAACATCTAAGAATTTCTCAATTTGCGAAAATCTTTCTGGTTTTGGAAAGCTTATTTGCTTGGAAATTGTTGCAAGAAATTTGAATCTTTCTACTATACCCTCGGAATACGTATCTGGTTTCAATTATTCTTTACCTTCTCTGAACATTTCAGAATCAGAACTAAACAAACTAACAGAAAATTTAAAAAATCTTTCCTTAATTTATACAGCGATATCTACAAAAAACTTAAGCATTTGTGCAAACCTTCCAAGGAATCAATCGTTTGCATGCTACTTTTTATATGCTTTTAACTCTACAAATATAAGTGTTTGTAATTACTTACCACAAGAGCTTGCTAATACCTGCAAACAAATGGTAACATTCTATATTACTAGAGGAAGAATATAATTTTATTTTTGAAATTCAAAAAGGAATAATGAAAGAACTTTTTGGAATAGTTGAAAAAGTAACAAATAATGAAAGCATTATACTCACCGAGGACGGTGTCAAAAAAGTCTCAAAGATTTTAAATGAGGGGGATGTAGTTAACCTAGAAACTTTAGAGAGAGTTGATATAAAAAAAGAAGAAATACTAAAAAGATTAGAAAATAAAATTGAAAAAGAAATAGAAGAAAAAGCAAGCTTTAATGAATTTGAAAAAGAAATTTTAAACAACGTTGAATTTTTTAAAAAAATAAAAGAAACTGCAAAATTTATTAAGCTTTCTATTTTTGAACAAAGAGATTTCATAATAAGATTCCATTCCGATGCTGATGGTGTTTGTGGTGCTCTTGCTATAAAGTCTTTAATGAATGAAGATTATTTTGGAAAATCCTTTTTTATACCTCAAAAAGCTGCTTGTTACTCAGAAATTGAACTAGAAAATGACAACTTTCTCTCACTTTCCTTAAATAGGCCTATTCTCATTTTTATAGATTTCTCACCAAATGAAAAGATGTTAAGCCAAATAAAATTTGAAACAATTATTATAGATCACCACCCGACAAGTATTAAAACTTCTATAAATCCTTGGAACTTCGGTATGGATTCTAAAATTACCGCGGGTTTGCTTTGTTGTATCATAGCAAAATTAGCAAGTAAAAAAGAGTTTGACCTCTTAGAAAAAATTTCTCTTCATGGTGATAGAAGCCAACTTTTAAAAGAAAAAGAAGAAAAATTTCTTAAAATGGCCATAGCTATTGATTTTTTAATAAGCAAGAAAAATATTTCTAGCATAGAGAAAATTTTGAATGACGAAGGAAGAATGTATGAAGAATATAAAGAAGCAAAAAACCTAATAGAAAATGCGTTAACCTTAGCTAAAAAATTTGAAAAAGTAATAAAAGTTGGAGAGTACACCATTTATATTCTTAATCTTAAAAAACAAAAAACATATCCACAACCCGGAAAACTCGTTTCAATTTTTCACGAAGGATTGAATGATGAAAAAGCGGTAACAATCGGAATTTCAAAAAATGCATTTTCTGTTAGAGTTGGAAAAGAGGTATTAGAAAAGACGGATGTTTTTTCGATTCTTGGAGGTATTGGTGCAAGCTTTGGTGGTCATAAAAATGCCTTTAGTGTAAAATTAGACAAAGAAAATATTGTTCTAAAAAGGTTTGTAAAAGAATTACAAACTGCTTTATCAAAATAAAAAATATAAACAGTAAAAATTAAAAATAAATTTGAAGCCCCTTCGTCTAGTGGCCAAGGACGTCGGGCTTTGGACCCGAAGACACCGGTTCGAATCCGGTAGGGGCTATTTATTTTTGAATCTCAAAAGATAAAAATCTAAAATGAGAAATAAAAATGCAAGATGAAGAAACGAAGTATTACTCAGAAAAATGAAGAGAAGAGGGTCAGCTGATTGCACTTTCTTTTTCTACCTGGAGTTTTGTGGTAAAGTCGTCAACAGTGTATTTAAATTCTGAATCATCTTTTATTACCTTTCTTTCTTTTAGCACTTCTCTCGCAAGCAGATAATAAACAAGCGCTAAGGAGGACCTTCCCTTGTTGTTCACGGGAATGATGAAATCAACATATTGTGCGCTATTATCTGTATCGCAAAGTGCAACAACAGGAATATTCATCAACCCGGCTTCTTTTATAGCTTGTTTTTCATTTCTAGGGTTACTTACTAAAAGTAACTTTGGCTCTACAAAGTTTTTGTTGTTTGGATCTGTTAAAGTTCCTGGTACAAATCTACCTTCTACTATTTTGCATCCAACTACTTCTGCAAATTTCTTTGCTGGTGTAATTGCATAAATTCTTGATGCTGTAACCAAAACTTCTTCTGGTTTATAGCTCGCTATTAGCTTCGCGGCAAGTCTGATTCTTTTATCGATTTCTTCAATGCTTAGAATGTTTATTCCGTCTTTTCTAGTAGAGAAGATAAATCTTTTCATTCCTGGCATTTTGAATTTGGTACCTATATGAACTCCAGCTTCCAAATATGTTGATTTACTAACTAAAAATTTCTCATCCTCTTTATCTTTTTCCATGGCGGTCATTTTTACTTTTAGCAAAACTTGTTTAAAAATTTTTGGATGCTCATCAATTTATCAAAAGAAAAAATATAAAGAATTTTTCAGAAATTTTTAACATGTCTCAAAAAGAATTTTATATGGAAGAGCGATATGTAGAAAATTTTAGAAAAACCGCCATCTTAAAAAATGGCTGTTTAGAAGGGTTTTCAGTTGTTGAAGAACGAGGAGTAGGAATAAGGATTCTAAAGGATTCTAAGCTTTTCTTTTATTCTACAAACGAAATGAAAAACAAAAAAAAGATAATTAAAGAATTAACAGAAACAAATTTTAAAAATGTAAAAGAAGTACATTTCTCAAAAGAAAAACCAAACAAAGCAAAATTTGCAATAAACCAAAAAAAGAAAGTAGAAGATGTAGATGAAAAGGATATTTTAGAAATTTTAAAGGTGGTAGATTCGATCTTTGTTGAAGAAGGAGTCAAAAATAGATTTATCACTTTTTCTATTAGCAGTAAAAAACAGGAATTTCAAAACAGTGAAGGTAGCAAAATAGTTTCATATATTCCAAGAGTGATTTTGAGTTATCTCATTACAATAAATGAAAGAAGAAGCATACAAAGATATAACGACATTGGCTTCTGTGGGGGATTGGAAAAAATTTCCTCAAAGATATTTGATAGCATCAGAGAAGAAGTAAAAGAGTTAAAGGAAGTTTCAAAAAAAGGGAAAAGGATTGGAAAAAGTAGGATGAATGTTGTGTTAAGTAGTGAATTAACCGGAATCGCGGTTCATGAAAGTATTGGTCATCCAACAGAAGCTGATAGAATCTTTGGTAGAGAAGCCGCACAAGCTGGTGAGAGTTATATAAAACCAAACAACATAAAAATGAAAATAGGTAACAGCATGCTAAACGTAGCAGATGATCCAACAATACAAGAATATGGATTTTTCTTGTATGATGATGAAGGAGTAAAAGCAAGAAGAAAAATCTTAGTAAAAGAAGGAAAAGTAAATGAATTGCTATTAAATAGAGAAACCGCATATGAATTAAATACTAGAAGTAACGGAAGTGCGAGGGCATCTTCTTACAGAGTCGAACCAATTGTTAGAATGAGCAATACTTTTCTATTACCGGGTAAAAAAAGCTTTGAAGAATTGCTAGAAGAAGCAAAAAATGGGATATTCATAAAGACATTTATGGAATGGAATATTGATGACTTAAGAATAAACCAAAGATATACTGGTGGTATCGCATATCTCATTAAAAATTCAAAAATAGAAGAACCCGTGATATTTCCGGTAATAGAAACTACAACTTTTGATTTTTGGAATAGTTTGAAAGATGTTGGAAAAGATTTAAGTTTTAAAGCTGCTACTTGTGGAAAGGGTGAACCTATGCAAGATATTCCCGTAACAACCGGTGGTCCTTCAATCCTACTTAAAAACGTGAGAATATGGAGCAGATAGATGAAAAATTTGCTAAAGTTATTTTTAAAACCATGGAAAAAGAAGTATCTGATTTGATAGTTTTCGAAGAAAGAGAAAAAAAGAAAGAGGTAAAGTTCTTCAATAACAAAATAACAAAAACAGAGTATTCAAGTAGCTTTAACATAGATGTTTTCTTTACAAAAGAAAAAAGAATAATGTTTTCTAGAATTCCAACGGAAGATATAGAAAAAGCAAAGAAATTTTGTAAAAAATTAATCGAAATCTCAAAAATTCTTCCACCAAAAGAAGATTTTTATGGTATAGCAAGTAAAGGTTTTAATTATAGAAAAATATCTAATTTTGACAAAAATATTGCTAATGGTGGGGGGTTAGAAAAGGTAGAAAACGCTATAGAAGTGGCTAAAGAAAAAGGAAGAGCAAGCGGTATTCTTTCCCTTAAAACAATCTCTCATTTCCTTATCTCTTCGGGGGGAGCAGAAATCGAAGAAAAACTCACAAAATACTATTTTTCTTTTAGATTTATAAAAAAAGATTATTTTACAGCACACAAAGCGGTTTGTGGGGCTTTTCTTAAATATTTAGATGCTGAAAAGGTTGCAAATGAAGCCATCGAGCTTACAAACTTAACAAACAAAATCTTAAAAGCTAAGGCTGGAAGGTATTTTACTATATTTGAACCCCTTTCATTTTCTTCATTTGTATCAAATTTCGCATTTGCTGCATCAATATTTGATGTAGAAGCTGGACTTTCATTTTTAAAGGAAAAGCTCAAGAAAGCAGTAGCTTCTGAAGAAGTCTCTATTATAGATGATCCATTGCTTAAAAATGGTTATAATTCAAGAATTTTTGATGATGAAGGTGTAGCTACAAGAAAGAAATTTATAATAAAAAATGGAATACTAACTACTTATCTTTTTAACACTTCTTACGCAAAAAAATATAAAACAAAAACTACTGGAAATGCTGGCTTAATAGAACCTTCCCCCTTTAACCTAGTAGTAAAAGGAAAAAACGAAAAGAATAAGGAAAAAATTATTGAAGATATTAAAGAGGGAATTTGGGTAACAAATAATTGGTACACCAGATTTAATAATTATGCAACTGGTGATTTTTCAACTTTACCAAGAGATATGCTGCTTTATATAAAAAATGGTGAAGTTGTTGGTGCATTAAAACAGCTAAGAATAAGTGACAATTTGCTTAGAATGTTTTTGAATATTAAAGCAATTGGTAAGGAAAAAGAGCAAGTAAGATGGTGGGATTCTCCGCTTCCTGTAGTTTCTCCAATTGTTGGAATAGATAATGTATTCTTTACTTCAGTAAGATAAAATGAGCTATGGGTTTTATAGCATTTATAAAAAACTTAGAAAACATTTTGGTTTTCAAAACTGGTGGCCAGCAAAAACAAAATTTGAAATAGTTGTTGGCGCTATACTCACACAGCAAACTTCTTGGAAGAATGTAGAAAAAGCAATAGAAAACTTAAGGAAATCTGGTCTTCTCAACGAGAATAAACTTAGAAAAGCAAGCATAAAAGAAATTGAAAAAGCAATAAAAAACGTAAACTTTTACAAAACTAAAGCTAAGAGACTAAAGGAGATTGTTAAAAATTTAAATAGAATAAGAAAAGAAAAGGAAGAAAGGAGAATAAAAGAATCTTTACTAAAGTTGGATGGAATTGGATATGAAACAGCAGAGGCTCTAATGCTTTATTATTTTGGTTTTCTTGATTTTGTTATAGATGCTTACACTATAAGAATTTTTGAAAGAATTTTTGAAAGAAAATTCAAAAGAAATGAACTTAAAAAATTAATAGAAGAAGAAATACCAAAAGATCTTGAGCTTTATAAGGATTTTCATGCCCAGCTTGTTGAGCTTGGAAAGAGATATTGTAAAAAAGAACCAAAATGTGAAGAATGCCCCTTGAGAAAAATATGTAAATTTGGAAAAAATAAAACTTCATAAACTTGTAAGAAAAGTTTAATAATTAAAATACCAAATAAAGAAGTCATCTTTATAAAAAGTTGGTAGTTATAATGAAAGCAGTGATTCTAGCAGCGGGAAAGTCTTCGAGATTTTGGCCGTTAAATTATCGCCACAAATCTCTTTTTTACTTAATGGGAAAACCGTTGTTATATTGGAATCTTTTGGGTTTAGAAAAAGTAGGAATAAAAGAAGTAGTAATAGTTGAATCTCCAAGGAGAGATGTTGAAAAGGAAATAAAAAAGTTCAAATTTAAAAATTTAAAAATACACTATGTAATCCAACCCAAACCAATTTCCACTGGAAATGCGCTGTGGCATGCAAGAAATTTTTTAGATGAAAATTTTTTCCTTTTAAATGGTGATGTTTTAAACTCTGAAGAAATTCTAAAAGAAATGTTTAAGAAAATAAGAAAAGGGGAAAAATCAGTAATAGCTGGTCAAAAAACTAAAACCCCTTGGCTTTTTGGAATAATGGAGTTAAGAAAAGACCGAATAGTCAAGATTATTGAAAAACCAAAAAAGGGTGAAGAACCATCAAAAATTAAAAATGTTGGGGTGTATTACTTAGAACCAAGCTTCTTTTCTTATTACAAAAAAGTTAAAAAAGGTCCTGCAGATTTGATAGATGCGCTTTCAGAATATATGAAAGAAAAAGAAGTAAAATTAGCTTTAATCAAAAAAGAAGAAAATAAAACACCCGCGTTCTTAAAGTATCCTTGGCATCTATTTAGCTCAAGAAATTATTTGTTTGAAAAATATCTAAAGAGAAAAATTGAAAGCGTAAAAATCTCAAAGAATGTAGTGATTAAAGGAAAAGTTTACATTGGAAAAAACACGAGAATTTTAGAAGGAACAATAATCAAGGGACCTTGTTATATTGGAGAAAATTGTTTTATTGGAAACAATTCTATAATAGAAGAATACACAAACATCGAAAATAACGTAACAATTCACGCCTTTAGTAAAATAAAAGGAAGCATAATTCAGAAAGCCTCCTGTGTTTATTCTAGCTATGTGATAGATTCTATAATCGGTGAAGAAACTCGGCTTGGTGAAAATGTAAAAATTTTAACTACAAATAAGAATGGGGAAGAAATTTTAAGTGAAGTAAAAGGTGAAATTGTGAACACTGATTTAAAAAGTTTTGGGACGGTAATTGGAAAAGCTTCTGTTATCGGAACAAAAGTAGAGATTCTTCCTGGTAAATTTATAGGATCGAATTGTAGAATTCACCCAAATAATAAAATAGAAAAAAACATTAAGGATAATTCTGTCTTAAAATAACCATAATTTTTTCCTTTTGAGTTAATAATAGCGTTTATAAATTCTACTTACAACTTAGGTAGGTGATATTATGGCCGAGAGAACTAAGGTATCTAAGCTAGAAGAAAAAGTAGAAATTGTAAAAACAATTGCCGAATTACCTCCAGAAAAACTAGAAGAACTTGGAAACGAAATTTACATTTCCGCAAAGGAGTTTTATAGGGCAGAACCAACAAGGCTATCAGCGCATGATATAGCTGACTCGATAAAGTATTATGGATTTCTAAAAAAGATAGAAACAAAAATACCTTCAAACTCTTTAGAAGCAGAAGCCATTAAAAATGAGAAAGAAAAAACTTTTAGAGAAATCATAAATAGAATTCACTCTCTCAATAGTGAAGAGTTAAAGATACTTTCTGGCGCAGTTAGAAAATTTAAGGGGGAAGAAAAAGAAAAGAAAGAAAATGACTGGATAGAAAGGGCAATTCGCGACTTTGAAGCATCCTATTAGTTAGTAGCTCTTGAATTCTCTCCACTTAACTTTTTTTCTTTCTTTTTATAAAAATTGAACAACACCAATTAAAAGATAAAATTAAAAATTTCTCATCCAAAAAGAAAAATATGCTTTCAAAAGAGAAGTTGAGAGAGGATTTTTCAAAAGATTATAAGAGATTTTATGAAGTAGAACTATTTAAAGAGCTAGGCTTTGAAAGAAAAAAATGTAGCTGCGGAAAATACTTTTGGAGCTTAGAAAAAGAAAACTGCGGAGACCCAGATGAACATGGAACAGAATATTCTTTCTTTAAAAAGCAACCTGAAAAGGTAACCTTTGATGAAATGTGGAAAAAGTTCTCAGATTTCTTCAAAAAAAGAGGACATGAAGAAATAAGTAGATACCCCGTAGTAAGTAGGTGGAGGCCAGACCTTTACTTTACTATTGCTTCAATTCAAGATTTTCAAAGGATAGAAAAAGGAGTAATGGATTTTGAGTATCCTGCAAATCCACTTATAGTACCACAAGTATGTCTTCGTTTTAATGATATTCCACACGTTGGTTTCACTGGAAGACACTTAACTAGCTTTGTAATGGCTGGCCAACATTCTTTCAATTGGCCAAAAGAAGGTTACTGGAGAGAGGAAACAATAAGACTGGATTACGAGTTTCTAACAAAAGAATTAGGAATTAAAAAAGAGGATATAACTTTTATAGAAGATGTTTGGGCAATGAGTGATTTTTCTGAATTCGGTGCTTGCTTAGAAGCATTCTCAAATGGTCTTGAAATCGTTAATGCTGTGTTCACAGAGTTTAGCTACTTCAATGAAATAAAAGAGTTGCCAAAAAAGGTCGTAGATGTTGGGTGGGGATTTGAAAGAGTAGTTTGGTTCAAAAATGGAACACTTTCCTTGTTCGAATCTATATTTCCAAACACGTTAAAAAAGCTCAACGTGAGCTTTGATAAAGAGTTATATGAAACCTTTGCAAGAAAGGCTTCTACTCTTGGAGAAGAAGCAAGGATTGATGCAAAAACTCTTTCAAAACTTTTAAACAGAGAAGAAAAAGAAATAGAAGAAGGATTAATGCCTTTGCTTTCTAGTTTTGTAGTGCTTGACCATATAAGAACTCTTCTCTTCGCTATTTCGGATGGTGCGCTTCCAAGTAATGTTGGGGGAGGTTATAATCTAAGGCTTTTATTGAGAAGGGCTTTCGCTTTGGCTTATAGATATGGATTTGATATTTATGATTTAATTCCAAGAGTAGCTGAAGAATCTAAGCTATTTTCAGAGCTAAAAGAAAACGAGGAAGAAGCCAGAAAAATATTCGAAATAGAGGAAAAGCGCTACAATCAAACAATAAAAAACGCTCAAAAAAAGCTTGGTGAGATATTAGCTAAGGGCTCGTTAACAAAAGATGAAATAAAAACTCTCTATCAAAGTCACGGAATAAGCTTAGAAATGATAGAAGAAGAAGCGAAAAAAAGAAATATCCAAATCCAACTTCCAACTTATGAAGAAATAATACAAGCAAATGAAGTTGAAAAGGAAAAAGAAGAAGTTTATGATGTTCCAAACATTGAAACAAAAATTCTTTGCTATACCTCTTCAAGAGCAAGAGCAAAGGTTATTTTCTCAAAAGGTAATATGCTAGTATTAGATCAAACTCCATTTTATCCAGAAGGTGGGGGACAAGAAAGTGATAGGGGAGAAATCTTTAATGAGCAAAAAAGAGCAAAGGTTTTGGATGTTAAAAAACAAGGCTCAACTGTAATTCATTTTCTTGATAAAAATCCTTTCAAAGAAAATGAAGAGGTTGAATGCGTTGTTGATGAAGAAAGAAGAAAAAGACTTAGAGTACACCACACCGCTACTCACTTAATAAGTACTTCTTGCAGAAAAGTTCTTGGAAAGCACGCTTGGCAGGAAGGAACTCTAAAAAGCTTTGATAAAGCACATATTGATATTGCACACTTTGATAAGCTAAGTGAAGAAGAGGTTAAGAAAATTGAAAAACTTGCAAATGAATTTGTAAGAAAAGGACTAAGCGTTAAAGCAAAAGAAATGGATAGAAAAGAGGCTGAAGAAAAATATGGATTTGTTATTTACCAAGGGCACGGAGTACCAAGCAAAAAATTAAGAATAATAATCATTGGGGATGAAGATAATCCTGTTGATGCTGAAGCTTGTGGAGGTCTTCATGTAAGTAACACTAGCGAGATTGGAATAATAAAAATAATTTCAACAGAAAGACCTCATGATGGAATAGTAAGAATAAATTTTGTTGCTGGAGAAGCCGCAATTGATTATTTTGAAAAGCTCAATGCAAGAGCTAAGAAAATCTCTGCTTTACTTAATGTAAGTGAAGAGAAAACAGAAGATGAAGTAAAAAGGATTATTGAAGAGAAAATTGAAAGAGAAAAACAGATAAAGAAAGAAAAGAAGGAAATTGCTGAAGAGATTGCAAAAATAATAATAAATGAAGTAAAAGACAAAGAAAAAGAAATCCTTGAGTTAGATTTTGATAAAGAAATCTTAAGAGAGATTGGCAATCAAATTGTAAAAGAAAAAAAGGAATTGTGTTTAATACTTAAAAACAAAAAGAACGAAGTTATTTGCATTTGTGGAAAAGAATCAAAGTTTAACGCTATCGAAGAACTTAAAAAAATAAGTGGTTTTGTTGGAGGAGGAAAAGAAAAATATGCTGAAGGAATAATAAAAGGTGGAAAGAATGCTTAAGGAAATTCTCGATTCTTTAATCTATGTATTACCAGCTTATTTTGCAAACAGCTCGCCCGTTATTTTTGGTGGTGGGACTCCTATAGATTTTAATAAAAAACTTTTTGGTAAAAAAATCTTTGGAACCCATAAAACATGGAGGGGCTTCTTTTCTGGTTTAATAATTGGAACAATTATTGCTGGGATAGAATCACTCTTTCTTGGAAAAAGCTTCTTATTCGTTGGTTTTTTCCTAGCATTGGGTGCTTTAATCGGTGACTTATTTGGAAGCTTTGTAAAGAGACAAATGAATATAAAAGAAGGAACGGATATTGAGGTTCTTGATCAAATTCCGTTTATAGTTTTTGCATTAATATTTGGTAAAGTTGCAAGCGACATTTTTGGATTTTGGTTTCTTTCGACTTTTCAAATTGTTTTTGTTTTAGTTTTTAGTTATTTTATACATAAATTTGTAAATTTTGTTTACAAGAGGTATTTTCCATGGATAAGAGGAGCATTAAAGTAATTTGTTTTGGAACTTTTGATTTTTTCCATCCTGGGCATTTATTCTATTTGCAAGAAGCAAAAAAATTAGGAAACTATTTAATAGTTGTTGTAGCTAATGATAAAACAGTTGAAAGAATTAAAGGAAAAAAGCCATATTTTGAGCAAAAAGAAAGACTAAAATTGATAAAAAGCTTAAGAATCGTTGATAAGGCTGTTCTAGCTAAAGAAGCAAAAACTCAAGATGAGATGTTTGAAATTTTGAAAAAGGAAAAACCAAAAGTTATTGCTCTTGGCTACGATCAAAAAGTAGATGAAAAAGCTTTGAAAGAATGGTTGAAAAAGAATAGGATAAATGCAAAAATAGTTAGGATTAAGCCTTACAAACAAGAAGTGTTTAAATCTTCAAAAATAAAAAAGAGTTTAGGAATAGATTGAAATAACAATTTCTCTTCTTCTTGGCCTAGTATCAAAATCGATCAATACTATTTGTTGCCATGTTCCAAGAAAAAGTTTTCCATTTATTATTGGAACTTGCAAAGAAGTCTTAAGCAAAGTTGAACGAAGATGACTATGCCCATTTTCATCATTCCAAGCTTTATTATGCTCGTAATTGCCTTTTGGCAAAATTTTGTCCATAAAATTCTTAAAATCTTTTAACAAACCTTCTTCATATTCAATCGTTGAAATCGCCGCTGTAGAACCTTTAACAAATATTGTGCAAATACCATCCTTGATCTTTGAATTTTCAACTTCTTTTTCAACTAGCTCAGTAATATTTATTATATCGCAATTTCCTTTCGTATCAATGGTTATTATCTTGTGCTTTATCATCTTCACACCTTATCAAATAAGTAGCTCTATAAACTCTTTTCCCATTCCTCATTCCAACAAGTGAAAAAGTTACTTTTGGCTTTAATTCTAAAGCTCTTATAACCTTTTCAAGCTCTTTTCTATTTCCAATAAGTAAATCAACTCCGTTTTTATCTTTTATTTTTTGAAGAATATAGGTATTCCTTAAGTTTCTTTCTATCTCTTTTTCAATTTTCTTAACCTCTTCTTCATTTCCTCGCAACTGCACCTTAGCTTCGTAGTACTTGGCTGATTTTAGCAAATCTTCTAAACAAAGAGTTCTTATAAATTTAATTTTTATTTTTGCTTCAACTTTTGAATCATCGATATAAATAAAACCAGAAGCAATATCATTTCTTAGTTCTTTTAATTCAAACTTAAAACCAATGTTTTTTGAAATTGCTTTTTCTAAATTCTCTCTTGATTCTTCAACCCATTCACCACTTACTTTTATTTTTCCACATTTTCTACATTTTTTTATTTCTGCAGAAGTAGGAAGCTTTTGCTTTGCTCTTTCAAGATAGCAGTCTTTACAAAATTCCCCTACAAATTCTACTTCTTTACTACTTCTTCCGCAGATAGGACAAAATTTTTCCACGTTTCTTTTTTTCTTTTATATTTTATAAATCTATTCCGAATCCTTCCATTCTCTATTGATTATTTCATAAATTCTTTTTGCTTTTTCTTTTCCAATTTTTTCAACTTGCATTAATTCTTCGATGCTCGCGTTTGCTATTCTTCTTATACTTTTAAATTTTTTCAAAAGGTTTCTTGCAATTTTTGGCCCAACTTCTGGCAAAGATTCTAAAACAAGAAGTTGCCATTCTTCTTCAGTATATGCTTTTTTTGTTCCTATAATTCTTGGCTCATTTTCTTTTTCTTCTTGTTCTTTTTGTGCGATTGTTTTTAAAATATAAGCACTTTCTTCTGGAGTTTTTGAAAATAATACTTGAACTTTAAATTCAAGAAAACATTTTATTATCGCTCCGATTATTGAATTCGGTTTAAGTTTATGCTCATAGTTTTCTTTTTCTTCAATTAGTAAAAATGGCCTTTCAAAGCTTTTTGAAAGTCTTTCCATTTGCTCAAAAAGCCTATTATTCATTATACTATTTTCAAAATCCTCTATTGTTTTTCTTTCAACACAAACTCTTTTTGAAAGTATAAAATCTCCAACAGGAAGTTGAGAAAATTCTAGCTCAACACCATATTCTTCAAGAATTTCTATTAGTTCAAAGTTTCTTTCTCTGTTATCAATTATTATCTTGACCATGATCAGAAAACTTTCTAACAACAACAAAGGGAATTAAGCCTTTTTCAAATTCTATCTCAGCAATTTTTAACGGGTCTATTTCATTTGTTTCTATTAAGGGTGGTGCACCATAAGCAATTTGTAAAGCTCTTGCACCAATTATTTTTGCCTTTTCATAACGAGTATAAGTTTGTTTTCTCATAATCATCACTTAAGCAGAACACTTATAAGCTTTATTAAGCTTGGTCTATCAACAATAATTTTTATTAATTTTTTAACAACAACATCATACCTTCCATCTACAACTTTTTGAAGGTCCTCATCGTTTAATGCATTAAATATTGTATTTAAATCCTCATCGCTCATTTTTTCTAAAACCTGTCTAAGCTTTAACCTGCTTTCAAAAGTTTTCTTTTCTTTCTTATCCCACTCTTTCTTATATTCTTGAAGGTATGAAAGGTCTTTATTTTGAGTAGCATAAATTCCAGCAACTCTTCCAGCAATGCTTCCAGCTTTCATTGCAAGTGCCATTCCCCCACCATGAATAGGGTCAACTTGGTGGGCTGCTTCTCCAATTACCATTAGATTCTGTTTTACAAGCTCATCTATATACATTGTTACGGTTATTATTCCACCTTTTATCGCTACTGTTTTTGCATTTTCAAACCTTTCTTTATAAGCTTCTAAGAATCTTTTCAAATAAACTATTGCATTGCCATAAAGTCCTCCTACACCAACACCAACGTTTGCAGAATCCTTTCCTTTTGGAAATACCCAAGCATAACCACGAGGAGCAAAATAGTTTGAAAAGTAAATTTCAATAGCATCTTTAACATCAACACCAACCATTTCATACTCAATTCCAAAATCTGTTTCAGCAAGAGTAGCAAGAGAATTTATTCCTGCCTTTCTTGCGATTAAGCTTTCACCACCATCAGCAGCTATTATAACCTTAGCATCTGCTTCAAATTTTTCACCCATAGAATTCCCAATAACTCCAACGAATTTTGAGCCTTCTTTTTTTAAGTCGTCGATTCTAGTCTTTACTAGCACTTCTGCCCCGGCTCTTGCGGCCTCTTCTACTAAAAACTTATCAAACTTCTTTCTATCTATAACATAACCTCTCGAAGTTTCGTTTCTCAGCTCAAGCTTTTTTCCATTTGGACCATATAGCTCAGCTGCATTTATATAAGCATCTATAGCCTCTCTTGGAACTTTGAAACCTAGCTCCTCTTCTATACCTGCTCCTAATCCTTCTCCACATCTTACTGGAGCCCCTATTTCTTTTCTTCTATCAACAAGCAAAACCTTTGCCCCTTGGGCGGCTGCTTCTTTAGCAGCGAAAGCTCCGCCAGGACCTGCGCCAACTACTATAACATCATAATCATAATTCATTTTTATCACTCCTTTTCTTTCTTCTTAATCGCATTCATAGGGCATGCCTTAGCACAGATCATACATTCAACGCATTTTGTAGCATCTATTTTTATTATGTTTTCTTCAAGAACTATCGCCATTTTTGGGCAAACTCCAACGCATGCCCCACAATAAATACACTTATCTCTATCTACTTCAACTACCACATATAAGTTATGCTTAACAAATTTAAAAATTTTATCTTTTTTCCCTTTTTCTTCTAATGTTGTCTAATAATTAGTTAAGCTTGGATTAATTTTGCAATAAAATTATTAAGGAAAAGAATCATAAATTTTTTATGGAAATAGATGAAATATTAAAAGAAATTGGTTTTACTGAATACAAAGCAAAAATTTATAAGACACTTCTTTTTCTTGTTACAGCAACTCCAAAGGAAATTGCAAAAGAAGCAAATATCCCTGTTACAAAGGCCTACCAAGTCCTTGAAGAACTTGCAAAAGAAGGATTTGTGGTTGTTTTACCTGGTAAACCAATAACCTACAGAGCACTTTTACCATCTTCCACAATTTTACCATTCCTTGAAGAGAAAATCAAAAAAATTAAACTACTTGAAGAAGAAGCAAAAAAATTAGAAGAAAAACTTTCTTTTAAGTCTTTGCCTAAAAAAGAAATTCTGTTTTTCCAAGATTGGAAAATCATAGAAAAAGTACTATTACAAGATATGAATGATTCAAAAAAGGAGATATTGCTCTTTCTTAGGTTTGGAAAACCATCACCAGCGATCTTGAAATTGCTAGAGAAAAAAATAAAAAGTGGTGTTAAAGTAAAAGTATTGGGTCCTTATACAAAAGAAAGGGAGTTACATGTATACCAATATAAAAAAATAGGTTGTAATTCAAAAGTTATCAAAAACCTAAACTCTTTACCACTTTCACGTTTCTCGATTTATGATGGTAAAGTAGTTAATCTCTCTTTCTTCTCACCACTTAGAAAGAGCGTATTTTTAGTAAGAATAGAAGAAGAGACAACTGCAAAATTATTTGAAATGATTTTTTCAAAACTTTGGGAAACTGCTCAGGCTCTTTAAATTTTTATCTTTAAGATAATAAAAAAATTTAAAAACAATCAACTTGCAAAAATTTCATGAGTTTTGTAGAGTTTTTAAGAGAAAACACTTCGGCACCTGTTGTAGTTCTTCTTGGAGGAAAGGGAACAAGGATGAGATTACCATACAAGTATATTGTTGGAAAAAAACAACTGCTTCCACTTTATTTTAATGAAGATGGTGATCCAGTTCCCGTATTTGAATCAAACTTTGAAATTCTACTTGAACTTGGTTTCAAAAAATTCTATTTTTTAATTGATAAAAAGGATAAAGAAAAAATGTATAACTACTTCACGGAGAAATTTGGAGAGAAGGCTTCAATAATTTTATCTTCACAAAATCAAAAGGAAAAAAACGAAGAAAAACCAGTAATTTATTTGATACCCCTTCCAAACAAAGGAGTAATACCTACCCTTCTTTCAATGGAAAGATATCTTAAATCCGAGGAGAGTTTTATTTTACTTGGTGGAGATGTATATTTTGGAATAGAAAAAGGAAAGGTTAAAAATGAATTAAAAAGGGCCATTCTAGAAGGAATTAAAAAAGTTAAAGAAGGGGCTATAAGATTCGATATTTTTGTTAAAAAAGAAAATGAGATCCTAAAAGAAGAGATACCAGAAAATTGGTTTAAAATCAAAATAGACGAAAATAAAAAGGTAATTACTTCTTCTGCTGGAGAAAGTTTAATCATTACGGGTCTTTACATCTTTTCACCCGAAATTTTTAAAATCATTAAAACTCTAAAACCAACTTCATTAAATGATCAAAAGCTTCTTAATGAACTATTAAAAAGAGAAAAATGGTATGGAGAGGAAGTTGATATAAAACATGCGAACCTAAATAAAGAAACAAACTACAAGGAAGTTGTAAAAGAGTTAAGAAAAGCAAATATTAATAAGAATAAAGAATTTTAATTTTGATTTATTTTATCTCTTCTTCTAAAAATTTCCTTATTTGGTTTACTGTGAATTTGTAGTAACTTTGTTTTAGCATTTCACCAATTATGAAGTTTTCAACCTTTTTATTTCCTTTTTTAAGCTGTTTTATCGCTTCTCTTACTTTTTCATTTTTCATTATTTCTTCAAAAACTTCTTCTATCGTTTTTTGCTTTATCTTTTGCTTTCTTTCGCTTTCTACTTCTTCAAAAGTTTTGTCCTCTTTTACCATTTCTTTTATCAGTTCTTTAGCTTCCCTTATATTTGTATTCTTTAACAGTTTAGCAACTTCTTGTGGTTTAATTGTTTCATTTGGTTTTTTCTTTGAATAGTTTAAACATTTCAAAAAGTCAACAACCAGGAATTTCGATAAAGTTGGATAATCATCAAAGTATTTTGCTGCTTCCTCAAAATATTCTGTTAATTTCTTTCTAACGATTATTCTTGCAAAATGAAGGTTTATTTTATAGATCTCTGCAATTCTTTCTACTTCCTCTTCGATTGGTCTTTTCATTGTTTTAAAAGCTTCTTCCTTTAATTCTTCTAAGTTTAATGGTAAAATATCCGGCTCTTGGATATAACCGTAATCTTCTTCCTCTTCCTTCTTTCTTAAGGTAAATGTTACTTTTCCATCAAAACCTCTTGTTTCTCTTTCAACTTTCTTCCCTAAACTAAGCAGAAAACTTTGTCTTTTTATTTCATAATCAAGTGCTTTTTCGAGTTCTTCAGCTCCGGTTATGTTTTTTATTTCAACTCTTTCTCCATTTTCTATCGAAACATTTGCATCGCTTCTAAAAACAGCATCTTCGTGAGCATCTATAACTTCGTAGTAATCAAGAAGTTCTTGAAGAGCAAGAAGATACTCTTTTGCTTCTTCTGGAGATCTAAGTTCTGGAGCTGTAACAATTTCACATAGTGGGTTTCCACTTCTTGAAAAATCTATTAAAACACTTTTTTCTGTTGCAATGTTTTCATGGATTATTTTTGCGGGATCTTCTTCTATATTGACTCTTGTTATTGTTATTCTCCTTTTTTGACCTTTAAACTCAAACTCAAAATAACCATTCTTTCCTATTGGCTCGTGATATTGAGTAATCTGAAAACCTTTTGGGAGGTCTGGATAAAAATAACTTTTTCTATCAAAAACAAGTTTATCTGCAATTTCGCAATTTAAAATCTTTGCTATTTGAATTGCCAGAATAACTGCTTTCTTGTTTACTCTAGGCTTCACTCCTGGAAAACCCATGCAAATTGGGCAAACTTCTCCTTTTTTGCAGGAGCAAAATAACTTTGTTTTTGTTGAAAGAGTAACATGTGTTTCAAGGCCTATCTTAACATTCATAATTTCACTTTAACTTATTTTCAAACTCAAGAGAAAGTTTTTTAAGTTTTTCTTCTTCAAAACGATTGCAGACAACTTCAAAACCAAGTTGTTTATAGTTTTCTTCTTTTATTGGTATACTTATATGAGGCAATCCACAAAGATTCCAAGGGATTGTGCAAATATCTAGAGCATAAACTTTTTCTGGGCTAAGAGAAAGTGCTTCCTCTATTTTTGGTGGAAATATCGGCATCGCGGGTAAAACAAAAGCATCAAAATTTTTGAAAAGTTTTTCAATTTCTTCTATAATCTTCTTTCTAATTGCAAGAGCTTTATAGTAGTACTGTCCTTTATAACCAACACTTCTGACAAAACTTCCAAGAAGTATTCTTCTTTTTGCTTCAAAACCGAAGTTTTCACTTCTTATTTTTGTAAAGTATTCTCTAAAGTTTTTCTCTTCAACATTTTCTTGAGCTCCAAAAGCAATTCCTTTATAACGAGCAAGGTTTGTACTTGCTTCGGCCATTGCAATTATATAGTAACTTTGAATTGAAAACTTAAGCAATGGAATGCTAACTTCTTCATATTCCCAACCAATTTTCTTTAAAGAACCCATAAACTTTTCTTTAATTTCTTTTTCGCAAGAATCAAAAGCTTCTTTTGGAATTGCGAGCTTTTTCTTAAGTTCAGAATCTCTCTCTTCACTTCTACTCGTTTCATCATTTTCATCAAAACCTTTTATTGTATCATAAACAAGAAAAGAGTCTTCAACATTCAAAGCCATTGTTCCGATTTTATCTAAGCTACTTGCATAATCTATAAGTCCAAATCTGCTAACTTTCCCATAGGATGGCGTTAACCCAACAACCCCACAGAAAGAGCTTGGTGCAGAAATGCTACCACCAGTGCTTTCAGCTAGTGAAGGAATTTCAAGCGTTTTTGTAGCGCATGCACTCCCACCGCTACTACCACCACAAACTCTGCTAGTATCATTGGGGTTTTTTGGAATTTTGAAACCAACCCCAACATTCACATTAAAACTTCCAAAACCAAACTCATCCATAGAAGTTTTTCCAATTATAATTGCTCCTTCTCTTTCAATCCTTTCAACAACAGTAGCAGAAAATGGCGGAATATAATTTAAAAGAATTCTTGAACCCGCTGTTGTTCTAATTCCTTTTGTTAAAATGTTGTCTTTAATTGTAAAAGGTACCCCAACAAGTTTCAGATTTGTAGCTTCACCCTTCTTTATTTTTTGCTTTATTTCTTTTGCTCTTTTTCTCGCATAATCTTCGCAAATTGTAATAAAACAGTTTAGTTCTTCATTTATTTTCTTAGCTTCTTCTATTTTCTTTTCGACCAGCTCTTCAACATCTATCTCTTCACTTTTTATTTTTTCAACAAGTTGTTTTAACATATTTCTCAACTAAACAATTTTTGGACCAACAAACTTATTTTCTTTTACGAGCTCTTTATTTGCGTTTTCAAAAGGGTTCCATTCAAATTTTTTCTCTTCGTCTTCTCTAAGCTTTGCTTGCCTCTCGTGTAAAAACAAGCTTTTTTCTTCTTCGAGGTTTAGTTGTTCGATTTCGTTGAATAGTTCTAGAATTTTTTTAGCTTCTTCAACAAATCTTTCGAATTCTTCTTTCGAAAAGCTTAACATAGCTTGTGAGCATATTTTTTCGAGCCTTTCTCTTAGTTCAGCGTCTTGCATGATTTAAAAAAGAATTTATCCAATTTATTTCTTTCTTCTATTGAAAAATTTTTAAAGATATAAAAATAAATTCTTTTATGGAAATAGAGGAAATTTTAAGCCAGCTTGGTTTTACGGAATATGAATCAAAGGTATATAAAACACTCTTCTTCTTTATTTCTGCAACTGCAAGAGAAATCGCGAAGGAAAGTGGAATACCTAATACCAAAGTATATGCTGCTCTTGAGAAATTAGCAAAGATCGGGACTATCTCAATGATACCTGGAAAACCTATTCGATATAAAATTATTCCTCCAGATGTTGGTTTGCTTTCAATCATAGAAGAAAGAAAAAAACAGACAAAGAAACTTGAAGATGAAATAAAAGAACTTGGACTTCAATTTAAAGATAAAGAACCAACTCCTAGAAAACTACTGGTTTTTCAAGGTTACGATATCACTAAAAAAATTACTTTCGATGAAATAAAAAATACAAGAACGCAGCTTCTAAGACTGATGAGGTTTGGGCAAATAGATGAAAAAATCTTTGAAGAAATGGAAAAGGCGATACTCCGAGGGGTAGAAATAAAACTACTTGGACCTGCAAGAAAAGAAAGAGAGTATATAATAAGTCAGTATTATAAAATTGGTTGTAAAATAAGACTCCTAAAAGAAACCAAATTATTTCTATTTAAAAAACTTATCTCTGATAATAAAGTATTTCTTTTGGAGGTATATGGAAATACTTGGAATGAAAATTTATTATTAAAAATTATTGATGAACCTACTGTAAAAATTGCTAAAAAGGAATTCGAATTGTTATGGAAAGAGGCTGTTCCGTAT
>Ga0315298_1003051_pt1 | contig 27180 bp, 16 predicted proteins | sample WHS_1_MG_FD_203077 | JGI IMG/M metagenome (GOLD analysis project Ga0315298, IMG submission 203077) | Extremophilic microbial mat communities from Washburn Hot Springs, YNP, Wyoming, USA - WHS_1_MG | ecosystem: Environmental > Aquatic > Thermal springs > Hot (42-90C) | place: USA: Wyoming... | reverse complement strand
CAGGTGAATCGACGTCTAACACCAGCCAACCCTCGGCGGCGCGATTGGTCGCCCAGGCGCGCTTCAGCGGATAGACGCCGGCCCACTGGTAGATGATGAGCGCCGGAAAGCGGCCGGCGTGCGCCGGCATCGCCAGATAGCCGCGTACGTGCGAGCCGAGGCTCTTCAGACGGACACGGAACAGCTTCACGCCGGCCTGGGCGCTCGCCATGGGCGTGAGCTTCGCGTGCATCGGCACGCGGCGCAGCGCGGCAAGCTGACGGGCCCAGAATGCAGTGAAGTCGCGTGGCGGCGGGAGCGAGGGGCGCAGCTGTCTCGGGGCGACCGCCGCGCCGAGCGTGGCGACACGGTGCTCGGCGTAGGCGTCGAACGGGAACTGCGGGGCGAGCGGCTGGTAATGCGGGTAACGGGCAAACAGCCGCTGCACCGCCGGATCGTCCTTGCTCAGCAGCGCTTTGAGACTGCGGTTCAACGTGAGGTACTGCGCTCGTGAGAGCGCCGTGGGAGTCGGCTCGTAATCGACGGTGACGTACAGCATGGCCGGCGCATCGAAACGCAGCGCCAGGGTCGCATGGCCAGAGGCGAGTGAAAAGCTGCCGGTCCTGACCACATCCAGATCGTTGCGCTTGATCGTATAGGCGAAGCGGCCCCGCGGACGGGGCGCTCCGGCAGGCACCGTCACCGTCCAGCCAACCTTCTGGCCGAGGTGGTAGATGCCGTCGGCATGCAGGGGGGTGAATTGGACCTGCGGGAGCGCGGCAAACGACAGAAGCGGCAGCAGGCAGCCGGCGAGCGTCACGCCGAGGCTGCGAATGAGGCGGCGGATTGGAGGGGTGCAAATCATCGGGCGAGTCCCCCGCGCTTCGCGGCGTGGTAGTCCATGAAATGATCGGCCCAGGCAATGAAATAGCTCATGTTCGGTGCGTCGGTATGCCCGCCGTCATCCTGCCGCCAGGCGAGTCGTCCGGAGAGCAGGCCGTGATTGACTGGTGGCATCGGCACGGTGAGTGGGTTGCCGCGCACCGGGAGCCCCGGCGCGCCGAGCAGCCGGTAGACGGCGCTCGCCGCGACTGCCGCCATGAAGCTGCCGCGCTGATCGAGCCAGCGGGCATCGCCCATGGCGGGGATGCCGTAGCTGATGAACACCAGCCGCGGGGCACACAGCGCGATCAGCTCGTTGGCGTCGACCGGCAGGTCCCCGGGCGTGCGCGGCCCGAACGCGGCGCGTGCGGCGTCGTAGCGCAGGAAATTCCCAGCCATCCAGTGGTATTCACCGGCGCCGGCGAGGTTGCCGACGGTCTCGCCGAAATGGCGTCGCAGCGGCGTGGCACCGCCCTTGCCGGAGGAGCCGATCAGACCCATGGCGAAGCGAGGGTCGAACGCCATGGCCACCAGGGCGGCCTTGCCGAAGCGTGACACGCCTTCAATGCCGATGCGCGCTGCGTCGACCGCCGGGTCGGTGCGCAGCTCATCGAGCACTTCGCTCGCGGCCCACGCCCAGGCGCGCAGCGCGCCCCACTGCCCTGGGGTGCGCGGACGTCCCTGGTTGGTCAGGCCGATGATCCCGCGTGTCAGCCCCGCTCCGTCGTCGGCCTGGACTGCCGTCGGGTCGAGCGACGCGAAGCCCCATCCGGCGGCAATCAGCTGCACGATCGAGGGGGCACCGCCGTCGACATTACGAGCTCGGGGAGAAAAGGCCGAGCGAGTGATCAGAGGGGCGTCGGGGTCGCGCTGCAGCACGGCACGCGCTGCCGCGTCATGCCGAGCGAGCGCCGCGCGCAGAGCGGCATTGAGCGCAGCAAGCTGCTCGTGGTCCGGCCCTTGAGGCGGAATGGGCGGGGCACCGTAGGTGAACATGATGAGCACCGGCACCGGATGATGCACATGCGCCGGGAGCACCAGCGTCACTGGGATATGCACCGCAATGAGTGGATAAGCACTGTTGTCCACGGCACCGCTGAGGCGGCGGTAGAGAACCGGATAGCCGCCGAGGCGTGCTCGCCCGCGGGCGAGCACCGTCCAGGCGACCTTGGGCACGGAGCGCGGGATCCGACCATACACATCGTGTTCGAAGGCCGCGACCAGCTGGGGGCGGCGCACGTCCCACCAGTCACGCGCAGTGCGCACCTTGCGTCCGTCGGGGAGGCGTAGCGCATCCGGGAGCGCACCGTACGGATCGGCGAGCGCCTCATCGTAGTTGGCGTGATGCGGCGAGTTCTCGTTGCCGCTCGCTCCCGGGCGCAGCGCCTCGATGCCCAGCTGCTCCATCATGTTGCGATGGTCCTGGGCGGTGGTGAACGTGACCGGCGCGTGCCAGTCGTGCGCCGGTGCCGCATGCGCAGGGGCTAGGCCGCACGCGAGGGCCGCGGCCATCGTGGCGCACGGCCGTGCGGCGCGCCGGCTCATCGGCGCGCGCCGGGCGAGTGCTCCGTAGGGGTAAACAGTGACAACGGGATGGCTGCCGCCATCGCCCGGTAGCCGGCCGGGTTCGGGTGCAGGTGGTCACCGGAGTCGTAGCGCGGATTCAGCCGCTGCGGATGCTGCGGATCGCGCACCACCTTGGCGAAATCGACGACCGCATCGAAGTGCCCGGGCGCACGGATCCAGGCATTGATTTCGCGCCGGTCGCGTTCCGTTGCCGCCGATGGGTGGTAGTAGGTCGAGCCACCGAATGGCGTGATGGTGCCGCCGATGACTTTGATCCCATGTGCATGCGCTCGCAGAATGATCTGCCGGTACGCGCCGATGATGTTGCGGACCAGAGCAGCGTTTTGCGCCGCCGAAATCCGCCCGTGCATGGTGGCGACGCCCAGATCGTTGACTCCCTCGAGCACGATCAGGTAGCGCACGCCCGTCTGTCCGAGTACGTCGCGGTCGAACCGGGCGAGTGCATCGGGTCCGAGTCCGTAGCGCAGCAGGCGGTTACCGCCCGTGCCGACGTTAAGCACGCTCAGGTGGTGCGTCGCCGACGAGGCGTGTAACCGGCGAGCCAGATCATCCGGCCAGCGGGTGTCGCTGTTGTTGGGCGTGGCGTGCCCGTCCGTGATCGAATCACCGAGCGTGACGATGGCCGCGGCCGGTCCGCGTACTTTCACGTCGACGCCGGAGAGAAAAAACCAGTGATCGAAGCGCATCGCGCCTGGCAGGGTCGCCGCCGCCACGTGCCTGCCATGGAGCAGGAATGAGGTTTCGCGCGAGCCCGGATGGCTGGTCTGACGCTGCGGGGGCTTGCGCAGGTAGATCGTCACCGCGAGGTCCGAGAGCGCCCGCGCATGGAAGGCGACCGGGTCGCTGTAGTAGGCCGCGCCGGGCGGGATGTGAATGCCGGGACGACCCCCGAAGGTCAAGGCGGTATCGGTGGCCGGGTCGATCGCCCCGGTGGTGCGCGATCTGGGCGTCGCGATGTGAGCTGCAACGATGTGCAGGGGCGTCTTGCCGAAGACGTTCGAGAAGCGCACGCGCAGTTCACGTCCACCGACGCTCAGGTGCACGATCTGGCGCAGCGTTGCATCGGTCAGTGCCGCGCTCGGCAGCGCATTGCGCGGCTCGGGGATCTGCTGTGAGGCCGCCCAGGTCCCGAGCCAGTGCGCTGCGGCGCGGGCCTGCGCATGGGCCGGGGCCTGCACGGTGGAAGGTGTGGGGTGCGCCCCCGTCCCGCAAGCGCTGAGCGCCGCGCAGCCGAAGAGCGCGACGAGTCGCGGCAGGAAGCGTCTGATCATCGTCGCCATGGAATTCCCCTCGTTCTTAAGCGCAGCCGTCACCCACTCCCCGGGTCGCGCGGCGCGCAGCCGACGGACATGGTAGCGATAACACGCTCGAGCGACAACCATCGCGACAGTGTGGGCGGAGTTCCGTCGGAGTCGAAGGTGTTCGCAGCAAAATTGACACCGTGGAACTGGTATCGCTACCATCGACCGACATCAAGACAGGAGCAGCGCTCTGTACCTCGGAATAGATATCGGCACCTCCAGTGTCAAAGCGGTGCTGCTCGATGAGCACGGTGTGATCGCCGCGCAGACCTCCGCGCCCCTCGAAGTGAATCGTCCGGCGCCGGGCTTCTCCGAGCAGGATCCGCGCCGCTGGTGGCAGGCGAGCGTCCAGGCGGTGCTTGCGCTGCCCGCCGCGGGGCGCGCTGCGGTGCGCGCCGTGGGTCTCTCGGGTCAGATGCATGGCGCGACGCTGCTCGATGCGCACGATCAGCCGCTGCGCCCAGCTATTCTTTGGAACGACGGTCGTTCGGCCGAGGAGTGTCTCGAGCTCGAGCGGCGTGAGCCGGCGGCGCGCGCCATCACCGGCAACATCATGATGCCGGGCTTCACCGCCCCGAAGCTGCTCTGGGTGGCGCGGCACGAGCCGGAGGTATTTCGCCGTACCGCGCATGTGCTGCTGCCGAAGGACTACGTGCGTTTGTGCCTGACGGGTGAGCGCATCAGCGACATGTCCGATGCCGCCGGAACCGGCTGGCTCGATGTGGCGCGGCGCGAATGGTCGGACGCGATGTTGGCGGCGAGTGATCTGACGCGCGCGCACATGCCACGTCTGGTAGAAGGGTCAAGTCCGTCCGCCACGCTCACGGCGGCAGCGGCCGAGCAGCTCGGTCTGCCGAGGGTGATCGTCGCCGGCGGCGGTGGCGACAATGCGGCGAGCGCGGTCGGACTTGGCGTCGTGCGGCCCGGCCAGGCGTTTCTGTCCCTGGGCACCTCGGGGGTGCTGTTCGTCGTCACGGACCGGTTTCGTCCCAATCCCGAGCGTGCGGCGCACGCGTTCTGTCACTGTCTGCCGGATCGGTGGCACCAGATGTCGGTGATGCTGAGTGCGGCCAATACGCTCGATTGGATCGCCCAAGCCGTCGGTGCGACGGACCTCGGCAGGCTGGCGGCAGATGCTGAGACGCAGGGATTGACGCGGCACTCGCCGCTGTTCCTGCCGTATCTGACCGGCGAGCGCACGCCGCACAACGATCCGCATGCGCGCGGGGTGTTCTTCGGGCTGCGCCCGGATACCACATCCGCGCAACTCACCGCAGCGGTGCTCGAAGGGGTTGCCTTTGCATTCGCGGACGGACTCGACGTCCTCACCGAGAAGGCGGATCAAGTCGGTGAGATCAGCGTGACGGGCGGTGGGGCGCGCGTTCCGTATTGGGGTCGGCTGATTGCCGCGGCGCTGCGCCGGCCACTGACGTACCGCGAGGGCGGGGAGGTGGGTGCAGCGCTCGGCGCGGCTCGTCTGGCCCGACTCGCGGCCGGCGATGCCCATGAGGCCGAAGTCTGTGCGCCGCCGCCGGTCGCGCAGATCGTGCACCCCGATCCGGCGCTGGCGGCTCTCCTGGCGAGCCGGCGTCGCACGTTCCAGCGACTGTACCGCGATCTGAAGGGCGCGTTCGCGGAGTTCGCCTAGCACCCGGCGAATCGCAGGCCCCGAGCCAGGCTTTTGGGGACTGCAGCTGCCGCGCCGGGCGCACATCGTGCGCGCGTCGGAGCGGCGCACTCCACGCTGCTCCCCGCTCTGGTCGCCGCAGCGGTCCTCAGCGGCGCCCCATCGTCCCTGCCAGCGCACGGTGTCGGTGATCGACGCGCCGGATCAGGTGTGTTCTGCAGGGCCGGGGTGAGTCGTCTTTGCGCAGGCCAGCCGGCGGCGTTGAGGCCAAACACCCGCCGGTGATCCCCTGTCGGGCCGGGGAGAGGAAAGCCCGAGGGGATCACCGGCGAGACAAAGCGCCCGGTCAGCTTGCCAGGTGCAAGGTCGCCGATTTCAGATGCACCGAATCGGCGCCCACCATCACCCGCACCGTGCCGGGTTCGACGACCTTGCGCATGTTCTCGTTCCAGATCGCAAAGACGCGCGGATGGAGCGTGAAATGAACCTCGGTGCTCGCCCCCGGTGCGAGCCAGACTCGCTTGAAGCCCTTGAGCTCTTTGACCGGTTCGGTCACCGAGGTCACCAGCTCATGCACGTACAGCTGGACCACTTCGCTCCCGGCCACCTTGCCGGTGTTGCGCACATTGACCGTGACGGTCACGGCTCCGTGGGCTGCCAGGGTCGGGGCTGAGAGCTGCGGGCGTCCGACATGAAACGTCGTGTACGACAGTCCGTAACCGAATGGGAACAGAGGCGAGTTTTTGGTAAAGAGGTAGCCGCGATGCGCGCTCGGCTTCTCGTCGTAGTTGTACGGTACCATGCCGACCGAGCGCGGGATGGTCACCGGCAATTTGCCGCCGGGATCGGTCTTGCCGAACAGCACATCGGCCATGGCGGTGCCGCCAGCCTGGCCGAGATACCAACCCTCCAGCAGAGCATTGGCGTGCGGCAGGATGCGGTTGACCGTCACCGGGCAGCCGTTGATCAGGACCACGACCACGGGTTTGCCGAGCGCAAAGATGGCGCTGGCAAGCCGGTTTTGGTCGGCGCGCAGGCGCAGCGTGTCGCGATCGCCGAGATGATTGTCGGCCCAGCCTTCGCGGCACATCGCGCCGCTGGTGCCGAGCACCAGCACGACCGCATCGGCACGCCGCGCCACCGCCACTGCATGGCGGATGCGCGGCAGGTTGGCCGAGTTCGGTTCGAGCACCTCGCGGTTGGTGTCACTGTTGCCATAGGCGAGCAGTTTCACGCCGCGGGCATACAACACGTGCACGCGCTGGCCGACGTAGCGCCGAATGCCTTGCAGAATGCTCACGGGGTGGCTCGGGATGCCCGAGTAACCGCCGAGGCGCACGGGTGCGGCGTTCGGGCCGATGACGGCCAGAGTCTTCAGCTGGCCGACCTTCAACGGCAGCGTGCCATCGTTCTTCAGCAGTACGATCGCCTCCTGCGCCGACTTCAGCGCCAGGGCACGTGCCTGCCGGTCATCGGTGATCTTGCGCGCATAGCGAACACTGGCATAGGGATGGTCGAACACCCCGGAGAGGAACTTCAAGCGCAGCACGCCCGCGACGGCCGCGTTGATCTGCTGCATCGTCACCTTGCCCTCGGCCAGGGCCTGCGGCAGATGCGCAAACGCCTGTCCGTCGGGGAAGTCGACCTCGACGCCTGCGTTCAGGGCGCGAGCAGCCGCATCGGTCAGATTCGGCACGACGTGGTGCAGGGTCATCAGCTGCTCGATGCCCAGATAATCGCTGACGACCACGCCCTTGAATCCCCAATCCTTGCGCAACACTTGCTGGAACAGCCAGGGGTTGGCCGTACAGGGGATGCCGCCGATCTCGTTGTAGGCGGCCATCACGACCTGGGCGTGAGCCTGGTCGATCGCCTCGTGGAACGCCGGCAGATACATCTGCCGCAGCGTGCGATGCGTCAGTTCAACCGGGCCGACATTGGTGCCGGCCTGCGGCACCCCGTAGCCCGCCATGTGCTTCAGCACTGCCAGAACATGCCCCGGGGCGAGCGGCAGCGTGGGCCCCTGCAGGCCGCGCACTTCAGCCACGCCCATCTGCCCGACCAGGTATGGATCCTCGCCGAAGGTCTCCTCGATGCGGCCCCATCTCGGGTCACGACCGAGGTTGATCACCGGCGTCAGCAGCATGTCGACGCCGCGGGCGTTCGCCTCGCGGGCGACCACGCCGAACACCCGAGTGATCAACGCCGGATCCCAGGTGCTCGCCAGCGCGATTGCCTGCGGGAAACTGGTTGCGCCCCGCGACACATACCCGTGCAGGCCTTCGGCGTGAAACAGCGTCGGGATGCCGAGCCGCGTATGCTTGATGTCGTAGCGCTGCACGGCGTTCACGAACGCGATCGTTTGCGCCAGGGTGCGATACCGGAATTGATCCGGCGCATAGTCGCCCGGCCGGGCGAGCTGGCCAATGCCGTAAGGGAAGGCGCGCGCCGCCTTGGCTGGGTCGAAATTGCCGGCGGCGTTTTCGATCTGCGGCTTGTGTTCCCAGATGGAGGAGATCTGGGCGATCTTCTCCGGCAGGGTCATGCGACGCAGCAGATCCTTCACCCGGGCGGAAACCGGCGCGTGCGGGTCTTTATAAAGGGGCGTGCCGGCAGCCTGCGCGCCGAACGCGGGGAGTGCGGCGAGCAGCGCCGCTGCGGTCAGGGCGCCGAGCGCGCGCGCGCGAGTAGAGTGACCCTTCACTGGATATTCCCCCAAAACCCAAGACTGGTATCGCTATCATAACCGAGTGGTCCAATAGGTAAACAAAAAATTGCGTCGCCGGACCGGTGCAGCGAGCTTCGGCGCAACGTTGCGAGCCGAATATGAGAGCGGTACCATCGCCCGCGTCTTCCATCTGGGATACGCCCGAACATGGCCGCCGAGCCTCAGTCTGTGCGGGACTCCACCGGTCGCTTCGGCGCTTACCGGTGGCGCATCTGCGCGCTGTTGTTCTGGGCGACCACGCTGAATTATATCGACCGCCAGGTGCTCGGGGTGCTTGCCCCGGCGCTCGGCCACTCGCTCGGCTGGACCCAGGTTGACTACGGCTACATCGTTGCGTCGTTTCAGGTCGCTTACGCGCTCGGGCTGGTATTCGCAGGAGCGCTCATCGACAAGCTCGGCACCCGACTCGGCTACGCGCTCGCCATTGCACTGTGGAGCTGTGCGGCGATGAGCCACGCGCTGGCACGCACGGTGCTGGAGTTCGCGGCCGCGCGCTTTTTTCTCGGACTCGGGGAATCGGGGAATTTCCCGGCTGCCGTAAAAACCGTTGCGGAATGGTTCCCGCGCGGCGAACGCGCGTTGGCCACGGGACTGTTCAACGCCGGCTCGAACATCGGCGCGCTGATCGCTCCTCTGGTCGTGCCGATCGCGGTGTCGATCTGGGGGCTGCGCTCGGGCTTTCTGCTCACCGGGGTGCTGAGTGCGCTGTGGTTGATCACCTGGCTCATCGTCTATCGCCCGGCTGCTGAGCACCCGCGAGTGAGCGCCGCGGAACTGGCCTATATCCGTGCCGGCGGGGGCGAGCCGAGTGGAACGGGGCGAGCAGTCCGGTGGCGCGAGCTGCTGCGGCACCGGCAGACCTGGGCGTTCGTGGTCGGCAAATTCCTCACCGACCCGGTGTGGTGGTTCCTGCTGTTCTGGCTGCCGAAGTACCTCAGCCATCGCTTCGGGCTCGATTTGACCGACCTCGGGCCGCCGCTGGTCGCCGTGTATGTCATGGCCGATGCCGGCAGCATCGCGGGTGGTTGGCTCGCCGGCTGGCTGATGCGTCGCGGTTGGACTGTCAATGGCGCGCGCAAGGGGGCGATGCTGCTGTGTGCGATCGCCGTCGTACCGGTCGTGTTTACCTCCGTGGTGCATTCGTTGTGGGCCGCGGTTGCCCTGATCGGGTTGGCGGCTGCGGCGCACCAGGGCTGGTCGGCGAACCTATTCACCACGACCTCCGACCTGTATCCGAGCACCGCAGTCGCGTCTGCCGTTGGGCTCGGGGGATTCGCCGGGGCCGTATCCGGCGCGATGGCGGCCACGGCAGTCGGCTATCTGTTACAGGCCACCGGCAGTTACGCACTCCTGTTTACGCTGGCGAGCGGCATGTACCTCATCGCCCTCGGTCTGTTCCAGCTGCTCGCGCCTCGGTTGACGCCGGTGTCCCTGGCGCAGGCATGAGGGGTGCAGACACTGACCAGATCTTCTTCTGCCGCGCCGTCGAACGCGCCGCGGCGCACTCAATTTCGGAGAATGCATGATGAATAACGCAACGTCTGAGCCGCAAGGCTCGCACCGTGACCGGGAAATCATCTCCGCGCGCGTGATCGTCACTTCCCCGGGGCGCAACTTCGTGACGCTGAAGATCCAGACGCGCTCCGGGGTCTGGGGAATCGGCGATGCGACGCTCAACGGGCGTGAACTGGCGGTCGCCGCGTATCTGGAGCACCACGTCATCCCCAACCTCATCGGCCGCGATGCCGGGCGGATCGAGGATACCTGGCAGTTTCTCTACCGGGGTGCGTACTGGCGGCGCGGACCGGTGACGATGACCGCGATCGCTGCGGTGGATGTGGCGCTGTGGGACATCCTCGGCAAGATGGCCGGGCTTCCTCTGTACCGACTGCTCGGCGGACGCAGCCGCGAGGGTATTCTCGTCTACGGTCATGCCAGCGGACGGGATATCGAGGAGGCGAGCGCCGAGGTGGGTCGGTTCATCGAGCAGGGGTATCACGCGGTGCGGGCCCAATGCGGCGTGCCGGGGCTCGCCAAACCGTACGGCGTAACTCGATTGAAGAATGCGTATGAGCCGGCGGAGAGTGAATTGCCGTTGGAGACCGTCTGGTCAACGCCCCCGTACCTGCAGATCGTCCCGCGGCTATTCGAACGACTGCGCGCCGATCATGGCGCTGAGATCGAACTGCTGCACGACGTACACCACCGCCTCAGCCCGATCGAGGCGGCTCGTCTGGCACGCGACTTGGAACCGTACCGACTGTTTTGGCTCGAGGACGCGACACCGGCAGAGAACCCCGATGGCTTCGAGCTGATTCGCCGCCACTCGGTCACGCCGCTCGCGGTCGGTGAGGTTTTCAACTCCATCTGGGATTGCCGGACGCTGCTCGAGCGGCAGCTCATCGACTACATCCGCACGACCATCGTGCATGGCGGCGGCATCACGCATGTGCGCCGCATCGCCGATCTGGCGGCCATGCATCGGGCGCGCACCGGCTTTCACGGCGCAACCGATCTCTCGCCGATCACCCTCGGAGCGGCGCTGCACTTCGATACCTGGGTGCCGAATTTCGGCATCCAGGAGTACATGCGCCATACCGAGCAGACCGATGAGGTCTTCCCGCATGACTACACGTTCCGCGACGGCTGCTTGCACTGCGGGGAGAGCGCCGGTCATGGCGTCGGCTTCGACGAGAAGTTGGCCGAGCGCTTCCCCTACAACCCGAAGCAACTGCCAGTGGCGCGCCTGACCGACGGTACGATGTGGGATTGGTGAGTCGTCGCGCCGACCTGTTCGGGCTGGCGCGCCGCAGCATTTAAACAAAAGAGAGGGGATTGGCATGATGAGGCGAAAATATCGAGCGGCTGGCCTCCTGGTCGCGCTGTGCGGGGTGCTGCATGCGGGCCTCGCCGCAGCGGCACCCGCTCGCACGGCAGTGCGTCCGTACAAAAACTTCAGCGTCGCGGTGTACATCCCCGTGACCTCGACCCGGCAGCTGGCCAACCCGCAGACCCTGCGTCGACAGTTTCAGCGCATCTGGAGCCAGGTACACTTCAACAAGGTGTATCTGGAGGTGTACCGCGATCAGGTGTTCGCCAATCCGGCGACGCTCGATCGGATCGCCGCGTTCTTTCGCCGGCGAGGAATTACGGTCGATGGCGGCATCACGCTGTTCGCGGGCCGCAACCAATACAATCAGTACAATTCCTTCGACTTCGAGAACCCGCGCGATGTGGCGATCTGCGAGCGCGCCGTGCGCATGGCGGCGCGCCATTTCAACACCATCATTCTCGATGACTTTACGTTCTTCAATACGCGCAGTAACGCCGACATCAAGGCCAAGGGTGGACTCAGCTGGACCGAATACCGGCTGCGTAAGATGCGCTGGGTGGCGCAGCATCTGATTATCGACACGGCGCGCCGGGTCAACCCGCACGCCAAGGTGATCATCAAATACCCGAATTGGTACGAGCACTTCCAGGGTCTGGGTTTCGATCTTGACCACGAAGCGAAGATGTTCAGCGGAATCTACACCGGCAACGAGACGCGTGATCCGGTGCATACCGCGCAGATGCTCCAGCAGTACGAGAGCTATTTGATCTATCGCTACTATCACAACATCAGGCCGAATGGGGACAAGGGCGGATGGGTCGACACGTTCGGCGATCGGTACGTCGATCGTTATGCCGAGCAGCTCTGGGATACGCTGTTCGCGAAGTCACCGGAGATTACCCTGTTCAGTTGGCCGCAACTCGCGGTGCCTGAGCCGGTGAGCCCCGGTGACCGCTACGCCTGGGCCGCCGACCGCACCAGCTTCGACTGGAATGCCATGGTGCGAGCGTTCAAAGCACCGCCGGGCAGTGAGGCCGTGCCGGGATGGGCGAGCGTTGCCGGGTATGCCCTCGGCGAAGTCGATGGCGTCTTGGGCAAGCTCGGTCATCCGATCGGGATCGCCAGTTACAAGCCGTTCCAATCGAGCGGCGAGGACTTCCTGCAGAATTACCTCGGCAATATTGGGATCCCGATCAATCTAGAGCCGCACTTTCCGGCTCACGCTCCCGTGGTGCTTCTCACCGCGGAGGCAGCGGCCGACCCGAGTCTCGTTGCGAAGATCGAAGCTCGGTTGAAGGCCGGGGGCGATGTGATTATCACATCGGGACTGCTGCACACTCTCGAGCAGGAACATCGCGGCATCCGCAATGTCGCCGACATTACGTACACCGGACTGCCCATCGCGGTCCGCCGCTACCTCGGGAGCATTGCTGGCGGTACGACTGCGGGTCTGAACGTTGCCGGGAGGCCCGCTGCGCGAGTGATATTCCCGCAAATTCGCTTCTATACCAATGATAGCTGGCCGGTGATTGAAGGAGAGGCGTCGGCTCACGGGGTGCCGCTGTTGCTGATGACCGGCTACTCACGCGGCCAGCTCTACGTGCTCAACGTGCCGAGCAATATGGGTGATCTGTATCGGCTCCCCGAGCCCGTGTTGAATACGCTGCGTGGCTACCTGTTGGCGAGATTTCCGGTGCGGATCAACGCGCCGGCCCATGTTGCAGTATTTGCCTACAGCAATCACACGTTCGTGGTCGAATCGTATCTGCCGCGCCCCGTGACGGTGCGGATCTTCGTGCACCGAGGCGCTCGGGAGCTGCTCGATCTGGCTTCGGGGCAAGCCGTGCTGCCGGCGCCGCTCGTTACACCGAATCCGCTGCCGAGCGAGCAGGGTGAGAGCAGCTTTGTCATCAGGCTTGCGCCGCACTCGTATCGAGCATTCGCGGTGCAGTGACCGAAGGCGCACGGCAACCGCGTGCGAATCGCCCGCTGGCGCCGCATCGCATGCGGCGCCAGCGGGGCGCGGATGAGGTGGCGTTCAAAGCCGATAGGCTTCCTTCGGCAAGCGATAGGCTAGGTCCCGCGCCACTTGCAGCGCTTCATCTTCGGGCAGGCGGTGTTCGGCCACCAGACTGGCGAGAAACCTGCAGTCGATCCGCCGGGCGACGTCGTGCCGTGCCGGAATCGAGAAGAACGCGCGCGTGTCGTCGTTGAAGCCCACGGTGTTGTAGAACCCGGCCGTCTCGGTCGTCTGCTCGCGAAAGCGCAGCAGCCCCTCCGGGCTGTCGTGGAACCACCAGGCGGGCCCGAGCCGCAGCGCCGGATAGTGTCCCGCGAGCGGCGCGAGTTCGCGGCTGTAGCTCGATTCATCGAGCGTAAAGACGATGAGCGTCAGGGCAGGCTCATTGCCGAAGCGATTCAGCAGCGGGCGTAGTGCGGCGACGTAGTCGGTCGGAGTCGGGATGTCGGCGCCGATGTTTGCCCCGAAGCGCCGATACAACGGCGCATTGTGGTTGCGCCAGGAACCGGGGTGAATCTGCATCACCAGTCCGTCCTCGAGGCTCATGCGGGCCATTTCCGTGAGCATCTGGGCGCGGAAGAGTTCGCCATCTGCGGCAGAGAGATCGCCGCGGCGCGCAGCGCGAACGGTGCGCTCGAACAGCGCCTCGGCATCACGTTCCGTCAGATCCTCCGTGCGGGCAGTCGGGTGGCCATGATCGGTTGAAGTCGCGCCGAGTGAGGCGAAGAACGCGCGCCGCGCGCGGTGGGCTGCCAGGTAGCCCCGCCAGCTGAACGGATCGATTCCGGTCAGCGTGCCGAGCTGTTCCAGGTGCGTGACGAATCCCGGTGTTTCGGGATCGACGACCGGGTCCGGCCGATAGGCACTGATGACGCGTCCCGGCCAACCGCTCGCGCGCAGGGCGGCATGGTGTTCGAGGGAATCGAGCGGGGACTCGGTGGTGGCGAGCACTTCGAGCCCGAACCGCTCGAACAACGCGCGTGGGCGGAACGCTGGCGTGGCGAGTCGTTCACAGATGCGCTCGTAAGTCTGCTCGGCGTTAGCGCTCGTGAGCGGGCAGTCGGCGCTGAACACTTCGGCCAGGACCCAATCGAGCCACAGGCGGGTGGGGGTGCCGCGAAACAAGTGGTAGTGCGCGGCGAAGGTGCGCCAGATGGTCTGCGGCGCCGGTGGGGCGTGTCGTTCGCCGTTCGGCTCCACCCCGAGTGCTTCGAGTCGAACACCCTGGCTGTAGAGCATGCGGGTGATGTAGTGATCCGGGGTGAGTAGGAGCGAGGCCGGATCGCGGAACGGCTCGTTCGCCGCGAACCAGCGCGGATCGGTGTGCCCATGCGGACTGATGATCGGCAGCGCGCGCACTTCGCTATACAGCCGCCGGGCAATGGCGCGGGTTGTCGGCTCGGCCGCAAACAGCCGATCGGGATGCAACGCGGGATGGTTCGGGTCGGTCATGCTCGCGGCTCGTTCGTCGCTCGGTGCGTGGCTGAGGAGAGGCTCAAGATGCGCTACGAGGCAGCCCTGGTCAACGTGGCACTGGTGCGTCGTCTGGCGGGCATGCTGCGCCGCTCCCGGGCGTTCCCTCGAGGTACGGAATGCAGAATGCCTCGTAGGCCTTGAGAGGATCGGGCGGCGGCGCAACGCCCGGGGGAAGGGGCAGACGGGAAATCGATTGGAAGTAAGCGATGCTCGCATCCCGCCACCAGCGCGCTTCGTGCAGCTGGATGGTGAGAAAGGCTGCGGTCAGCCGGAAGCGGCGCGGATCGACGAAGCGGGCAAGCCCCCGCCACGTGCTGCGCATGCGCTTGACGAACGCCACGCCCCGCGCGTAGTGCAGTACGAGCGAGTCCCACACGGTGTGGCCGGAGGCGAGGCGGTAGGTCCACGGTACGTGGTGAAACCACAGCAGCAGGTTCTGCGGACAGTGCTTGAGGCTCGCGAATTTTGCGGCCACGTGCGGGGCATACTGCGCGACGGCATCGCTGCCACTCGCGGTGCGGTCAAAGCCGATCCCTTCGGCGTCTGCCCGGCTGTAGTAGGTGTCCGACCAGTCCGGTGGCAGGTGCTTGCCGGGTGCGATCCAGGGACCGGGGCCGTAGTGCGTGCCGGCGGCCATCTGACTGGCAAGCCCGAGCGGATCGCTGTAATCGACTACCGCTTCGCGCGAGCCCATCATCATCTGCACGACCGGGCGTACGAACGCTTCGGCGTTGGTGAAGGTCATGCGCACCCACTGCGCACCGATCCTACGAGCCGAGGCATCGGGGTTCCAGGCGAGGCGGCCGAACGCGTACCAGTTTGATTGATTGAAGATCGAGCCGCACCAGTTGCGATCTGACCCGATGTTGGCGACTCCGGCGATTGCGGTGTCGCGCTGCCCGTAGAGCGACCCGTCGATGACCCGCGCCACGGTCGAGCCCGGTCCGCGGGCCCAGGTGTCGGCGCGCAGGGCTTCCTGAAACAGTGTGCCCAGATACACCAGGCTGGTCTGCTGGCCAAGATATTCCTTGGTGATCTCCAGTTCGAGCATCAGATGGGTGTGGGGCATTGCGCCGAACAGCGGATGAAAGGGCTCGCGCGGCTGGAAATCGAGCGGACCGTTCTTGACCTGCAGGATCACATTGCGGTCGAACTTGCCGTCGAGCGGTTTGAAAATGTCGTAGGACTGGCGGACACGGTCCTCGGAATGCGGGTTCGTCGAGTAAACGAATGCGCGCCACATGACGATACCGTGGTAGGGCGCGAGTGCCCGGGCGAGCAGGTTGGCCCCCTGAGCCTGGGTGCGGCCGTAGTTTTCAGGTCCCGGCTCCCCTTCGGAATCCGCCTTCATCAAGAAGCCACCGAAATCGGGAATGGCGCGATAAATCTCGGCAACTTTGCTGCGCCACCAGGCTTGCACCGCCGGGTCAAGTGGGTCGGCGCTCGGGAGCTTCCCAACCGTGATCGGCGCGCTGAACGGCACTGAAAGGTAGACGCGGATACCGTACGGACGCAGCACCCGGGCGAGGGCAGCAACCTTGGTGAGATACAGTGGGGTGAGAATCCACGGACTGGCGTTGACGTTGTTCAGGACGACTCCATTGATCCCGACCGACGCGCATGCTCGAGCGAAGTCGATGTACCGCGGGGAGAGATACTCCGGCAGTTCGCGCCACTTCCAGATCGAATCGCCTGCGTAGCCACGCTCGACGCTGCCGTTGAGGTTGTCCCAGAAATCGAGCACGCGGCGGTGAATCTTCGGCCGCGAGGCAATGGCGAGCGGCTCGAGCGGCTGGCGGGTCTGCATCTGGCGCAGGAAACGGAAGACCCCGTAGAGCACGCCCACGTCGGTATTGCCGGCGATGACCGTAACGCGGTGTCCGCGAAACTCAAGCGTTCGGATGAGGTAGCCTTGGCGGCCGAGACGATGCAGACCCAGGTGCAGTGAGCGCAGCAGCGGCGCGCTGCGTGGTGTGCCGAGAACGATCGCGCCATTGCGGGTGATGGCCGGTTCGATCGGCACCGGACGCCCCAGCATGCCCGAGAGGCCACGCTTCAGTTCCTCGCTAGCCGCTCGCAGCGTCGGGGAGCGCGTAGCGCCCGGCACCAGCTCACTCGCCGAGCGGCGGTAGCGTTCTACCCATGCTCCGTGCACCGGCACGTAGCGCAGCCAGAGCCGGTAGCCGTCCTCGGCATGCGTCACGGTGGCGAGTGCCGGTAGGGCTAGCAGGGCAGTCGCCCCCAGGAGTGTTGTGCAGCGTCGCGCTGCCTGGATCCATTGCGACATGCGCCCCCCCGGCGTCAGTGATTGCGTTGCAAAATGATACCGCTACCAGTAGGCTGCGGGCAATGAAGCCCGAGCAGCTGAGTGAGGCGACGCTGGCGCACGCCCGAGCGGCGGTGACGCCACCGCGCTATGCCAGAGGCGCGTGCCGCGTCGGCTGGTTGCACTTCGGTCCCGGTGCGTTTCACCGAGCGCATCAAGCGTACTACGCGGATCGTCTTCTCGAGCATGATCCGCGTTGGGCGATCAGTGCCGTTGCACTGCACAGCAGCGCGGTTCGCGACGCGCTCGCGCCTCAGGATCACCTGTACTGTCTGGTCGAGCTCGCCGAGTCGCCGCACCTGCGCGTGATCGGCGCGTTGCGTGAGATCCTGCTCGCTGCGCAGCAGCGGGCGGCTGTGTTTGCGCGTCTAGAGTCGCCTGAGACGCAGCTGGTGACGCTCACCGTCACTGAGAAGGGATACTGTCTCGGGGGCGACGGGCGGCTTGACCTCAAGCATCCGGATATCTTGCACGACCTGCGCGCCGACGGCGAGGTACGCAGTGTCATCGGATTTCTCGTTGAAGGCCTTCGCCGCAGGCGCGCGCTCGGCGCAAGACCATTCGCAGTCCTCAGCTGCGACAACCTGCCGGATAATGGACCGACGCTGCGCGCGGCAGTCGCCGCGTTCGCCGCCGAACGCGATCCTGCCTTCGCGCGATGGATCGAGGAAGAGGTGTCGTTTCCGCGCACCATGGTCGACAGTATCACGCCGGCCACCGATGCGGATCTCATCGCGCGCGTTGCCGCCGAAAGCGGCCTATATGACGCCTGGCCGGTGCAGCGCGAGCGATTCACGCAGTGGGTCATCGAGGATGTTCCGGCCGTCCGGGTCGCTGACTGGTCAAAAGTGGGCGTGACGTTGGCTCGGGACGTGTCGGTCTATGACCGCGCCAAGCTCAGAGTGGTCAACGGCGCGCATTCGACGCTGGCCTATCTCGGCCTGTTGCGTGGCCACGCGACCGTGTCCGAAGCGATGCGCGATTTGCCGCTTGCGCGCCATGTCGAGCACATGTTGCGCGAGGAGGTGGCACCCAGCCTGCGCGCCAGTGGATCGTTCGACATCGAGTCCTACATCGAGGCGACACTCGAGCGATTTCGCACCCCGAGCGTCCGGCATCAGCTCGCGCAGATCGCCTGGGACGGCTCGAAGAAGCTCCCGGTCCGACTGCTGCCGAGCGTCGCCGAGGCGATGGCCGCGCAGCGTCCCATGACGCGTCTTGTCGTGGCGCTCGCGGCATGGATGCGCTTTGTGATCGGGCGGGCGCGGGCGGGCGAGGAACTCGTCGATCCAATGGCCGAGCGGCTGCTCGCCCTCGGCCGCGTGTGTACCGATCAGCCGGAGCAGGACGTGGCCCGATTCCTCGGACTTGAGGACGTCTTCCCGCCGGCACTCGCGCGCGTGGGCAGGTTCAATGCCGCAGTCGTGAAGGCCTATCGCGCGCTGGGTGGCACAGGTTCCCTGCCGGATGCAGAGCGCGCGTAGAGCGTTGCCGCGGTCGTCCGCAGCGCTGCGGCCAGCGCCTGTGCCCCTGGCGAGAGTCGATGTTGGCGCCGTGTAATCGAGCCGAAGGGACCGAAATCGAGCCAGATGTCCTCGACGAGCACGGTCAAGTCGCACGAATCGCCCAGTGGCTGCACGATCTCACAAGGCAACGGCACAATGGCGTGTGCGGCGTGCAGAAGACCGAGAATGGCCGTCAGCGATTGCATATCGATGACGCTCGGTGGTGTCGGCAGGTCCCGCTGCTGGAATACCGCGGTCAGCCGCTCTCGCAGGAGACTGCCTGGGGGCGGCAGAATCCACAACTGGGTCAGCAGGTCCTCCAGGCGGAGCTGGGATTTGACCGCCAGTGGGTGCGGCACAGCCGTGATCGTCGCGTGCACCTCCCCGGCGAGCGGCTGGCTGGCAATGGCGCATGCCGCTGCAGCATCGGGTAGGGAATGGGTACGTGTACTGCAGGGAGTATCTATGTCAGGACGAAGCATCCGCGGTGTTGCTCGATAGTCTGGACGGAAAGACTCGCGGCGAGCCCAGCACGGCCCGCGTCAGCACCGGTATGCGTCGCTTCGCCTGGGCGAAAAATTGTGTCGCCCTCGGGCTCGCCAGCGGATGTCTCGAGCCGTTGGACTCGACCGCCATTCACGTCGTGCAGAGCGCAATGACCCGGCCGCTGCGGTATCTGCCGGAATGGGATTTCGAGCCGCGCTTGCCTGAGGAATTTGACCACCAGTCCCCGCTGGAATTCAAGCGGGTCAGTGACTTCGTCATCCTGCATTGCAAAATTGGGCAGTGGCGTGACAGCGAGCTGTGACAAAACTGCCGTGACATGGCGATCCCCGAGCCGCTCGCCGAGAAGATTGAGCATTTCAGAGCGCACGGACGGTTGATTCCCCTCGGCAATGAATTGTTTCTGGGGATGAGCTGGATTGCGGTGCTACTTGGTCAAGGGATTGTGCCTGAGCGTTACGACCCATTGGCCGAAGTGGACTCTGTGGATTCGCTCAGGCAGCACCTCGCGCTCGCGCATCGAAACATCACTCAGGCCGCTGAGGCGATGCCTACGCATGAGGCGTTCATTGCACGGCACTGCCGCGCACCGTTTGCGACCGGTCCATCGCGACCGCCTCGTTGAGGCAAGGAGATTTTCATGACACACACCATGGCGCTATCGCTCGCGGTCACGGCGCTCGCAACCTTGGGGATCAAGAGTGTGTACGGGGCCAGTTCGCTGCTCACTGTGAGTCATGCCGCCGGCGAAGTGGTCATCCTGCCCGAACCGCAAGGGGCCGGCGGCGAGTTGATCATGAAGATCGTCGCGTTGAACCGGACTCATCGCGGACGCTCCTTCGGTCCGTCCGACATTCGCATCACGACGGCAAGTGGCATGCCGATACCGCTTTTGGACCTCGCGTCGCTCATTGCTCGCACTCGTCGGGCGGCCACGACTGGCCGTGACAGGAAACCCTACCCATTTGCGCCTTGTGGCGGGCCGACCGTCACGTACAGCCGTTCGGGTCAACCGAACCTGCAGATCTTCGCCGGCAGCGACACTCTGCAGACGCAAATCCCCGCACCGCGCAGCCGGATCGGCTTGCGACGGCACTCGGTGCAGCGGCAGATCGCGAACCTCGAGGGGTCGATCCTGCAGCCGATGCGGATTGCTCCAGGCCAGGTGCGTGGAGGTGAGGTGGTCACGCGTCCCTGTCACTTTGGGCCGCATGATCAGCATACCGTGCATGTCGTGGTGACCTTTGCAGGGATGCGGTATGCGTTTGCCTTTCGGGCGCCAGGTCCGCGATGAGCAGCGATCTTGCGCGACGAGAGTCGCAGCCGCGAGCAGCAAGATTTCGCACAGGCCCTGGCCGGATTGACATGATAACGGTACCATCTTGTTCGAACGATGACCGCGACAGGTGGGGGGGCGGATGAGACAGGCGCTGGAACTCGCGGCGCGGGTGTCGCTGGCACTCGGTGTGCTGCTCGCACCCGCTGTCCATGCCCAGCAGCCGCCGCGGCTGATCCGGGCGCATGGCCGCTATGAACTGCAAGTCGACGGTAAGCCGTATCTCGTGCTTGCCGCCCAGGTCAACAATTCGAGTAATTACCCCTCGATGTTGCCGAAAGTGTGGCCCGCGATGCGCGCCATCGGCGCCAATACCATCGTTATGCCCATCGCTTGGGAACAGATCGAGCCGCGCGAAGGCCGATTCGACTTCTCATTTCTCGATGAGTTTGTACCGGCCGCGCGCCAGCATCGCTTGCACGTGATCTTGCTTTGGTTCGGGACCTGGAAGAACGGTGGTCCGGGCTACACCCCGGAGTGGGTAAAACTCGACAATCGCAGATTTCCTCGCGTCGTCAACCGGCAAGGTGACCTGATGCCGTCGCTCTCGCCGCTCGCGCATGCGACGCTCGAGGCCGACCGGCGCGCCTTCGTGGCGCTGATGCGCCATCTGAAGTCGATCGACCCGCAGCACACCGTCATCATGGTGCAGGTGGAGAACGAGAGCGGCACCTATGGTTGCGTGCGCGATTATTCGGCGCGTGCCGATCGACTGTTCGGTGGGCCCGTACCGGCGCGTCTGAGGCGAGCGCTGCACCTTCGCCAGGGTACCTGGCGCGCGCTGTTCGGTTCGAAGGCGGGCGAGTTCTTCCATGCGTGGTATATCGCCCGCTTCGTCGAGAAAGTCGCAGCCGCAGGACGAGTGGCCGATCCGCTGCCGATGTATGTCAACGCGGCACTGCGGGATCCGCTGCATCCCGGCCCGCCGATCACCTACGAAAGCGGCGGACCGACCGACGACACGCTCGGGGTGTGGAAGGCTGCGGCCCCGGACATCGCGCTGATCGGTCCGGACATCTATATGCCGGACTCAGTGCGCTACCTGCGGGTGCTCACGCTGTACCGCCGCTCCGACAACGCGCTATTCGTGGCCGAGACCGGCAGCGCTGCACCTTATGCTCGTTACCTCTTCGCCGCCCTCGGGCAGCAGGCCATCGGCTTCGATCCGTTCGGCATCGACTTCACGGGGTACGCGAACTATCCGCTCGGCGCGCGCAGGGTCGATGCGGCGACTCTCGCGCCCTTTGCGCGCGAATATCGCCTACTGCGGCCGATGCAATCGCTGCTCGCGCAACTGAGTTTTGCCGGTCGGCTGCACGCCGTGGCGGAATCAGACGATCAGCGGCCGCAGACCCTTGATCTCGGTCGCTGGCGGGCCAAGGTGACCTACAACATGCCGATGTTCGGCGACACAGCGCTCGCCAACCGAGTGGTGCCCGACGGCGGAGCGCTCATCGCGCAGCTCGGTCCGGACGAGTTCCTGGTAACGGGCATACACGCACGCGTGAGCTTCTCGCTTGCGCATCCGCGATCCGACGAACATGCGCAGTACGCGCGTGTCGTGCAAGGGCGCTACCGCGATGGAATATGGCACTTCATGCGTGTGTGGAACGGCGATCAGACCGATTGGGGTTTGAACTTCACTTCCCTGCCGCAGGTGCTGCACGTGCACCTGGCGACGTATTGACTTCGAGGAACGACCCATGTCACAGAGCGATTTCACGCCGCCAGAGCGTAGCTTGATCCACCGCGCGCTCGCGTGGGCGGTGCTCGCCTTGGTGCTGCTGCCGGGCGCGGCGCAGGCTCGCGGGGTGGTCACGCGCAGCGCCGATGGCATCATCGTCACGCCCCGCGCCGGGTCGGCCCGTCGAGTGCGTCTGGAGGTACTCGCACCACAGATCATTCGGGTAACGGCGTTCCCGGGCTCGAACCTGAGGCTACCGAAGAGCCTCATGGCGGTGCGAACCCGCGGTTCGGGCGTCGCATTTACGGTGCACGAGACCGCAAGATCCGTTGCACTCAGCACGGCGGACCTGACCGCACAGGTGCGCATCGGCGACGGGCAGGTCATCTTCCGTAATGCGCGCGGGGAGGTGATCGCCCGCGAACTGCCGGGCGGGAGCAGTTTCAAGCCGGTGACTATCCACGGCACTTCATATTTTGCGATTCGCCAGCAGTTCGATTCCCTCCCCGGGGAGGCATTCTACGGACTCGGTCAGCATCAGACCGGCATCATCAACTATAAGGGCCGCAGTCTCACGCTCGCGCAGCACAACATGAATGTGGTTGTGCCGTTCGTGGTGTCGAACCGCAATTACGGGATTCTCTGGGACAATACCTCGATCACGCGTTTCGGCAATCCACGGCCCTGGCAGCAGCTCTCCAAGAGCCTGATTCTGTTCAACGCCCACGGTCAGCGTGGTGGGCTTACGGCGCGCTACTATGTGCACGGAAAGCTGGTGCTTGAGCGCACCGAGCGCAATATCGACGATCAATATTTGACTTGGCACGGACACTATCCGCGCTCGTTTCCGCACGCGCTGGTGAAGGTGCCGCACGTCAAAGTCGTGTGGACGGGGCAGATTGAGGCGCGCACCACAGGGTTGCATACCTTTAGTCTCTACGGCAGTGATCATCAGCAGCTGTGGATCGCAGGGCGTCAAATCATCGACGCCTGGCGGCAGAACTGGAATCCATGGTATCGGGACTTCCGCCTGCACCTGCAGGCTGGACAACGGGTCCCGATCCGACTCATCTGGGACCGTAACGGCGGGTATATCGCGCTGCTGCACCGCCCACCCCGCAGGGCGGCTGCGCGGCGCCGACTCTCGTTGTACTCGCAGGCCGGACGAGCCATCGATTACTACTTCATCCACGGTGAGGACCTCGATCAGGTCATTGCCGGATATCGCTACGTCACTGGCCGCGCCGTGCTGCTGCCGCGCTGGGCGTACGGATTTTGGCAGAGCCGAGATCACTACCAAACCGAACGCCAGCTGCTCGGCGTGGTTCAGAAGTATCGCAAGCTCGGCATTCCGCTCGACAACATCGTGCAGGATTGGCGCTACTGGCGGGACGATTCCTGGGGCTCGGACCGATTCGATCGGACCCGTTACCCGCATCCGCGTGCAATGATCGCCAAGGTGCACGCATTGCACGCGCATTTCATGATCTCGGTCTGGCCGAAGTTCTATCCGAGCACCCGGCATTTCAAAGCGCTCGCCCGCATCGGCGGCATGTTTACGCTACCGCAGAAGCTTGGAATCAAAGATTGGGTCGGGCCGGGCTACACATTCGGGTTCTATGATCCATTCTCGGCCGCTGCGCGCCATTTGTACTGGCGGCAGATCCAGCACACCCTGGGTGTGCTCGGTGTGGACGCCTGGTGGCTCGACGCGGATGAGCCGGACATGGTGTCGAACACCAGTATCCCCGAGCGTGAGGCGTTCATGACACCTACTCCGCTCGGTCCGGGCGCGGCACTTTTCAATGCCTATGCGCTCGAGCACGTCTGCGGGGTGTACCACGGCAACCTGCGCTTCCGGCCGAATAGGCGCCCGTTCATCCTGTCGCGCTCTGGATTCGCCGGACTACAGCGCTGTGGTGCGGCGGTGTGGAGCGGAGACATCGCGCCACGCTGGTCGGACATGAAGAACCAGATTGCCGCCGGCATCAGCTTCTCACTCTCGGGTCTGCCGAACTGGACGATGGATATTGGTGGCTACCAGCCCCAGAGCCGCTACGTGCACCCGGATGCAGCTGCTCTAGCCGAGTGGCGTGAACTCAACACGCGTTGGTTCGAGTTTGGCGCGTTTTGTCCGATCTTCCGCTCGCATGGACAGATGCCGCACCGGGAGATTTACAATCTCGCCCGGCCGGGTACGAAGATCTACCGCATCTTGGTCTCTTACGACCAATTGCGTTATCGCCTGATGCCCTACATCTACACGCTGGCCGGCGACACGTGGCGCAAGAACGGCACGATCATGCGGGCGCTTGAGATGGATTTCCCGAGCGATCCGCGTGTACGCAGCATCGCGACGGAATACATGTTCGGACCCGCATTCCTGGTCAGCCCGGTATATCGCTACCGGGCGCGCAGCTGGCGCGTCTATCTGCCCGCCGGTGCAAGCTGGTACGACTTCTTCACCAATCGGGTTTATCGCGGCGGTAGGACCGTGTCAGTGGCGGCGCCGCTGGCGCGCCTGCCGCTGTTCGTGCGCGCCGGCTCGATCGTGCCGGTGGGGCCGGCGATCCAATATACGGGCGAGCGGCCGCGTGCACCGATGACGCTGCTGGTCTACACCGGGCACAGCGGTGCATTCACTTTGTACGAGGATCAAGGGACCGACCGCGGCTATCGGCACGGCCAGTACTCGCTGATTCCCTTCTCGTATGATCAGGCGGACGGCACGCTGTCGATCGGCGCACGCATCGGTGCGTTTCCCGGCATGGTGCACACGCGCCAATTTCGAATCCGCTGGATCCGGCCGAGCGCGCTTCCAGGGGATGATTTCACGGCGCCGGCGGATACGATCGTGACATATACGGGTCGAGCTCTGCGCGTGCACTGTGTGACTTGCAAGGCCCTGCCGGGGGCGCGAACATGACTCGGCGCTCGGCACCGGCTGCGGTGTGCCGTTTTGCGACCGCGGCAGTCTCCATTCTCGTCTGTTCGGTGGCGTTCGGCGGTATCGCTCATATCGCTCGTCGCCCCCCGATGGGTTGGAACAGCTACGACGCGTACGGTACGACCATCACGGAGGCGCAGTTTCGCGCCAACGTGCGTTGGATGAGTCGCCATCTGCGGCGCTATGGTTGGCGCTACGCGGTCATCGATGCCGAGTGGTTCGTGCGCAATCCGACGCCGTCTGGTGGTGCACACGGAGCGGTCATGACTCTCGATCGTTACGGTCGTTACCTGCCCGCACCCAATCGCTTCCCGTCCGCCGCCGGCGATCGAGGCTTCGGTCCTCTGGCGCGCTACGTGCACTCGTTGGGATTGAAGTTCGGCATTCATATTCTTCGCGGTATTCCCGCTCAGGCAGTCCGCGAGAACCTGCCTATCGCCGGCTCGGCGTATCGTGCCCGCCAGGCGGCGGCGGCCGATGTCCCGTGCCCCTGGAATCCCGACAACGACGGCGTGGCGAGGAACGCGGCGGGACAGGCGTATTACGATTCAATCCTCGAGCTGTATGCCCGCTGGGGCGTTGACTTCATCAAGGCCGACTGCATCGCGAGTCACCCTTACGTCGCGGCCGAGATCAGCATGCTGGCTCGTGCGGTGCGAGCCGCTGGGCGGCCCATGGTGCTCAGCCTCTCCCCGGGGGCCGCGCCGCTGGGCCGGCTTGCCCAGTTGCGCCGCGATGCGAACATGTGGCGGATCTCGAACGACGTTTGGGACCTGTGGCATAGCACACGGGCGTATCCACAAGGCGTGGAAAATCAGTTCAGACGCCTCGCGCGTTGGGCACCTTTGGCTCGACCCGGGCACTGGCCGGATGCGGACATGCTCGCGATCGGTTATCTCGGCCCGAAGCCCGGAGTGGGCTCGGCCCGTTGGAGTCGCCTGACCCGTCCCGAGCAGCTCACCTACATGACGCTCTGGTGCATCGCTCGTTCACCACTGATGATCGGGGCGAATCTCACACGCATGGACCGGTGGACCGTCTCGCTGCTCGAGGATCCGCAGGTCATAGCAGTCGATCAGCAGGCGCGCGACGCCCATCAGGTGCTTGCGCGACACTCATTCGTTGTGTGGATATCACGACCCGCGCATGGCGGTGGGTGGTATCTGGCGGCGTTCAATCTGGCCGCCCGGGCGCGCACGCTGAGTGTCCCGTGGCGCGCGCTCGGACTTGCACCTGGCCAGTATCAACTGCGCGACCTGTGGTTGCGGCGCTCGCTCGGCCGTGCCGATGCTCTGACGGTGCGGCTTGCGGCGCACGGGTCGGTGCTCTATCGGGTACGCCGCTAGGATCGGCACGGGTTGGATCGCCAAGGAGCATCCCTCCATGCGACGACGACACTTTTTCAAGCTGATGGCCGGGACGGCGGCTGCGGCATCGCTGCCCGTGCCGGCCGGTGCGGCAGGGCAAGAGCCGAGCGAGCTGCGGCCGACGCCACGCCGCTTCGATCAGGATGCGTATGACTACGCGCAGTTCTGCGCTATGGACGAGCGCGAACGAGTGTTCTATGCATTGCACGACGGCGTGATTGTCGCTCAGCGGCTGGACGAGGCAACCTGGCGGCCGAGCGGTTGGGGGCATCCGGCGGAATTGCCCGTGCCGGGCGGTTCGTGGGACGGAGTGCCCATGCGCGCACCGCTGCCGGGACTCTCCGGCATTGGGCCCTATGAGCCGACGTGGGACTCGCTCTTGCAGTATGAGTGCCCCGAGTGGTACCGGGATGCGAAGTTCGGCATCTGGAATCACTGGAGCCCGCAGTGTGTCCCGCAAGACGGGGACTGGTACGCACGCAACATGTACATCCAGGGAGGGACCCAGTATGGTCCCGTGCGCGATCAATACGCGTATCAGCTCGGACATTACGGACCTCCCGCGCGCTTTGGCTATAAGGATCTCTGCGCTCAGTGGACGCTGCTGAATTGGCAGCCCGATGAACTGATGGACCTGTATGTGCGTGCGGGCGCGAAGCTGTTCCTCGCGCTCGCCAATCATCATGACGGGTTCGACACGTGGAACTCAGCCCATCATCCCTGGAATGCGCGTGCTATCGGCCCGCATCGTGATGTGATCGGCACTTGGGCACAGGCGGCGCGGCGGCGCGGTCTGCGCTTTGGGGTCAGCGTCCATCAAGCACGCAATTGGTGGTGGTTTCAGACCGCGCACGGCGCTGATCGGAGCGGTCCGTACGCGGCTGTGCCCTACGACGGACGTCTGAGGCTCGCTGACGGCAAGGGACAGTGGTGGCAGGGGTACGATCCGCAGCAGCTCTATGGACCGAAGCATCCGCTTGATGCGCTGCCGGACGTCTCCTATGTGAAGAATTTCTATGACCGCACGCGCGATCTGATCGATCAGCACGACCCGGACCTGCTGTATTTCGACAATCCG